>Ga0210402_10000016_pt1 | contig 151223 bp, 134 predicted proteins | sample IncBWC7MmetaG_FD_161055 | JGI IMG/M metagenome (GOLD analysis project Ga0210402, IMG submission 161055) | Forest soil microbial communities from Barre Woods Harvard Forest LTER site, Petersham, Massachusetts, United States - Inc-BW-C-7-M | ecosystem: Environmental > Terrestrial > Soil >...
ACGAGCAGTCAGCCCAATCCGCCCAATGATCCGTGGGCGCTTTCCCTCAACATCTCCGGCTATATCGTGCCGCACGACCAATCTTATGCCTCTCCAACGTTCTTGGCAGACCGCGGATGGCTTCATCTCGGAGCGCGCTACAACTACGAGGACAAGGAGACCGGTTCGCTGTGGGTTGGTTACAACTTCAGTTTTGGTGACAAACTGGTGTTCGACGCTACTCCGATGATCGGCGGCGTGTTTGGAAATACAACCGGAGTCGCGCCTGGGTATCTGGCCTCGCTCAGTTGGAAGAAGATTGAACTCTCCAGCGAAGGCGAATACGTATTCGACACAAGAGATCGCACCGGTAACTTTTTCTACAGCTGGATGGAACTGTCCTACTCACTGCGGGACTGGTGTCGTGCTGGGCTGGTAGCACAGCGGACCAAGGCCTACCACACTGAGCTTGATGTCCAGCGCGGTTTGTTCGTCGGCTTCTCCCACAAGAAAATGGACTTCACGACCTACGTATTGAATGCCGGTTGGACCGATCCCACTGTGGTTCTCTCGCTCGGGTACAACTTCTGACGCGGGTTTCCAGTTTGCTCCTGGACAGACACCGATGCAAACGTAGCCCACGCCCAACCGTTACCAGGTTCCGATTCGCAGAACAAGGCCGGTCGTGAAGCGCAGCCCCTGGTTGTAGTCAGTCCCGGCAACGGGATGCAGCCATGAGTACATATAGTCGAGGTTGGCGACGCGGATTGCGAGAGCGTTGTTGAGTTTAACGTCCAACCCGCCGCCGGTGGAAATCGAAAAGCCAGTGCTCTCGTAGTGCTGGGCGCGTTGGTTGGGCTCGCTCTTGCATGGTGTACCGTACATCAGCCCTCCCGGAAATTTTTCCGGCACGGAGCAGTACTCCTCGGTGATTTTCTGACCACCGACGCGGAAGTGTGCGTGGGGACTCCAACGGCTGGAGTTATGCATAATCCACTGCGCCCCGGTATTAAAAATCAGGGAATCGCCACTCCAATGGTGTGGCAGGCTGTTGCCAAGAGTGCAGCCGCCGACTTCGATGGTCCACTGCCAGAAATCGCTGAGACGAAAGCCGGCGACCCCGCTGCCGCCGAGACAATAGTTGGCTCCCATTTTTGTGTATGAAGGCATGGCCGCGGTAAGTTCGAATTTCGGAACGAGAGGAAGCATGAAGGTTCCCGAGCTAGGCGATTCTGCCCGCAGGTAGAGCTCACCATCGTAGTCAGGCCGGTTCTCGCGATGCCACGGGTATCGCAGCATGAGAATGTTGGCAAAGCTCTGCGGCGGATTAATCACACCGCGGAGAATGCTTCGAGCTTTGACACTCCTGGTGCGATTCTCGAGAGGGCGGGTGACATAGCGATCGATGATATCCCCGCCGATTAGCCAAACCATGCCGAAGTTTGGAGTAACGACGTGGTCAACAAAGCCGTAAGCGCAGCAGTACTTCTGGATCTGTCCCAGCGACGCTTCACTGAACAGTCCGATTTCGAACTGCTCGCTAAACGCCCAGGAATAGGCATAGGCGCGCAGGCGGCTCATCCAGTAGTCGCGGCTTTTGCCGAACTCGACGTTGCGGTAACGAAGGTCGTTGTGAATCCACAAATAGTCGGAGACGGCGCCTTGAATCGGATGGCCCAGGTAGTTTTCATAGTATCCGTCGCCGTCGGACCATCCGTGCATGGCTCCTAGGGCGCTGAAGTAGCCACCGGGTGGATTGCCCATGGCTGTGCGTGTAGAAGGTTCCGTCGCGAAGCGGAAGGAATGCATTACGCCAAGATACAAGGAGGATTCGTACATCAGCGGTTTCCACTCCACGGTAGATTTCTTGTTCTCAACAAAGGGCATGCTCGAAATGGAGGGTGCTGCTTCGACGGCTGCTTCGTCCGATCGGGTGTCGGCACTACTCGATTCGGTGAGGGTCTTGCGCGGAAAGGATGGCAGGAGCCGAGCCACTACGGCGCAATTTGTGGAGCTAAAAGCCTCCGTCAGCGGGACAAAAGTTATTTGGGGGGCACCTGAAGCTCTTGCGCAGCCCTGTAGGTGCCAGGACATCGAGAGAGCGGGTCGTGCCGAAGGGCTTTCCTGGCACATACCGGTCCCTAATGACAAGAAAACCAGAAAACAAGCTCTCCGGACCCCACACATGAATGCTCGCCGTGTTGTCGGATGGACGGGTGAATCGGCAACATTCTGGGTTTCGCAAGTGCGTGACATTGTCGTCGTATCGGTACCTATCAACATCTAGAGGCGTCGATCACTTTGCAGAACTGCGAGAAGTTACAGAGCAAATCGGGAAAGGGTGCAGACCCTAAACCATGTCCGCCCACAAATGCAGAATTCCAAGTTCGCACCTGATGGGCGTCGAGCCCGTCAGTTTGTTCGTTTTCGAAACATTGTGATTACCTTCGTCTTCCTCGGCCTTCCGTAAAGAACTGTCAGTACTGTCAGTAGCGTGTGCTTCCTGCTACTCCTACGCTTCGGGTGTTGCCCGAAACGAGCGAGATCGCGCCGCAGGCAACGGCCAAACATCCGGACGCACTTCTGAGTGGCAATGCGAGCGCAACCTCGGACTACGGATTGCTGAAAAGATCGCCAGTGCGCGCGGAGGGGATCGGTCAGGCAACCGTACTGTGATCTCAAGAGTTGGACACAGGAGAAATAGCGATGAGTGTCGACCGGCTTGTCAACCTACTCGCGGCGATCACGCTCATTGAGATGATGGTTACAATCGGGCTGGGTGTGACGTTGTCCGATGTATTGCGAGTGGGCAGGAACGGGGGTCTCGTCGCGCGTGCTGCACTGGCAAATTACATTCTTGTACCCGCGGCGGGCGTCGGTTTGCTGCTCTTGTTTCAAGCCAATCCCATGGTCGCCGCCGGATTTCTAGTGGCTGCAGTTTGTCCAGGAGCCCCCTACGGGCCACCTCTGACGGCGATGGCCAAGGGAAATGTGCCGGCCTCCGTAGGATTAATGGTCATATTGGCGGGCTCCTCGGCAATCGTTGCACCTCTGCTTCTTCAGTTCCTGCTTCCGTTGGTGGCTGGAGACACCCTGCTGAAAATCAGCGTGTTCAAGATGGTAGGTACCCTGCTCGGGGCGCAGTTGTTGCCTTTGTGTGTGGGACTCCTCATCCGTCATCGGCATCCGGCTCTGGCTGACAGGCTAAGAGGACCAGCGGGAGTGCTTAGTGCGTCACTCAATCTGTTAATGGTGGCCGTAATTCTCTTCGCTCAGTTTCATGTGTTGGCAGAAATCCGCTTGATCGGTTATGTCGGGATGCTGTCTCTCCTGACCGCCACGATGGTCGCCGGCTTTCTAGTGAGCAGGCAGACGAGCGACGAACGAAAGGGGATGGTCATAACGACGTCAGTCCGGAACGTAGGTGTCAGCCTGGTCATCGTTACCGGAAGTTTTCCAGGCACAGCGGCAATTACCTCCGCAACGGTTTATGCACTGTTCCAGACGCTTGTCATGGTGGTGGTTGCATTGGCATGGGGCCGACTCACGCCGGCAGGAATCGTCTTGGTGAAAACCAAGGCTGCATGAAACGAAACTATCCGCGTCGAGGCTTGCTGTCACCGCGAAGCTATCCGCGCAATTGGCAACGGCCTACCGATGAGCAGCCGACAGATGTCGCGAGAAGTGACTGGTTTGCGGTCCGGCACTCTGGGACCCTCAACCTGCGCGGCGATGATCGCATGAACCTGCCAGGCAATAAATGGACTAAACCGTCTCGATTTGGAAGCAGGACATCGCACAAAGGAACCTAGACAACCACGGGCGATGAAGGGGGAAGCCGTATGGCAACGGACGTACACGTCATCACCAAAGTCCCGCCGGCGAAACGTACGGCATGGAAGGCGCTGGAAGTCCACTATCGGAGAGCCCGCGAACTGCATCTTCGGAACCTATTCGCCGATGATCCCGCGCGTGGCGAACGGATGACTGCTCATGGCGCGGGAATCCACCTCGACTACTCGAAGAATCGAATCACGGACCAGACCCTCAAGTTACTTATCCAGCTGGCAGAGGACTCCGGTCTGCAGACGCGCATCGATGACATGTTCCGCGGCGAGAAGATCAACACGACGGAAAAGCGTGCCGTACTGCATGTGGCCCTCCGTGCCCCAAGAGGTGCGTCCATCTTCGTCGATGGTACCAACGTGGTTCCTCAGGTCCACGCTGTACTCGAGAGGATGAGCCATTTCTGTAACCGCGTCCGCAGCGGCGAGTGGAAGGGGCACACCGGCAAGCGTATTCGCTATGTGATTAACATCGGTATCGGCGGTTCGGACCTTGGTCCCGTCATGTCGCATGAGGCACTACTGCACTATAGCGATCGGTCGATGACGTTTCGGTTCGTATCTAACATTGATGGCAGCGCGTTTGTGGAGGCTGTGCGGGATTGCGATCCAGCCGAAACGCTATTCATTGTTTCATCGAAGACCTTCACTACGCAGGAGACGATGACGAATGCCCGCACGGCTCGTTCCTGGTTGCTCGCTGGTTTGAACGGAGATGAGAAATCAGTAGCGAATCATTTTGTCGCCGTCTCGATGAATGCGGCTGAAGTGGCGCAGTTCGGCATCGACACCAGGAACATGTTCGAATTCTGGGAGTGGGTGGGCGGGCGTTACTCCCTAGGTTCGGCGATTGGCCTATCCACCATGCTTGCCATTGGCCCAAACAATTTCCTCGCCATGTTGGATGGGCTCCACCAGATGGACATGCACTTTCTGTCGACTCCTTTTGAACGGAACATGCCGGTACTCATGGGACTGCTAGCCGTCTGGTACAACAACCTCTTCGGCGCCCAAACCGTTGCTGTCTTGCCCTACGAGCAGTATCTCAACCGATTCCCGGCGTATTTGCAGCAGTTGACGATGGAAAGCAACGGCAAGCACGTCACCGCCATTGGAACAGAAGTCACGCAATCAACCGGCCCGATCTATTGGGGCGAGCCCGGTACTAATGGCCAGCACTCCTTCTATCAATTACTTCATCAAGGAACCAGGCTTATCCCTTGCGACTTTATCGTGTTCGGGAAGCCCCTCAATTCGCTCGGACGACATCACGACATGCTTGTGGGGAATGCCTTTGCCCAAGCGGAGGCACTGGCCTTCGGCAAGACCACGGAGGAGGTCAAGGCAGAGGGTACACCAGACTGGTTGGTACCGCATCGGGTCTTCGAAGGCAACCAGCCGTCAAACACGATTTTTGCGGAGCGGCTCACACCGGAGACGTTAGGCAAACTCGTCGCCCTGTACGAACACTCTGTGTTTACACAGGGGGTGATTTGGAACATTAATTCATTCGACCAGTGGGGTGTCGAGCTCGGAAAGGCTCTGGCTAGGCAGATCATCCCCGAGCTTGAGGCTATGGAAGAACCTCAGCTTGAACATGACAGCTCGACCAACGGGCTGATACGCCGCTATCGAAGCCTAAAGGACGCATCCTAGCGATTGGAATTATTTGCCATTACAGCAAATGGAAGGAGTAATGCGGCCATCATGAGACTTACCCAGCCTCAGACATCATCTCGCAGATGTATAACGCCGTCATTAGATTATCCAATAGACTCAAACAGCAGGATGATCTTGCCGTGATGATAAGGTCTAACTGAGCTGAGATCGGCCTATCGGCGCATGATGACGAAGAGGACTCCACCTTATATCTGTTTGTTCTGACAGTTGGGGCTAGAGGTTCATACCGGATAGGCTGGTAGCTAGGCAGCTATCAATAAGACTGTGATTCCGTTCCTGCCTTCAGTTTAGTTGCCAAGCACAGTGTCCAAACAACAGGACAATGCAATTCTCGAGGCTATGGTGCGCGCGTCTTCTTCCTTTTGTGGTCCTGGCCGCTTCGGGCTGGGCTCAGGACCTAGCCCCAAGGGCCTACATCATCACCCCCATTCACACCAACGCTATCACCTTGGCGTACTCCTTCTCGACCGGCAACCTTATCTTCGACGGGTCGACCCCGATTACCGACGCAACAGCGAAAATCAATACGCCAATCCTGAGCTTATTTCATACCCTTAGCTTCTTCGGTCGCTCTGCGAATATCACGGCCAACCTGCCCTATGGAGTAGGAAATTTCCGCGGGACTGTCGCGGGCGCCGAGGCGCACGCCTATCGCTCAGGTCTGCTGGACTCCTCGTTTCGCTTCTCCGTTAATCTCAAAGGGGGACCGGCGATGGACTTGCGAGACTACGTTAAATGGCGGCAAAAGACACTTATCGGCGTGAGCATCCGTGCGGTGGCTCCGACTGGGCAATACGACCCCGCCAAACTGATTAATTATGGTTCCAACCGATGGGCTTTTAAACCAGAAATCGGCTTGTCGCGGCGCTGGGGGCATTGGCTATTGGACACCTACGGAGCGGGATGGTTCTTCACCACGAATCATGATTTCTTTTCGCCAGACCGGGATGCTCCGAAGAACATACGATCAGAGAGCCCCGTCTTTGCCTTCGAAGGTCACCTGAGTTACGACGTCAAACCGCGGCTCTGGGCTTCGGTCGACGGGAATTTCTGGATCGGCGGCAGCACCACCGTAAATGGCGTTGAGAACTCCAGCACGCAGCAACGGAATTCACGCGTCGGAGCCACCATATCCGTCCCGGTGACCCGGCACCAGGCTTTGAAGGTCAGCTACAACCGTGGCGCTTACATCCGGTATGGCGGGAACTACGACACAGTATCCGTGGCGTGGCAATACTCATGGCAGGGCAGACCGAACTAGAGAACGCCTCGGGAAAATGGCCGGCGAGTATGCACGCTCGGGGCTAATCAGCATTGAGAGTGCCGATCTATGTCTGGTCGATCTCCGCGCACCATGAAATAACCACGAATCGCTGGCAGTTGTGACAGTTTCCACGGGATCGGCGACTGTGTTCAGCTGTCGATCAGCACCTTTATGCCGCGAACTAGAGGACACCCGGAGTTCGACAGATGGTGGACAAATTGGATCTCAAAGGTCATACACACTCGCTTTGTGGTTGAGCCCCAGGTACCCGGCAATGAGCTAGGCTCCGAGATAAAACGCAACACAGATGGAGGGTGCGTCAGCCCGCCAGCAAAACAGACATCCAACCGCGGAGTGACGCAAAACTGCCGATAACTTCTTTGTATGCACGGATGCCAACAGACAAGTCCGGCTTGGCATCCGCTGGTGCGAGGTACCATGCGAGGCACACATGGAGTTGCGCTTGCCGTCCTTGCGTACACGTCCTTAACGTTTGCCCAGAACGACCTACCAACCTTCAGTGCGGAGAGCGCGAGCGCATTTGTCTGGGGTGACGACAATCCCTCCAACACCGTGTCCTCGAGCATCCACGACCCATTAACGGGCAATGTAATCCACAAGTTGAGTCACGCAGGAATCGAAGTGAGTTCCCAGGCGGGATTCGAGAGCATCGGTTATGGAGCTGCAGGTGAACTCCTAAGTTTCACGACAACAATTGCCAACAACACTGAGTCTGATCTTTCAGTGCGTCGCGGTGGTGCCAGTATTGATGGGCATTTGGCCTTTCCTCTATCAGTTGTTCCCACGACCAAAGGCCTCGCAAAACGAAAGCGGACACAAGTGTGGGAACTTACCAAAATGACCTGCTTTTTGAGTGGGTTTCTTGCGCACGAAAACTACTTCTCGCCGAACGATACCTCGAAAGTTTTCACAATCCCTCCAAAAAGCGCATCGAAGATATCCTTTATCACGCAAGACCCTCGGAAATATCCTTTCCGCTGTTCTATGGAGGGTTGCTATCCCACCGGAACAACGCGGTTTTATGTGACGATCAACGCGACCGACTACATATTTGTTTGGCAGGGTCGTTCCTCAATCAATTGTGGTAAGTGATGGGGACGCGCCGTACCCCGGGTGACACTCCATTCAGTTGATTTCAAGGCTGGCTGCACCCATCCGTGGCGTGACACCTTGCTGGCAAGATTGACAGTTCAACGCCGATTTCTTGGGGAATATAAATCGAGAGATCCGACCCCTTGCGAGGCGCCTGCCGGATGAAGCGTGACGCTGCAAGTGCCTGAAAGGAGCTTTGCAGCCGCTGCTCATGTCAAGTAAGGAGGATCCTCACGAATCAAAGGAGTTATTGAACATGAGCCAAACTATCCACATAAATCGGGTTGTGTTGGTAGCCTTGGCTCTGAGCTTGTGCGCTAATGCCCAATCGCCCCAGGAAAGGTCTTCGATCGGCGGTGTGCTAGGCATGAGCACTCCGGTTGAAGATCTCAGTACAAGAGCCTCTCCAGCAGTAGTGCATATAGAAGTATCGAGCTATCGAACTTCAGGAGATGACGACGATGAAATCAAGAATCAGACCCTCACCAAGCGGCAAGGATCAGGTTCGGGTGTAATCGTCGACCCCGATGGGTACATCATCACCGCTTTTCACGTAGTCAAAGGGGCAAGACGCATACGGGTTGAACTCGACAGCCGTGTCCGTGCTAAATCACCTGCTGGTCAACTCTTGAACGGGAAGCCCAGATCCTCATTTGAAGCGAAAATTATCGGTGTGTGTAAAGAGGCGGACGTTGCTGTCCTGAAGATCGAGGCTCAGGGCCTGCCCACGATCGCCTTCTCCGACTCCAACAACCTCAAACAGGGACAACTGGTTGCTGCTTTGGGAAGCCCAGAGGGACTCCGAAACTCACTTTCGTTGGGAGTCGTGAGTTCGGTAGAGCAGCAAATTGAACCTGACGATTCTTTGGTATACGTCCAGACGGATGTCGCACTGGCTCCAGGCAGCAGTGGCGGACCATTGGTCGACATCCAAGGCGGAATGGTTGGAATCAACGTGTTCAGCTTAACCGATCGAGGAAGAGAAGAAGGCCTTGGGTTCGCGGTTCCGAGTCCGATGGTCCGGTTCGTTTACGGTCAGATTCGGCATTATGGTTTTGTTCCCAGGCCGTATTTCGGTGCGGACGTGCAAGGGATAACACCAACTCTAGCCTCAGCACTGGGGTTGCCGACGGATTCGGGTGTGATCGTCGCAGGTGTTGCTCCAAGAAGTCTAGCCGAAAACGAGGGTCTGCAAGCGGGAGACGTGATTGTTAGCCTAGATGGAATGCCTATCCAAAATGTTCCTCAACTGACGTGGCTACTTCTTCACAAGCGTATAGGCGACAGAACACGGATTGAGATCGAGCGAAAGTCGAACAAGATTGTTTTGGACGCCTCTTTGATCAGCGAGCCTCCGGATCCTGAGGACTCCATCGCGACAATTGATATCGAAGAAAACCTCGTGGCCAAGCTGGGTATCGTGGGTTCTGCGCGGAAACCCGGAACCGTTGCGCCGTCCCCCACAGCGTCGCGGCCGGGTGTGCTGGTCGTGGCTCGGCTGCGCGAAAGCGACACGCAAGCAGAATTAACCGCGGGCGACGTGATCTGCTCCGTGAACTCCGTCCCGATTACTTCGGTTGCACAGTTACGCGCGACCATCGAGGGTTTTAAACCTGGGGATGCAGTTGCGCTACAGGTGGAGCGGAAGGGCAAGCTGATGTACGTGGCGTTCGAAATCGATTGAGAGCCTATAGCACGTCGTCGCTCTGCATCTGCTTCACCACAAGCTTCACCAATTCGTTGATCGCCTTATGGGGTTTGGAAGGATTGAATGTGTCAGTAATGCCCGTCCATACGAGCTCTCCCTCCTCCGAGGAGACTACATACAAATTGGTTTCGATGCGTACCTTCTTTTCTTTTTTCAGATAGTCGGGAGCGTAGACCACCGGGTATACCGTGCCGTAGTATCCATAGAAGTTGTTGTAGTAAGGATACGGAACCACATAGGGACCACCCGGGACATAGGTGACGGTATTTTTCACCTTGATCAAGCGCGACACTACGACGGCGTCAATCTTGTTCTCGCGGATCTGCGTCCTCAGGTAATTGAGGTCAAACTCCGTACCCTCCGGCCTAAGCAGGACGGTGTTGCCGGGAATCGCCTCCACTCCGGTAGCGACGAGCTGTGCGGCCAGAGCATCTTCGAAGTCGGCGCGAATTGCCGTTTTGTCGCTCAGCCCCAATGCCAGCACGCGCTGAAACTTCTTGCTTGATGTATGGTTTGGATTCTTCCAGCTCATTACGAGCTTGCTAGACTTAGCGGCAGCCAATACGACCGCCAAGAGACAGATGAAAATAGCCAAGGTCCCCTTCCAGCGATTCATCGACATTTGCCCTCGAAAAGAGAAACATTTCTGCAAACAGAAGTGAGCCTGCCATACGCCAAGGGACAGCAACCATTGCGAGTCCGGTTGACGTAAGCTTCTGAAACAGACCAACGCTGGATGTGCTCAGCCGAGCAGACTCCGCACAAGTTTGCCGCTACAGATCCGGTGCGCGAGCTGACGAAACCCCTCAACGTCTTCAGGAGAAACGAACAGTCCCTTCTCTTCATCTGTGATTTCGTTGGAGGGTGAAAGCGGCAGCCTCACGCAACGGCTGACGAGGTCGTAGGTGCCGAAGACAACACCTAGATCGGGGGACTGGGTACGGAATTCCTGGCGCAGGCAGTAGGAGCTCCAGGCAGCGTTCAACGCCACAGCCGCCTCCAGCAAGGCCGCCCGACACTCTGGCTTACGAGTCACCTCAACGCCATAGGTGGTTTCGAGGCCCATCGCCGCCACGCGCACCGCAACCTGGATTTGGTCCGCAATAGACCGGAGGGAACGATCAGTCGCAATGTCCAGATAGCGGCGAGGCTCCAGGTAGAGCTTCACCGCCTCGGTGATGGCACCGCACTGCGCATGTCCCAGCACAACGATAAGTTTGAGCGTCGAAGGAAAATGGCTGACTGCATAGCGCAGACTGCCCAGGCATTCCTGACCGAGCACATTGCCGGCAACCCGCACGACAAAGAGTTCGTTGCAACCCTGGCTAAACACCATTTCTGTGGGCACGCGAGCATCGGCGCATCCCAAGACGGCGGCAAAAGGAGCCTGCGTGGGCGCGGTTCCGTTGCTAACGCCCCAGCCAAAGGCCTGCGGATCAAAGTGGATGACGTGCGATTTCTTGGCGCCGTTGTGGGTATCGGTCATTTGTGCGAAGTCGCGATTGCCTTGCACCAGAAGTTCGCAAGCCTCTTCCGAGGTCTGGGGCATCCGATACGAAGTCGCCCTCGCCGGGTCGAAGCGATAGATGAGCTCGAACATAGCTAAGTCCGTTCTACAGTGCGTTAACTCGCCACGCCGAGTACCGATCTTCTCTCCGCGACGAGCGCCGCGATTCTCATGCGCTGCGCAATCCCGGGAATTTGCGTTTCGAGTCCTTCCGCATGCAACAGATCGCGCACGTCCCCGTGAACTTCGGCCAATGCTAGTGACGCTCCCTCTTGTGTCACTTGTTCATCGAGTTCGCGGAGCATTCGCACCCCGGCCAAGTCAATGTTCGCCGAAGTGGAGAGGTCGATAATCACCAGGTCAGCGGTACCGTGTTGTCGCATGCGTTGCAACACCTCGTTCTTCACGTTCTCGGCATTGAAATAGAACAGTCCTGATTCCACCCGCAGTACAAGCGTCTGCGGGACAGGTTCGCTTTCGGGATACCGGGATGAATCAGCAAATCCATCGGTTCCCGCCAGTCGTCCCAACACGGCGATTCTGGGATTGGAGGCCCGTTTCAGCAGAAGCAGGATGGAAAAGATAGCCGCCAGCAGCACGCCCTTCAGGATTCCAAACGCCAACACTCCCACCATGGCCACCATGGCCACACGAAATTCCACTCTACTGACCCGGTACAGGTGCCGAAGTTCCCGGGGTCGAATCAATCCCCCAACTGCGATCAGCACGACCGCCGCCAGAACCGGCTCCGGCAGGTTTTTCATCAACCCAGTCAAGAACAACAGGACAACACCGATGCCCCCCGAGGCAACCACCAGGGCCATCGGAGTTTGTGCGCCTCCCTTTTCGTTCACGGCCGATTGCGACATGCCTCCCGCAAGGGGATAGCCTTGCCCCACACCCGCCGCTAAGTTGGCAACTCCCAACGCCAGTAACTCCTGATCCGCGCTGAGGGGATAGCCGTGCTTGATGGAGAACGTCCGGGCCACCGAGATGCTCTCGACATACGACAACAGAAAGCACGCCAGTGCGACTCCAAGCAGTTTGTCCACTTCGCTCCAATGCACGACCGGCCAGCCAAAGTTTGGAAATCCCTGAGGAATTGCGCCCACCGTTTTCACGCCTCGGCCGCCGAGTGAGGAGAACGACATCACCATAATCGAAAGCGCAACCACAAACAGCGCGATCGGGCGCCGGGGCAACAGTCGCTCGCCTAAGACAAGAAGTGCGAGAGCGCCCAGTCCTACACCCAAGGTCGCCAGATTGGTTTCGCCAAGGTGTCGAAGCACTTCAATAATCCGAGTGAAGAAATTGCTCCCCCCACTTCTCATGCCGAACAATTTCGGCAGTTGGGTCGAAGCGATGACCAGACCTGCCCCCACCTTGAATCCGCTGAGCACGGTCTCCGAGACAAAGTTGGCGATGTTTCCCAATCGGAGCGTCCAGGCAATGATGCCGATAAACCCTGCCAGCACCGCGACTGCCGACGCCAGCTGGGTCTGGCGCAACGCATCTCCAGCCGCCAATGTGCCCAGGGCAGACCCAATTAAAATCGAGATCGCGGAAGTTGGTCCGACGGCTAGCTGTCGGGAGGTTCCGAATACCGCATAAGCGACTCCTCCCACCAGGTAGCAATAAAGGCCAGCTTGGGGCGGCAAGCCGGCAAGCGAAGCATAGGCGACTGAAACCGGAACCGCATAGGCTGCCAGAGTAAGTCCCGCCACCATGTCCGGACGCAGCCAGCTTCTCTGATATTGCGGCAGCCACCCAATGACGGGGAACGCCGAACGAAGACGCTTACTCCAGTGGTGCTCGTGATCCAACTGGGTCTTCATTCAGTTCCTCACCCGGCGCCTCGGATATCCAGCCTCGGACCATCTATCCGGCAACCTGCTCCCGAGTCATCCGAGCCACGGTGTCAAACTTGGCTCTTTGTAATGCAACCGATGGGGTCAATCGCGCGAACAAATCAAGGGAGCGCGCGATGAGACCGGTCCATCCGGTCTGATGGCTGGCCCCAAGTCCGGCGCCGTTGTCCGCGTGGAAGTACTCGTAGAACAGAATGTAATCCTTCCAGTGCGGGTCCTCCTGGAACTTCTTGGTCCCGCCATAGACGGGCCGTTTGCCATTCTCATCGCGGAGAAAGATAGTCGACAGTCTGTGGGCAATCTCTTTGGCGACCTCGAACAATGTCATGTAATTCTCCGAACCGGTGGGACACTCGACCTTGAAGTCATCTCCGTAGAACTGGTAGAGATTCAGCAGTCCACGGATCAAGAGTGCGTTCACCGGCATCCAGACAGGCCCACGCCAGTTGGAATTGCCGCCGAACATCCCGTTGTTGGACTCCGCCGGCAGATATTGGACTTTAAACTCTTGTCCGCTCAGGTTGAACACGAACGGATGGTCCTGGTGACATTTGGACAAGGAACGAATGCCGTAGGGACCAAGGAATTCATTTTCGTCGAGCATGTAAGCCAGAATCCGTTCGATCTTCTCCTTGTTGCAAACTGACAGCAGTCGGCGGTCGGCGTAGCCCACGAACGAGCCATCCGCCGGTGCAATATGCTTCAGCAAATCGGGGTGGCGCTTCCTGAACAAGTCAACCAATTCCTGCAGACGCGGATGGCGCTTCAAGATGCCATCTGCCTCAAACACGCTCGACGCGCAGAGTGGCAGCAATCCGACCATCGACCGGACTTTCAGACGCATCGCATCGCCGTTCGGGAAATGGAGTAGATCGTAGAAGAATCCTTCGTGGCTGTCCCACATTTCGTCGTGGTTCTCGCCGATGCGGTCCATGGCGTAGGTGATCCAGACAAAATGCTCGAAGAAGCGGTAGGCAACATCTTCATAGATGGAGTCGTAGTCCGTCAGAATGAGGGCGATCTCCAGCATGTTCTGGCAATAGAAGGCCATCCAGGCCGTGCCATCCGCCTGATCGAGGTGACCGCCCGTTGGCAGCTGGGCACTGCGGTCGAACACCCCGATATTGTCGAGTCCAAGAAACCCGCCGGCAAAAACATTCTTGCCCGCAGGATCTTTGCGATTGACCCACCAGTTGAAGTTCAGCATCAGGCTTTGAAACGACCGCTCCAGAAAACGCAGATCAGCGCGACCCAATTCTTTTTCAATGTTGTAAAGGAACAATGTTGCCCAGGCGTGCACCGGAGGGTTCACGTCGCTGAAGTTCCACTCGTACGCGGGAATCTGTCCGTTGGGGTGCGAATAGAGATTCCGCAGCATCAGCATAAGCTGATCCTTGGCAAAATCGAAGTCCACCAATGAAAGCGCGACCGTATGAAAAGCCAGGTCCCACGCCGCATACCAGGGATACTCCCACTTATCGGGCATGGAAATGATGTCGCTGTTCAGCATGTGGAACCACTCGGCATTGCGAACGGTCTTGTTACCAGATCCGGTCAGGGGATGAGCTTTGTGTTCGTCCAGCCAGCGGTCGAGATCGAAATAGTAGTACTGCTTGCTCCACAGCATCCCGGCCAAAGCCTGGCGGTGCACTCGACGTTCATCCTCGCTCAACGAAGTTGGGGTGATCCTCGCGTAGAACTCGTCGGCATCGGCGAGGCGGGCAGAGAATACCTGGTCAAACGTACCGAAGGCATCGGCGGGTGGTTTCGCGCTTAGTCGCAGGCGGACGACCTTGCTGCCGCCGGCGGGGACTTCCAGATGATAGTGTGCGGCCGCCTTCGTCCCCGCCTTGGAGGGATTCACAGCATCCTGATCGCCTGCAATCACATAATTGTGAAAAGCATCTTTCACGTAGGGCGACGGATTGTTCTGACCCCACAGACGGTTCGCGTTGGACTCATTCTCCGTGAACAGCAGTTCTGGGTTACCGTCGCACTGAAGCGTGCGGTCACCCAGATGACTATGCGACGCCAGTACAGTCGAGTCTTTCACCTGCTGTATCGCCGGTTTGCTTTCGCCGTCTCCCCACGACCAGGTATTCCGATACCATAGCGTCGGGAGCAGATGAAGCTCTGCGGTTTCGGGGCCCCTATTGTGCACAGTAACGCGAATCAGCACGTCTTCCGGATCCCCCTTGGCGTATTCGACGAACACATCAAAATAGCGGTCAGTATCAAACACTCCCGTGTCGAGCAGTTCATACTCCAAGTCTTCGCGCGACAAACGCCCATTCGTTTCCACCAGGTCGCGATAAGGGAATTCCTGCTGCGGATACTTGTACAGATACTTCATGTAGGAGTGCGTAGGTGTACTGTCGAGGTAGAAGTAATATTCCTTCACATCCTCGCCGTGATTGCCCTCGCTATTGGTCAGACCGAACAGGCGTTCTTTCAGGATTGGATCCCGGCCGTTCCACAGCCCAATCGCGAAACAGAGTTGCTGCTTGTCATCGGAGATTCCGGCCAAGCCATCTTCTCCCCAGCGGTAGGCACGGGAACGGGACTGGTCATGACTGAAATAATTCCAGGCATTCCCGTCCTCGCTGTAGTCTTCGCGTACTGTCCCCCACTGCCGTTCGCTCAGATACGGGCCCCATTTCTTCCATGGAATGCCTTTCTCGCGCGAGTCGTTCAGTCTGCGCTGCTCGTTGGTTTCAACGTAGGCAAGGTGAGGTTTATCGGTGGGTTTCATAGGTATTCCTAGTCCTTTCGTGTCGATCCTAGGTCGTGGTCGTGCGCAGACATTGGAAGAAGTGATACTTCCAGGGTGCAAGTTCCACGTACAGGCCAGGCGAGAACATCTCATCTCCGTCACGTTCGTAGGTCGCGCCCGACAATGCGTCCATCAAAAGCCACTTTCCGCCGCGAGCCCATTGGACATGAACGCGGGCTTGCAGGGCCCAGTCGCTCAGATTGACCAGGATCACGGATCTTTCGTCATCCTTCATCCAAGTCCACGCCACCAGGTTCTGGAAACTAGCGTTGTCGGGCCAACCCGTGCAGTCGCAGAGGCTCCATTCACCCTCGCGAAAAATGGGTCGATCGATGGCTTCCAGAAGGTTGACGTAGAACCTCTGCAACTCATGATCGACAGCTTCGTCGAGACGCCGGTTCAGGAAAACGGGCAGTCTTACCTCGCGTCCCTCGAACTGTCCTTCATGAAAGAGCTTGGTTCCAGGAAGCGTGGCTGTGGTCACGGCAATGGCACGTTGCTTCGCGGATGAGAAGGTTGCCGCGGCGCGTGGCTCGTCGTGATTCTCGATAAAACGCAGCAGCTTTCCCTGGTAGCCGATCTCCGCGCAGAGATGGAGACGGACACTTTCCGCGTTGCTGTGTTCCAGGCGATCGTAAAGCTTCTTGTCGTAGCAGAAGTCGAAACCCTGTTGATGGAGTTCCCATTCCAAATCCCAGTAGGCCTCGGCAATGAAGAGAAATCCGGGATGCTTGCTCTTGGTAGCCGAAATCACGTTAACCCAATATTCCGTTGAGGGACGCGGTCCAGCTCGGCTGCCCCAGGTGCGCTCGAAAATCGAGTTCAAAAGAAGCATCGCCATGTCACATCGCATGCCATCGCACTGCTGTGCGATGCTCGAGATGGTTTCAACCACGGCTCGCCGAAGGCCCAGCTCAAATGCGTTCAACTGTAAAACGTCAGGCCACGCAGGATAGTAGGGGTCCCGTCCGCAGGCGCACACGGTTCCGCTCACCTCAATGTAAGAGGAAGGATCACACTTCACATCGTCGGCGCAGCCGCGGATGAAATATTCTGGGTGATCCGTGACCCACGCGTGGTCCGGTGCCACGTGGTTGGGCACGAAGTCCAGAATCATATTCATCCCGCGCTGCGAGAGTTCTCTGCGGGTAATTGCAAGGCCCCCTGGACCACCCAGATGCGGGTCAACCACATAACGTCGAACACAGTAAGGAGAACCAACATTGTCTTCAGGGCGAAAGTCGGGAAGTGCCTTTCGAAAATCGGCAAGCAGGCCCTCGTTTTGATTGGAGATCGTGATACCCGCAGGACTTCGCTCCCATACGCCCATCAGCCACACTGCATCGAAACCGTAATCAGCAATTGATTCCCACTCGGCTGCGGGAACCGAGGAGAGGTCGACGGTTTTACCGTATTTGTGACTTAGGTCCGAGAGCCAGACCCACGTGTTGATCTCGTACACGCTAGGATATCGGGGCCACACGGATACGTTGGACGGCACTGCAACTGCGTCGATAACAGTCGTGTCCATCACGATCTCTGCGCGGGTGTGACAGCATCCCGCAGGGTGATACTAGGACTGCCCTAGTGAGTCTCGGTACTGCCAGAACTGACAGGTTGGAAGCAGGGCGGCGGCTCCGCTTTCTCGCACTAGGAAGCCGTAGATAAGCTCACGAGCGTTTCACCTCAAGAATGGAAACGCGGCGGTATTCCGTCAGGTGAAACGGAGCCATTCAGTGACACGAGGCATCGTCCTGAAAGATGCCGCTCCCGAACATCGACGCTAGAAAATGGCCACAGGTAATGATCTTCTGGGACAGCGGTTCATCGCGTAGGGCGTTCGCTGATAGTGAATACTTCGCGGTGTCCATCGTCTTTCGTGCTTCGACCAGTTTGTTGCTCCATTGCAGCACAGCCTGATACTCGTGCTTGAGCAACTGAAGAGCGCTGCGGTCGGCATCGGTAGTGGCCGCTGCGGTTGCTAGGTTCACACTGTGTAAAGCTTGTTCGCGGTAAGTAGCCACCCAACTGTCTGTGATGTTGTATCCATTCTGAATGGCGTAAGCCAGCGGGCTAGCCCATTCTCTCAGTTCTGCTATCGCTTCGATGCCTGCTTTCATAAAATCTTGCGAGAGGCCATGGTCGTCCGTAGGGGTTGGCGGGGGAACGCTTGCGGGAGCACTTGCTGCGGATGCGGATACCGGCAGGTCCAGAAGAACACGGCTTGTTGTGAAGCGTAATGACCCATTCGTGATGCGCGCCAGTTCCTCCAGTTCAACATAGGAGCGGCCGTCTATTTTGACTATCTCGGCCTGTCCTGATTGTCCGTTAATCACCAGGGTCCGGCTTTCGCGGCTAACCTGCGCCAAAGTGGTTCCAGTGACGAAGAACAGCACCAGCGACAGTAGCGATGTACTCCATAATTTCTCCTGCATAATATGTGCCTCTCCCAACCGCGTCTTCAACACCAACGTGCTCTGGCGATATGTTGGACTTAGCTTAGACATCAGCATGGAATTGCTGAACTGTCAGGAGTGATAGTTCTCTCGGGCCAAACGACACCTCCGGCGGACAGGAGTGAAACTCGTGAATCTGGTTCTGGTCACGGCGCGATCTGCGGATTACTAGCAGTTTTGCAGTCGATGCACTGCCGGCGTGTGTGATATCTAAGTGGTGGCATTCCTTAGTGTCGCTTTTCCATCACCCAAAAGCGTCGGCATATGAAATATGAGATTGCACGCTCTACCTCACTCTAGGTGAGTCCAGCGAAGATCAGCCCCGACACTAAAACGCAGACCTGATTAAGGATCAACCTGTTTCAGCTGCTAGTTTTCTTACCGAGACAGTTTGGGAGACAATTCTGGTGGGGTAGAAAACCTGCCTTGGCCACGTGAACTGTTGGGCTGACTCATACCCGTCCAGGCCCTGGACAATCGAGATAGAACCGAGACCTTATGGTCAGCAAGTGTGCGAACCAGTATTGCGATAGCTCGTTTCGCTATTTCCGCGGAGGAAAGCTCTTCGTAGTCGACCCGCCTCCGTTCGGACCTGCAGGTGCACAATTCCAGGAAAATCGCTCGCGTAGCGAATATTTTTGGCTGTGTCAACGATGCGCGCTCACCGTGACTGTCACCGCGGATCAAGAGGGACACACGATACTAACCTCCCGAACACAGTCAGCATAAGCCCCTAGCGATTGGTATCAGGTGAGACAGCCCTAGGAACCTGAGTTGCGGTTTTCATCCCACAGAAGAACTGTCAATTTTGGCAGTCGTGCTCTGTTTCTATACGACGGATCATGGATACAGACTCTGGAGCATAGGTTCGGTTGAGAAAGCGAAGTGAACTCGCCAGAGCGCGTGCCCGACGCCATGTAGGGAGCTACGTGAATTTCGGTCCCGGTGTGGCGCTTATCGAGATCCAGAGAAGGACATCGCTATGAAACCGAAAGATGTTCGGTCGGAACTTACGATGCAAATCATTCGCAACCTCGTGGCCATTGTTTGTGCGGTCGTGCTTGTGCCTGGGGATATGAGCTTGCTGGCCAGTCCGGCCCCACAAGAAGCAGCAGGCGGGCAGGAAGCGGCTGCCAACATTCCGCCCGACCAACTCGATTCTCTTGTTGCGCCGATCGCTCTTTATCCCGACCCTATGTTGACGCAGACGCTGGTGGCTTCCACCTACCCGCTGGAGATCATCCAGTTGCAACAATGGCTGGGGAAGAATCAGAGCCTGAAAGATAAGGCTCTGGTGGATGCCGTAAAAAAGCAGCCTTGGGATCCAAGCATCCAAGCCATGGCAGCGCTTCCGGAAGTGGTCAAACAGTTGGCCGAAAACGTCCAGTGGACAACGGACCTGGGCAACGCTTTTCTGGCTCAGCAAAGCGATGTCATGGACGCGGTACAACGCATGCGCAAAAAAGCCAAAGACGCGGGCAATTTGAAATCAAGTGAGCAGCAGAAAGTGGAAACCCAGGTCATCGAAAACAAGCAGGTGATCGTTGTTGAGCAGGCTAACCCACAAGTTGTTTACGTTCCCAGCTATAACCCAACTGTGGTGTACGGCGCGCCGGCTTATCCTTACCCGCCCATTGCTTATCCGCCGCCCGGTTACTACGCCGCAGGTATGGCGATTTCATTTGGCGTCGGTCTCGCCATGGGAGCAGCGTGGGGAGGAGGTTGGGGCTATGGGGCCGGCTGGGGACACAATGATGTCAACGTCAATGTGAACAACAACTTCAATAGGAATACAAATATCTCGAATAACGGCAACCGCACCAATGTCAAGGGTGGAAATAACTCATGGCAGCACAATCCGCAGCACCGCGGAGGCGCCCCTTACTCGAACAAAGCAACAGCCAACAAATATGGTGGCTCGGCTCGCGGAGATTCTATGTCCTCACGGCAGGACAGGGCGCGCCAGAACCAGGGACAAGGTGGTAACCGACAGCAGGCAGGCAATCGCGACCGTGGTTCTTCGGGCGGACGCCCACAAGCAGGCACCAGCGACCGCGGTGCTGGCGGAAGAGACTCCGGCAACCGGGGATCGGGCGCGAGCGCAGGCAACACGGGTTCAAATCGTGGTGGCGGCGGAGGCGGAGACCGTGTTGGCAACCGCAGCACTTCCAGCGGCGGCGGGGGCTCCCGTAGTTCTGGCGCCTTTGGAGGCAGTTCTGGAAGCAGCGCCCGGGCCAGCAGTTCGCGCGGGTCTTCCAGCATGGGAGGTTCCCGTGGCGGCGGTGGTGGTGGTTCGCGCGGCGGTGGCGGCGGAAGGCGGAGGTGAGGACGTCATGACTAAGGAGAAGCACATGAAATCAAGACCATCGACTCCAATTGGAAGGAACGCTGTCCTCGCGGTTTGGGTCCTCATCCTATCGTGTGCTCTGGCAGTTCCCGTCTATGCACAGTCGACAGCGTCGGCACAAAAGGCGTTTGACACGCCTCAACAGGCGGTTGAAGCGTTGATTGCGGCAACGGGTAGCTATGACGTTTCTGCTATGTTTGAAATATTCGGTCCGGACGGAAAGGACTTTATCGCCTCTGCAGATCCGATTAGGGATAAGAACGTCGCTGCTGCGTTTGCCGCGAAGGCAAACGAAAAGAAAGTCATAACCGTAGACCCGAAGAACAAGACCCGCGCCATGCTCACGGTTGGCAATGACGATTTTCCGTTTCCAATTCCGATCGTCAAACAGGGTGGGAAGTGGCATTTCAACTCCAAAGAGGGACGGAACGAGATTCTCGTGCGGCGGATTGGAGCCAACGAGCTCGATGCAATCCAGGTCTGTCGCGGTTTTGTGGATGCACAGAAGGAATACGCCTCAGAGGTTCACGATAATTCGGGAGTCAATCAATACGCACAGAAAATCATCAGCACTCCCGGAAAGCGCGACGGTCTGTTCTGGCGGAACGAAGATGGAACGCCGGGTGGCCCCATCGGCGAGAACGTTGCCAAGGCCATTGAGGAAGGTTACTCCAGCAAGACCTCACCGTATCACGGCTACTATTTCAAGGTGTTGAAGGGGCAGGGGCCCGCGGCGGCGTTGGGACAGCTTGATTACGTGATCAATGGTGTCATGATCGGCGGGTTCGCTCTCGTTGCGGTCCCTGCCGAATACCGGGTCACCGGGGTCAAGACCTTCATGGTCAGCTACGACGGAATCGTTTACGAGAAAGACATGGGGCCCGATTCGCTCAACTTAGCCAAGAACATGGAGCGTTACAATCCGGACAAAACCTGGCATCGCACCGACGACGAGTGGCCCGAGGATGCTGTCGCTACCGCCGATTAACGATGTGACGCTCTGCCTGGGTTGTCCTAACTAGGTCAACTCCTGCCAAAAGGCTGCGATCAGTACTGCTCGTGGCCTGAGCCGCGATGTGCCTTACGCATCAGCAGACTGCTTACCCAGAATATTGTCGAACGTTCCGCAGAGCTCCAGCTGGACCATGCCACAAGCGGGACACAATGCCTCATGGAGGATGAACACTGTATGAATCGATACCAAGGAGTCGCACTGGCCACAGCGCCATAACGTCCCATGCTGTTGCGGATCCGGGATGCGGCTGCTTGTAATTTCCATCTTCAACATTTGTTTCCCCACCTTGCTCAGTTTGAAGAGACTATCTGCGTTGGCCTGGAGACGGAACTGTCAGTTGTCCCAGACAGCAGTCCATGAAAAATCAGCCTCGGTACCAGTTCTTCGGAACGCCACACCTGCAGTAGGAGTGCTGCCGGGCCTGAATCTATCGCGGCTGTAACAAGTAACAGTTCTCTCTCGGTCCACCACCCCTGTAGTGTGCTTTCTGACTGTCCCTATTCTTGAGGTTAGCGATGTGTCCGGAGAGCGCATGAAACTGAATCTACGGAGGACTTGGATTTGTTGGTTGGTGCTGGCGCTTCCCGTGGACACCGTTTTCGCCCAAAAAGTAAGCGTGGGCTATGACAAGAGCGCCGACTTCTCGAAATATAAGACTTATACTTGGGAAAGACCCACGAAACCACCGAGTCGGCCCGTGCTCTATGCAGTTATCGAAGGCACAATCGATTACGAACTGGACGCCAAGGGTCTGGCGAGGACGGAGAGCAACGGCGACCTCACCTTGGCTCCCGCCGGTGGAATGGAGTTTGGAATTAACCAGGCCACAGGAACACCGATTTTGCCCATCTATGGCGGGCAGCCTGCCGCAATTGACGCCACTATGTGGACAGGGGCGGGGGGACCTGGGAGCCTCATGGCGCCATACGTTCCGGAAGGAACTTTGATGGTCAATCTCATTGACAGAAACGCCAACAAGGTGGTCTGGAGCGGCTCGGTCAAACAAAAGCTAGAAATGGAAAATAAGGAAAAGTCGCTCAAGCTGATCGACAAAGCCATCGTCAAACTGCTGAAGGATTTCCCGCCTAGAAAGCAGTGAGCTCGCAGCGGCCGCTCGGGTTGGGGTGATCCTAGTCTGGGTTCGTAACCTCCATCACATGACCCACCTGCCTCTTGACCTCGTGGAATTCGCTCGTGTCCACCACATAGTCGGCGTGGAATAGGAGACAATCCGTTGCTTGCGTCACTCGCTTTATCCGCGTGCCAGTCGAGGGATGTGTGTAGAAAAGCCGAGAAAAGAATGATGCCGGTTTTCCTTCTTCCTGAAGCGTATCCTGGAGAAGGTGTGCAAGCTCGATCGGATCATACCCGGAAGCCGCCTCGTACTTGACTGCCAGCCGATCGGCCTCGAATTCAGCATTGCGTGACAGCTTGAGGGTAAAGAGCGGGCCAAGGCGCCATCGTCGTCGACCCTTGATTTTAGTGAAATGTCGCGCCGCGACGTGTCCGGTCTCGTGGGCTAGGGCAGCAACTAGTTGGGCTTCATTCTCGGCATTTACGATCATCCCGGTAGTCACATACAGAAAACCTCCAGGAAACGAGTACGCATTGGCTTCGACGTCGTTGACCAGCTTCACGACGAAGCAGCCTTTTAATTGGGAATTGAGAACGATGACCTGCTCCAGTCGATTCAGGTACTCGGAGAGATAAGGATCTGGGATCAGGGCTACGTATCGCTCGACATCCGCAGCCAGCTTCCTGCCGGAACTCCACTCCGCCTGCAATTGACGATCTGAACGATCGGCAGCACGATCGGAGCACACATCCGGGTTTGGGGAGCGCGGATCCGCACCCTGGATCGATGGCAGAGTTGTTCCCCAAGGCTGTACCAGGGAATTCGGTGCCAGCGTCTGGTTGTCGATTGCTTGCCGCAGGGTGGGAGTGCTAGGCAGCCCGGGATGAGGCATGGTCGCTGTTGGCGGCTGCCCCGGCGCGAAAGCAGTCAGTGCGAAGAGTAGTGACAACCAGCCTCCCGCAAGTGTTGGTCGGTTGAGCGTACTGGTTTCCTTCGATCTGTGACCGTTTTCATGACTAAAAGTGGCTCGCACGCCGAGTCTACAAAACATTCGCAACCACGGCATACGGCCCCCTTGCGATTTGTAGGGCGACACCTGATCTGCACATCGCATCGTGGAATAAACTCCGGCGGAAGATATCGCCGCCGGGAATTTGTCCGTACTTCGAGAAACAGGAATATCTTCGAATCGCGACAAGCGCACGGAAACTGTCAAAGATGACAGCGCGGTCTCAGCGGGTCGCCATTACGGACGTCCGCTAAAGCTAAGAGGGAATAAGTCGTTCGGGACGACGGAGCACAACTCTACCTCTGCTCTTGGCCACGGCACCGCGTCGTTGCCACTCACTTAACAGCCGGCTAGCCGTGAATAGCGTAATGTTTGCCGTGTTGGCCAACTGCTCATTCGTAATATCGAGCTGGATTCCATCTGGACACTTTCTGCCCAGACCGTTGGCTAGACTGATCAACACATGCGCAAGCCTTTGCCGAGCGGTGTGGCAAAGCAGGCCCAAGTGGCTGGCCAAATACCACGTCAGGTAATCAGTCGCGATTGCCAACCCATTCTCAAACAACCTCGGATATCGTGTCGCCAGACTTCGTATCGTCTTGCGCTCCCATACGCACACGGAACTGTTCTTCGCTATCTCTGTACTAACCAGAAAATTGGAAGGCTTTGCCAGCAGACTCGCACCTCCGAATATCTCTCCAGGCACAAGCCAGAGCAGGTACACTTTCCGGCCCTGAGGCGTAATAACAAAATAACGAGCGGAGCCCTTGATCACTAGAAACAATTGACCTGCAGGCTCTCCCTCACTCACCACCACAGAGTGACCGGAGAATCGCCGATACGAGGCAGCAGTCAAGATGGTGTTTTGGTCCGACTCAGATAACCCCTCCAATAAGCGTATTCTGGACCGGTCGGCAATCAGCGAAGCGACGTCTGAGCGCAACAGTGGGTCGGATGCGGGCCGCACCCGGGTGAAACGATGTCCTGGAACACCATCCGGTGGCGCAGGATTGCGTTTGTGCCGAGTGTGGAATTGCATTGTCCTTATCGATATTACCTAGATTTCTGTAGACGTTAGCACTGGAATAACTGACAGTTTTCTGTGGACCTCAACTCGGCGATTCTGACGTCAATCAAGATGAGCCATCTGAAGGGCATCCCCTCCATACTTCGACAGACGCTCCTCATCACCAAAAGCCACACTTGTGGTCGGTCCCGATCACACTTTCCCCGCCACGGTTGCGAGCATCCTGCCTGATTGGAAGATCGAGCGGGCATGTGACAACGTGGCGGCACTCGCCTTCTTAGAGTCAACGCCGTTTGATTTAGTTCTGACTAGTGCGGACACCTCGGGCAAGGACGATCTAGATCTGCTCTGCGAGATCAGACTGGTTCAGCCACATACTCGACTCATCATTCTCACCAACGAACGGTCAACTGCTGACGTGATGGCATCCATGCGGGAGCGGGCTTTCAGCTACTTCTCGGAAACCGTTCTCCTGGACCATGTTTGCAGAAATGGTGCGGCTTGCCGCTGAAGAACCATGCTGGGACGACGGAATCGAGGTACTTTCGGCGACTCCAGACTGGATTCGGCTTGCGGTTCGGTGCGACGTCAAGACAGCTGACCGGTTACTGCAGTTTTTCCACGAAATCGCTGAATTCCCCAATGCCGAGAAGTACGATGTTGCCACAGCCCCTCGTGAGATGCTGCCGAACGCGATTGAGCATGGTGGACGATTCGATCGCAACCGCTACGTCGAAGTCTCGTACTTATGTGCGCGACACATGGTCCTATGTCGGGTGAAAGATCCCGGCGATGGATTCCCGCTGGACGAGATCCGTCACGCTGCCATTGCGAATCCACCACACGATCCTATTCGCTATCAAAGCTATCGAGATGAACTCGGACTTCGCCCCGGGGGTTTGGTGTGCTTCTTACCAAGCAACTTGTCGACGAACTCATCTACGGCGAGAAGGGCAATGAGGTCGTGCTCGTCAAGTATCTTGATTCATTCGCGCAGCGCACGGCCTGACGAACGATCGCCAAATCGCCGAGGCACAGGCGAAACTGACATTCCCAGGCAGTCATTGTTTCCTGTCAGTCTTGACAGTGTTCACACACACATTCCATCCATAGCCTTTTGACATCGAACCGGGAGCGAGAGAGTCGTTGGTCCCGAAGGGATCTCTTCCCCGACCCGCGACCCGAAATCGCGATCAGTTCCGCGGAGGTATGTATGGGCGGGCGATGCTGTGCCCTTCTTGTGTGCTTAATAACTCTTCCACTCTTTTGTCAGCCACCATCACCCAACCCTCAGGTAGCCACAGTAATGGCTGTAAACGTTCACCAGAAAGACGCGGAGAAGGGCGTCCGCGCTGTGACGCAGTATGACGTTTCCCTGAAAGTCGATGATACCGTCTATGTCGTGTTGTATACACCAGCCAACGGGTCCACGAGCGTCGAGTATTCGGTGGGAATGAACGTGGTGGTGCAGGTCGGAACTCAGTCAATCAAGTTCACAAAGTTAGGACGGACATCCGAAGTGCCGATCGTGCGCCGCGAAAGTGTCCCGGCTGGGACCGGTCTCGACTGGTCTCGTGCACCGGGAGAGTACTTCGCCCAGAAGCTCATGCATCTTTCTGAAAAGTTGGGCCTGACCCCAGAGCAGCAGGCGAAAATCAAACCGATCCTCGAACAGGAAGCAGGAGACGCGGGACAAATGATTTCCAATCCCGTGCTCTCGAGCGACGATAAGCTAAAGAAGCTTGAGAACATCGTGCGTTCGTCCGACGACAAGTTGAAGCCGATTCTCTCCGCTGATCAGTGGCAAACTCTTCAGGACTTGCGTAAGCAACAAAGGCGAGAACTTCGGGAGTTGCTCTCAGGTAAAGATCAAGGATGACTCCGTTGCCTTTATCGAGCCCTTTTGCAGTTTAGCAACCTTTCAAGTCGCCGCGTGACACGCTGGAGCTAACGAATTCCTTACCGCCAAGAACCGCGTCGATGGCCTTTACCAATTCCCGGGCCGCATCCGATTTCAGAACGTAACCCCAGGCCCCAAGTTGCAACGCAGCTCTGATGATATCGGGGTCGAACTCCTGGCTCACAAACAGTATTTTGGCATCGGGAGCAACCCTGCGTATCCCGGCGCCGGCTTTTATCCCGTCCAGTCCCGGCAGACCGATATCCAGAAGCACGACCGTCGGCTGCATTTGTTCTGCCAGCTGAACCGCCATTACACCATCCGAAGCTTCGCCGACGATCTCAAAGCGCTCCGACCGCAATATAGAAAAGACGAATCGCCGCCAATCCTCCACATCGTCTACCACAAGAACACGTACCACCGGCATTCTGACAACCTCCAGAAAAGATCACACCTATCAAGGATTTGTAATGTGAAGAGACTTCTCTAAAGAGGGTCACACACGAATGGGGTTTGGTCGTTGCTTTGGAACAACAACGCTGGAAAAGCTAAAGAAAAGCCGGCCAAATGCAACGAGACTTGGAGGCAGTCGAGGAACCCATCGAGAAATTAGTGGCGAGGTCTGCCAGTGGCCAAGACTGCTTCCTGAACAGCAGAGTACCGTCACGGCTCAAAAGTGAAAGCACGATAAGTTCCATGCTCCGGTCAAATCAGTAAGCCTTGAGTCCCTCGGCCCGAAACAGCGCGCAAGCGCGTTCAACTGTTTCCCTCGCTGGGGGCTGAACATCGTCAAGCGTGTAATTGAGTTTAAGTTCCTTCCATTTGAATCGACCCATTTGATGAAACGGCAAAACGTCGACTCGTTTCACATTTCCCAGACTGGCAGCGAATCTCGCGAGCTGGACAGTGTGTTCGACATCGTCTGTCCATCCGGGGACAAGGACATGGCGGAGCCAAATGGGACGTTTTTGAGCGGCCAGACGGCGCGCGAAGTCCAAGACGGGACCAACCTCCATCCCGGTTAGCCGGCGGTGGCGTTCCGGATCCCAGCTCTTAATGTCCAGCAACACAAGGTCGATATTTCCGAGTTCTGCGTCACTGAGGCGGGCGCCCAGGCTGCCGTTTGTATCAAGAGCAGTATGAATTCCCATGGTATGGACAGTCGTAAGAAGCCTCACGACGAACCGATCCTGCATGAGAGGCTCGCCTCCACTGATGGTGAACCCTCCCGCCATGACCTTCAGCCCGGCCCGATACTTGCGAAGCTCTTCGGTTGCTTTCCCGAGCGTTACAGGAATTCCGTTGCTCATATTCCAAGTATCCGGGTTGTGGCAGTACAGGCATCGAAACTGGCACCCGGTGGTCCATGCAACCACGCGAACACCCGGCCCATCGACGGTTGAGCCAGTAGTAAACGAGTGCAGAAAGCCCATATCTCCCGTAGCCAATGCGGTCCGAACGTCGGAGTCCGGCACGCCTCGGCCCAGATGCACGCGCAGTTCGAAAGGACTCTTTGCGTGCAGCGGTGCGTCATTCAGTTGTGCTGTCTCGCTCATGCGGCACCTAGTTCCCGTGAAACGTACGGTTGATCACGTCCATCTGCTGCTCACGAGTTAACCGCACAAAGTTCACGGCATATCCTGAGACGCGGATCGTCAGGTTCGGGTACTTTTCCGGATGATCCATGGCCTCCAGAAGAGTGTCCCGATTCAGCACATTGACGTTCATGTGAAAACCCGTTGCGCCGAAGAAGGCATCGAGCATGGCTCGCAGATTGGTGATTCGATCTTCTCCAACCCTCCCCAAGCCTTCAGGAATGAGCGTGGTTGTCAGAGAAATGCCATCAGCGGCGTCGCGATAGGGAATCTTGGCGACCGAGGCGGCCGAGGCATGGATGCCGTGTGAGTCCCGTCCGTGCATCGGATTGGCACCCGGAGCAAATGGTTCGCCGCGCCGCCGTCCATCAGGAGTGTTGCCTGTACTCTTGCCATACACGACATTCGAAGTGATGGTCAGGATCGACTGTGTGTGTAGAGCATTTCGATAGGTGGGATATTTCCTCAGCTTGTTCATGAAGGTGCTGACGACCCACGAAGCAAGTTGATCCACTCGATTGTCGTTGTTACCAAACTGAGGGAAGATGCCCTCGATCTGATAGTCGGTTACGAGCCCCGTTGTACCGCGGAGCACGCGAACCCTCGCGTATCGGATTGCCGACAGACTATCGGCAATAACAGACAGTCCCGCCATGCCGAAGGCCATCGTTCGCAACGGTGCATAGTCATGCAGGGCCATCTCGACACGCTCGTAGGCGTACTTGTCGTGCATGTAATGAATGACGTTCATGGCATTGACATAGACGCCAGCGAGCCAATCCATCATTTTTTCGAACTTGTCGACCACATCGTCGAAGTCAAGGTACTCACCCTGAACGGTTCCGTTAGCCGGACCTACCTGCTCACCCGTCAGTTCGTCCCTGCCGCCGTTGATGGCATAGAGTAGACACTTGGCGAGGTTAGCCCGTGCGCCGAAGAACTGCATCTGCTTCCCTACCAGCATCGGGGACACGCAACAAGCGATGGCCCCGTCATCTCCCCAGGAGCGGCGCATGATCTCGTCGCTTTCAAATTGAATGGAACTCGTGTCGATCGCCACCTTGGCAGCGAAACTGCGGAACGCATCGGGCATCCGCGGGGAATACCATATCGTCAGATTCGGCTCCGGGGCGGGGCCGAGATTGTAAAGAGTGTGAAGAAAACGAAAGCTTGTTTTCGTTACCAGCGTCCGCCCGTCATCGCCCATCCCGCCGATCGATTCCGTGACCCAGGTTGGATCACCCGCGAAAAGCTCGTCGTATTCTGGCGTCCGCAGAAACCGAACGATGCGCAATTTAATGACGAAGTCATCGATGATCTCTTGCACCTGTTTCTCGTTCAAAATGCCCGCAGCTAAATCGCGCTCGAAGTAGACGTCAAGGAAAGTCGAAGTCCTACCCAGGGACATGGCAGCGCCGTTCTGCTCCTTGACCGCCGCCAGGTAGCCGAAGTAGAGCCACTGCACCGCCTCCCGAGCATCACTCGCTGGAGCCGAGATGTCGAAACCGTAGCTCTTGGCCATCTGTTGCAGTTCCTTGAGAGCGCGAATCTGTTCGCTCAACTCCTCGCGGTCGCGAATGATCTCATCGGTAGACATGGCTGAGTCTAGGCTGCGCTTCTCTTCTTGTTTTCGCTCAATGAGCCGCGACACTCCATAGAGAGCCACACGGCGGTAGTCGCCGATTATGCGGCCGCGTCCATAGGCGTCCGGAAGTCCGGTCAGGATGTGAGAGCTTCGGCAACGCCTAATGTCGGCAGTGTAGGCATCAAAGACTGCCTCGTTATGCGTCTTGCGGTACTTGGTAAACGCTTCGACTACGTGCGGATCAGGATCGTATCCATAAACTTTTAGAGCGTTCACAATCATCCGGAAACCACCGTTCGGCATGATGGCTCGCTTGAGGGGAGATTCTGTCTGAAGGCCGACGATGACTTCATTTTCACGATCGATGTAGCCTGGGCCATGGGCCGTGATCGAGCTTGGGATCTGGGAGACGTCGAGCACTCCTTTCTTTCGCTCTTCCACGAAGAGTTCACTCAGTCGATCCCACATCTTTTTCGTCCGCTCGGTTGCCGGCGCAAGAAAGGAATCGTCCCCCTCGTACGGTTCATAGTTCTGCTGGATAAAGTCGCGAACATTGATCTCTTTTTGCCAGAGGCCTGTTTTGAATCCTTGCCATGGGGAAACCACTTCCTCAGGCGCTATGGTGTGTGAAAGAGCTGCCATCTGAATTCCTCCCTGTTTTCTGTCTGTTAAAGAATGCGCTTACAGCAACCCCAGCAACGAGCCGGTGTGCCGCGCAATCATGAGTTCCTCGTTTGTCGGAATCACCCAGGTCGAGACTTTGCTTTGCGAAGTGGAGATCCGCGGACCTTTCCTGGTATTCGCTCCTTCGTCCAGTTCGACGCCCAACCAAGAAGAGGCCTGGCAGATTCGCCGGCGAATGTCTGGTGAGTTCTCTCCAATGCCCGCGGTGAATACAAGTCCATCGATTCCACCCAGCACCGCGGCCAAGGCACCGATCTCTTTGGCCGCGCGGTATACGAAGTAATCCACCGCCAGGCGGGCCTCTGGTTCCTTTCTGGCAAGCAGGTCGCGCATGTCATTGCTGATGCCAGAGATCCCCAGTAACCCTGATTTCTTGTAGAGGATGGTCTCCACTTCCTTTGCGGATAGTCCGAGGGTTTGAAAAAGATACAAAACCACGCCGGGATCGAGCGCCCCCGGCCGCGTGCCCATACAGAGTCCATCCAGCGCAGTGAAACCCAGAGTGCTATCTACGCTTTTCCCGTTTTTCAAAGCGCACAGACTGGCGCCGCTTCCAAGATGCGCGACAATGACCCGGCCCTTGGCAATCTCCGGAGCCACCTCGGGCAAAACGGAAGCGATATATTCGTAAGAAAGACCATGGAAACCATAGCGCTGCAGTCCCGATTTACGAATGTCACTGGGCAGAGGCACGATCTTTGCGACCGGCGATTGGCAGAAATGGAAGCTGGTGTCGAAGCAAGCAACTTGCGGCACGTCAGGCATGCGCTCGAAGATCGTGTCAATCGCTGCCAGGTTGTGCGGCTGATGTAATGGGGCCAGTGGGACCAGTTCGTAGAGTTCTGCCAGAACCTCACGCGTTACAACTACGGGTTCAGCGTAACGCGCTCCTCCATGAACCACACGGTGGCCGACGCCTAACAATCGCGCGCCACCGTACTTTGAGCGGAGAAATGATGCCAGCGCATCAAGCGCGGCACGCCCATCGGATACCCAATCCTCCAGACGGGTTTCCGCAAGAACTCCGCCCTGAGGATCCTTGGCGGACAGTTGCGGTGACGTCCCGATACCCTCAATTTGCCCTCTTGATTCCAGTCGCCATCGCTCCGCGACCGGCCGCCTGTACACGCAGAACTTCACACTGGAAGAACCCGCATTGAGTATGAGCGCGTAATCATCCATAAGAATTCTCTACAATTTCTTTCGGCGCGCATGAGCCGCCAGCATAGCAACGGCGCAACTGGCAATTCGTGACCGCACACTGTCGGCCCGGCTGGTAAGGATGATCGGTACTCTTGCCCCGAGCACCAGACCAGCGCTGTCGGCATTGGCCAGGAAGCTCAACTGCTTGGCGAGAATGTTCCCGGCCTCCAGATCGGGCGCCAGAAGAATGTCTGGATCACCCGCGACATCAGAGTGGATACCCTTGGTCTGCGCAGCCTTCTTATTGATCGCGTTATCAAACGCCAAGGGGCCATCGAGGAGGGCGCCTGTGATTTGCCCACGCTCGGCCATCTTGCAAAGTGCAGCGGCATCAATGGTGGCCGGCATTTTCGAGGTCACTGTTTCAACGGCGGCAAGGATGGCGATCTTAGGTTTTTCAAGACCGAGAGCGATGGCGAGATCGATGGCGTTCTGGCAGATATCCACCTTGTCTTCAAGTGTGGGAGCAATATTGATCGCCCCATCCGTAACGATGAGCACCTTGTGATAGGTGGGCACATCCATCACGAACACGTGGCTGATACGTCGAGCTGTCCGCAACCCTCCATCACGAGAGACAACCGCTGCCATCAATTCGTCGGTGTGCAGGCTGCCTTTCATCAGAAGTTCCGCCTCGCCCCCACGCAGCAACTCAACCGCTTTCGTGGCCGACGCGTGGCTGTGCGGAACGTCCACAATCCGGATATTTCCGAGATCTAATTCCGCAGACAGTGCGGTAGACAAGATCTTGTCGCGGGGGCCGACGAGAATCGGCACGATGAGGCCCAGGTTCGCGGCCTCGACCGCTCCGGATAGCGCAGTCGCCTCGCACGGATGTACCACAGCGGTTGGAACTGGCTCCAATTTCTCGCACCTCTCTAACAGGTGCTCGTACTTCCCAGTTCCAGGCGTGACTGCAATGGCTTGACTCATTTCTAGACCTCCTGCGGTGAAACTGAAGAAGATGTTCTTGCGGCGGCGCCAGTCTCTTTCAACAAGAAAGTGAGAACGATCGCGACTGCGACACCTAATAGAAGCGGAGCAAAAGCCATCTGGTAGTGTTCCGCCTTCATTTGCGCTACACCACCAGAAAGGGACCGGAGAATCCATCCGAAGACTGGACCTAACAAAGCACTGAACGTAAAGTTAAGAAAGTTGATTACACCGGTGGCCGTGCCTCCAAACTGAGGAGGGTTGGCCTCCTTGATTACGATGTAAGGCAGCATTGCCGCGCCCGACCCCACTCCGGCCAACAAGCCGAGCGTGTAACGAGGGAGAACTCCCGCCGGACCAAACAGGACCCAAGCCGTGCAAGCCAGCAGAAGAACAGCGCCTCCGATAATCACCGGTTTTCGTCGACCGAGCCGGTCGGAAATGAAACCCAGGAGCGGACAGCCAATAATCCAGCCTAAAGGAACCGTGGCAGAATGGATGACTGCTGACGCATAGTCCAGGCCGCGTGCCTCTTGCAGATAACGCACGCCCCAAACCATGTCGAAGATTGTGGTTGGAACGAATAGCAGACCTGCAATCAGGCCGCACAGAATCGATTGCGGGTTCTTGAACACTATGTAGAACGGACCTGTTAACCCTTTTAGCCAATTGCCCGGTTGTTGGGCTCTCTCTTCCTTCTTCTTCGGCAGGAAAATGAAAAGCAGTGCGCCCATGCTCAAGCCCGCAATACCCATGCCGATCCAGAAGCGATCCCAAGCGAGGCCTCCACCAATCAGAGGCCCAACCGCAAACTGGCCGGCCGCGCCTCCCGCCATACCAAACATCTGAGTCGCACCGATCAATGTGGCAGACTGAGAGGGCGGGAACCAATTTGCGGCGATGTAGATGGCGCCCACCGACGCGAACACCCCACCTACTCCCTGCAGGAATCGGCCGAGGCCCGCTTCACTGCCGCCCGAAGCGAACAACAGCGCCCCGACGCCGATCACAACCGCGGCCATCGGCATGGTCCTTCTCGGGCCCAAACGGTCGAGGGCAACTCCGGCGACAAGACTGAATGGCGCGTAGCCGTAATAGAACAAACCCAACAGCGAAGCGACGCCCATCGCACTGAGCCCGAAGGCTTCCGACAACTGCGGAATCATCACGGAGGGCGCTGAACGAAGCGCGTATTGCAAGAAGTAGAAGATGGCTGCCACCACCCACGCAACGGCAGCCGTTGTCGCACCCGCACCAATCGCACGGTCGCTTGCGGGATGTGCGCTCACCTGCGGCATACGCCTTGTCACTCGAGGCTGATCGTGTTATCTAGCGCCTTGCCGCTCCCTAACAGAGGACGACAGATACAGCTAAACCACCTTCCGATGTCTCCTTGTACTTTGAGTTCATTTCCTTGGCAGTCAGAGCCATCGCCGCAATCGTGGTATCTAAATCCACGCGTCTCTCCTCTTGATTCTCTTCGCTGGAGATGCAATACGCAGTCCACGACTTGACTGCTCCGTAAGCGCAACGCTCAATGCAAGGAACCTGCACATACCCAGCAACCGGATCACAGGTCATGCCAAGGTGCGCTTCGAGGGCGGACTCGGCGGCGTTGGAAACAACTTTCGGACCTTCCCCTAAGGCTTGGGCGATCATTGCCCCACCCATCGAAGAGCCGACTCCTACTTCCGCCTGACAGCCACCTTCGGCGCCCGACAGAGTTGCATTGTGCTTGCAGAGGTAACCAATAGCGGCGGCTGCCAGGAAGCCGTCTCGAATTTTCTGCTGTGGCGTCTTCAGGTCGTTCAAGGACTTGACGATCGCCGGGATGATTCCCGCTGAACCGGCTGTGGGCGCGGTAACGATGATGTGGCCGCGGGCGTTCTCCTCGCCCATGGCAAAACCGTAGGATGCCACCCGCGTGAGCGCCCGTCCGGCGTCTCCTTTTGTCGAGGTCTTCAGGTTGTGTTGCATTTCGGCGGCTTTGCTGTGCAATTTGATAGGACCGGGCAGGACGCTCTCCACGGTTAACCCCGTATCAACGCCGCGCACCATGACTGCGGACACCTGGTCGAGGAATTCCCAGATGTCTTTCTCGCTCTTGCCGGAGATTGACATTTCATTTTCAAGCAGCAGCCTCGGTAGAGGGATCTTGTCGTCGATGAGGTATTTCTTTAATTCCCTTGCATGTTCGAATGGATACTTGGGCTGCCCTTTGTCAGGTGCCTTGTAACCCTTCCACTCGATGAATCCGCCGCCGACCGAGTAGTATTCCAATTCGTAGAGGGTCCGGTCCCCCGCGAGGAGCTTTGCCGTCATCGTATTCGGATGGTGGAAATCGCCTTTGGTGGCGTCGAAGATGATGTCTTTCAAACTCAAGTCGAGGGTCTTGGGGCCTATGGTCACTTTGTAAGTCTGGTCGGGATTGGTTGCCAGCCCGTCCAGGAATTCCGGAGGACATGTAGCGGGAGCTTTTCCCAGGAGGCCAGCGAGTGAGGCGCGGTCTGTGCCATGACCTTTCCCTGTCGCGCTCAGGCTGCCGAATAAATGGACCTTGAGCGCTGTGGCGCGCGAGAGTTGATCCTCGGGAAGCTTGGAAACCCGTTGGAAGAAATCGTACGTAATCCTCATCGGGCCCATGGTGTGAGAACTCGATGGGCCGGGGCCCATCTTGTAAAACTCCTCGAGCGTGGTCATGATTGGACCCTTCGAACTCTGGACCACCGCGAGTTCGGGCGAAAGGGCGGGAGCTGACGCAGCCGGCTGGGCAGCTGTTTCGGCTGGTTTCTGCGGGGAACATCCCGCCAGCAGTGCGGTGGCGGATGCGGCCAGGGCGGTGAAGCCGAACTCCCTTCTGCTGAGAACTGCTGGAGCTTTACTCTTGCTCGGGGCTGGTCCGCAGGTACTACATCCAGTTGAATGGCACCCGCTGCCGCACGCACTTCCCGAAGCGCCAATCACGTTGAGCAATTTATCCATTGCGCTTTCTCCTCTTTCGAAAAGGCCGCTTGTTGATTTAAGACCGCTAAAACAAACCGTTAATGAGGCGCTCTCGGAGGCGATCAAACAACGGCTGCTTTCACATAAAAACTGTCAGATGCCAGGTGGGATGAACACTGTCAGTTATGTCAGTGAAAACCTGATGCCATATTCAGCTAGCATTTAGATGCGTATGTTCAATCGGCATCAAGCGCGCATCGACAATGACAAAAACATGGATACGGTCTAGATGGCGGAGCAGTCTGGGGTTCATCTCCCTGCTCCGAAGTGGCCTGAGAGGCACCGCGATCATGCGGGTACGGATCTTCTTCATATCGATTCTCCTAGCGCGGAGGGGAGCCTATTTCCAGATTCGAGTGACATTTCGAACTCGGCACGTCCGAACGGGAAGTACGTGGAGACTTTGCAGGGATACGAACTCAACATCGCGCGGTTTCGCCGGACAGATTGCCGGCGCCAGAGGTCCCGCACCGGAGGGCAATCGAGGTAGAGCCGCAAAAATCCACAACGGCACAACGGGATGACATCACGGGGGTGGAAGTGGGCTCGGGGCGCTCCTTCGCCGGCGCTACTTCAGGTGGGTCTGTTCCCAAACTCGCACTCTCTGCCTGGCTCCATCGAAGATGCGCTCGTAGTTTCCTTTGCGCACTTTTTCACTCGCGTCCTTATTTAGCATGCTCCATAGGGGTCGATATTGTTCGTACACTCGAAGGTATTTTTCCTGGCTGTCGGGTGCGACTTCGTCCGTACCAAACAAAAATCGGTCCGGGTAACGGTTGAGGAGGTCGGCAGAGATTTTGATCGACTCCGGAGTCGCCAGCAGGTATTTTGCAACTTCGTCCCACGAAATATCGAAGTACACGTGACTAAACCCGGGATCCTTGAGAATTGACTCGATGACCTCGGCATGATGGGTGACCGGCCGAACAATGCGGCCCATCCCCGTGTGCGCCCAGATGATAGTGGTTGCGGGATGGCGCTTCAACACAGATTTCATCTGCGCAAGGTAAACCGGCTCAGCACCGGGTTTGGCAAATGGCACATCCATGTCGTTGTGGATCAGAACGACGAGTCCTGCTTCTGCGGCAAAGTCCAGGATCAAATCGAGGGCTGGGTTCTGCAGTGAGGCAGTTTCTCCTGCGACTTTTGCGGAGACAAATTCCTTATGAATGCTGAACTCACCAATTCCCGAAAAAACGCCGGGGAACGTGAGGAGCACACGCCGAATGTGATCGACGCCATACATGTCAGCGGGATTGAAGCCGGTAATCATGGGATCAAATCGCGCCTGCTGGTCCTTCGGCAACGACCGGTAGGCCATGGCTATGTATGCGTCCGTAAAGGAGTAGTAATAAAGAGGCGCGTCGGTCTGCAGGTAATAGGTTGGAGCATAGTCGCCAGAATTCTGGTACGACCATTCCTGCTGCAATGGGATGCCGAACAGCGCGACGCGTCCCACCCTGGTGCCCATGATGTTCAGAAAGTCATGGATGTCAGTTCCCTGCTGAATGTAATTGGTGAGGTGGAAATGAACGTCGTTCAATTCCGGCTGTTCTGCAGGTGTCTGCGCAGTTGCAAGGCTGCACCGTAGCAACAACGAAATGGCAAAAACGAAAACGAATTTGGCCATCCTGCGAGGCTCAACACCCCAGGCGCTCTTCATTGCGGTCCTCACAACACCACCTTACTCGATCAATACTCTCCCGCTCAGAAGGCCAGTTCCAGACTTGTATGGAAGACCGGGCCGGTGCCTCCGAGCGCGAATGGGACGGACGGATAGCCCACCGCAGACCGATGCAGGTAGAGGAATTCGTTGTTCCAACGGATAACCTTGTTGTGAAACGGGAAGAAATTCAGACCGGCTCGAAAATCCCAGGGGTTTCCATACTTGCCATAGATCGTCGACCCCCCAAGATAGGCCTGCAACGTCGTAGAAACAACCATGGCTGATGCTTGCATCTGGAAGCCGTGGGAGAAGATCGTGGGGAGTCCCGCGGTACCAGTACCCTTGAAGTGGTCGAGCCACCGTAAGAAATACTCTCCCTCCAGCGAATAGCCGCGGTACTTGAGGCCGCCGTCGAAGGAAGTCATCTGGTATCTGACATCGGTGATCGAGATGCCCGGCCCGAACAGGTTGGGCGTGAAGATGACACTCCCGTCTTCGAGCCTGATTTGAGTGTTTTCGAACCCATCGCTGTTGGGCTGCGACTGTTTGTCCTCATCGCTCCGGGTGAAGTGACCAGCCAGACGTGTAGCCAGGTTTTGATGATTTTCGAAATCGCCAAAGCCAGGACCAAATTCCCCCGTGGTAGGCGTCCAGACGAGAGAAGTGGAAAGAGTGTCGAAGTTATTGTTGAGCTGGGCCGCGCTGACGCCCAAAGTGCTCAGGTTGTTGCCGAGCATGACGATGTAGTCCAGCTTGTCCGTGATCTGACCCCAGCCCCAAACGCCTGAAGTGTACGAGGGGCGGAAAAATTCATCCGCGATCAGGCGCGTATCTACGCCCAGCCAGAACGGAAAATTACCTTCGACGCTCCGCGTTCCCGGCAAGGATCGAATGCCCGCTCCTATACTGATGTGCTTGTTGAAGCTGTAATTCAGGTTCCCGGCTAGCACCACTTGAGCGGCCAAGCCTTGTGACGCATTCGAAGTCCAGGCGTATAAAAAGTATCGGAACCTCGGATCCATCACCCAACCGAGAAACTTTATCTGCACCTTCTGAAGTTGGAAATCCTGACGTTGCTGGACACTCTTCGTGTTGCCGAACGCATCTGTGTAGGTAGGATCGAGCCCCAGTTGGTTCAGGTAGCGCGCGTAGCTGTACATGCTGATACTTAGATCACCGTGTTCGGTATTGACTACTTTATAACCAAAGTTGGGCGTGTACCGGCCCCATTTGTACGGCTCTTCCTCTGAGGAAAAGGCCTTGGACGCGGGCGTCGGTTCTTGGCTGGGCTGAGAATCACTTGCCGTTGTGGAATCCGTGGCGGCGACTGCTTCTTTCTGAGTGGTGTCCGTTGCCCCCGTCTGCTTTGTCAGGACCTGTCGCAGAGAGTTAATCTGATCCATCAGTTCGCGATTCTGTTTTTCTAGTTGGCGATTTTGCTCGACCAACTGATCCACAGCGTGCAGCAATTGAGCGGGTTGGGTGGCGTCGGTGTTCCCGGCGTCCTGCTGCTGCGTGGTGCTCTGAGCGTTCGCAAGACTCAAACAACACGTCATCACGAGCAAGATCAACAAGAAACAATTCCGGCTGGCCATCATGCATACTCCCGTCGGGGTTTTCCTGGCTCTATTCATACTGGCAGCCGGAATAGAAACCTACTTCAAGCCCACCGAGGCCGGCGAGAAGAGGTTGTAGTTAAGCCTCTCGGCGACATAGTCAATTACCTCTTGCGCCTTCACGCTATTTCCTGCCGCATCCAGCGGAGGCGCAAAGACTGCGATCGCGCCTTTGCCTGGAACAACGGCCACGATTCCGCCACCAACTCCGCTCTTTGCCGGCAGACCCACACGCCAAGCCCACCCGCCGGAACCGTCGTAAAGACCGGCCATAACCATGGTGCTGAGAATCTCGGGGATGTTTTCGCGCTTAATTACCTGCTCGTTCGTCGCTGGGTTGATGCCATTGTTGGCCAGGGTTGCGCCCATACGTGCCAGTTGGGCGGCGTTTACTCCGACAGAGCACTGCTTCGTGTAAATATCGACTGACTCGAATGGATCGGCATAAATCCGGTCATATTTGGCAAGCAGATACGAGAGAGCTTTGTTGCCCGTGTTGGTGGCGGCTTCCGATTTGTACACCTCGTCGATCAGTATCAGCTTTTCCCCGGCCGCCTTGCTGTAGAACGCCAGGATTTTGTTCCACTTCTCATCGGCGTCCTTCCCGGAGATCAGGCTTGTCGTGGCAATTGCTCCCGCGTTAACAAGTGGATTTCCGGTATGACTCGGCATGTCGACGACAGCCAGAGGCGAGTTAAAGGGTCGCCCAGTCGGCTCAGAGCCCACTTTCTCCAATACCTTCTCTGCTCCCAGTTCTTCCATCGCGAGCGCTAGCGTGAAAACCTTGGAAATCGATTGGATGGAGAAGGAGTACTTCACTTCGCCGACAGTGACTACTTTGTTGTCCGTGGTAACCACAGCAATACCGAACATCGTTGAGTCCACTTGGGCAAGGTAGGGGATGTAGTCAGCGTTTTTCCCGCTCGTGTCAGTCTTGAACTTTTCATAGGCTTCGCGCACCACCGATTCCACAAGGTCGTGCCTGGGGGCCACGGGACTTGCTTTTTGCGCTGACAGCAAAGCGGGAGTGAAACTCGCCGCAATCACGATCGCTGCCAAAATGGACCTCAACTGCACTCGATTCGCGAACATATGATTCCTCCCGAGGACGAAGTTATGGAGCCGCATGCAAACGGCGCGCGCGCCAGAATCTCCTGGCCTTACGCCCCAGCCACTAGGCGACATCACCGCAGGGACAACGATTTTTGTCAAAACGCGAAGCCCTTCTTCCAGTCGTACTTGAACGAAAACTGGATGCGATAATCGTTCACGTTGAAGCCATCGCTGAAGTTCAGCCGTCTGCCCCACTGGAACTCACTTCCGATGGTGACATTCGGAACCGGGTGGTAGAGCAGGTTCGTAAGTGCGTAATGGCCTTGATGAAAGTCCGATGGCTTCTGAGCGTTGGAGTTGTCGATGTTCAGCATCGAGTAGCCCAATGCCGTGCTGAACTTGTCACTCCAGTTGTGATCGAGGAACGACACCAGCCCTAACAGCGGCAAAGCCACGCCTTTTATCGGCGTCCTGGGATTTCCAGGGTTGTTCTCGATTCCGATGTCGATTGGAGCATCGTTCATGTAGTTCTGAACGGCGTCGCCGTAGACGACCGAGAACCTTCCAATGTCTTTCTTGGTTAACTTGACATTGGAACTCAGGTTCAAGCCCCATCCAAACGCGTCGCCGCTCAAGTCTTGTTCAGGGCCTCTATTCAGGTCCACCCAACTAATCTTGCGGAAGATGCCCGCCAATTGGACGTAACCCCACCCCCTGATCGCCCGCGCCGACCAGGAAAAATCCGGCATGTCAAACTTGGCCTTAACGCCTTGTAACTCCACTCGATCTGCATACACTCCACCGTCGGCGCTCGCGCCAGGCCGCTCAACGGCAAAGGTGAGTCGCAAGCTGTCACTCCGGACCGGCATCCAGCGGAACTGCAGGTTGCGGAAGAACACCATCCCATTGGGCCCCCAGTACTCAAGCGAGTTTGGGAAGACATCAATGTCCATGAACGGGCTCCAGGTTTGACCGGCGCCAAATTGTCCCAATTCGCCATACGCATGTCGCAGACGGAAAGTGGTCTGGCCCTTGTCGACACCCGTCCCGAATAACTCAAATTCAAACTGGGTTTTTAGGTCGCCGAGTGGGGTCGGCGTCGACGTCTTCACTCCGAATCGAGTCTGCCGAACTCCGTAGTAGACCTTTCCGTCCGGCGCGAACTCGCCTCGTGCTGACGGCAACTGCGTAGGACGAACCACGTCGAACCAGTCTGGATTGTTGGTCTTGAAGTCGTATCCCGAGTCCAGCATGATAAAGCCATACAGGTCGATGCTGCTTTTGCTCCCTTCCCTTTCCTTGGCCGCTTTCTCAGTTGCGGGAGGCGGTATGCTTGGGGGCGGAGTTGGCGATGGCTGCGATTGTTGCACCGCGTTAATTTGCCCTTTCAGGTCCTGCATTTCCTGTTCCAGGTGTTGGAGCTTGGCCTTCATTTCGTTCAGATCTGGCGAGCCGGAATCCTGAGGTTGAGCTTGTATCGCGATCGAGAAGAGAAAGATGGTTAGAAGGGCTGCCGATGCATCTCTTATTCCGCGCGACAGATGTATTGGTCTCATAGAGCCTCTGCGACTTACAAAAGTCGCAGAGGATACGCCCATTGAAAACTGTTATTTCTGTCAGTAAGGAGGCTCGGACTATTCCACTAGCCTTGCAATGGAATGGACGGCAACCGGCCTTGCGCTGTCGCCGCGATCCTAATCTCGGAGAGACGGAGACGTTGTCACCATGACGAGATCGACATCTTCAACTCTTGTTCTATGTGTACGCACGGCCTTGCTTGCGCTTCTGTTGCTGTTTGCCAGCCCGTTGTTCGCGAAGAGCAAGGATGATGTCGTTGTCATGAAAAATGGCGACAAATTCACCGGCGAAATCAAGAGCTTGCAGTTCGGAGAGCTTGTTTTCAAATCCAGTTACATGAAAGACTCCGTTCATCTGGACTGGAAAGAGGTTGACAGTCTGCAGAGCAAAGATACTTACATAGTCTCTCTGAGCAACGGTGAGCGGGTGACCGGATTTATCAATCGGGAGGGAACTCCCGCCGACAAGGACAACGACAAGGACTTCAAGATCACCGATATCGGGACAGCCGTTGAGGTGACTCCAGCCGAGGTAATCTCTATCGGCCAACGGGAACGCAGCTTCTGGAACCAGCTGACCGGTTCCATTGATTACGGATTTGGATTTGCCAGTGGCAACAATTCCACGAACTCATCTCTAAGCGCAGATATCGCATTTCGGACCGCCAAGAACACGGTCAAGCTGGCTACCAGTTCGCAATTTGACTCACAATCCAACGCCCAGAACTCCAACCGCTTCACCTTCGATTCGCAGTACGCGCGGACGCTCAACGAGAAATGGCTGGCCGGCGGCCTCTACTCTTTGCTGAAAAGCAACCAGCAGGACCTCGTGTTGCGATCCACGTACGGTGGCGTTTTCGGCCGAAGGCTGGTGCAGACTGACAAGACCTCATTGAACGCACTTGCGGGCATGGCCTATACCCACGAGAGCTATGTTCCACAACCCGGTACGGAACCGATCCGCAACAACGCCGAGTCGTTATTTGGAATCACGTTCTCTACCTTTCGCTTTAAGACCCTGAACCTCAATTCACAAACGCTTTTTTTCCCCAGCCTTAGCGATCCCGGCCGCTATCGCTTGAGCACCCAGTCGAACCTGCGGATTGAACTGGTCCGGAACTTCTATTGGAATTTCCAGCTCTATGAAAACTATGACAGTCGGCCGCCAACCGACGCTCGGAAGAACGATCTGGGAATCACGACGTCCCTTGGGTGGACGTTCTGATTGGCGCTCCGGCGGGCCGTTCAGCCTGCTATTTCTGCCAGTGTTGGACATACTGCAAGCCTTCTACCATCCGGTCATCTCATAACGACTTGGATTTTCATGCGCTCTGGAATGATCCTCATCATTCGTCTTACCCTCTCGCTGTTATTTTGGAACATTGCGCTTCTTTTTGCACAGACGAAGTCGGAATTACCGGACCATCCACAGCCCCAACAGTCTCTCCCGGACGCCCCCTCGGCAGTAGTCCGCTCGCCCAAGGATTCTGGTCACCAACCTTTGGCACCCGCGACTCGCTCTCCACAGGCTGTCGATAGCCCGTGGCCTCGCGAGGCCACTCACGGCGGCGAAAAGATCTCCATGTACCAACCACAACTCGAGACCTGGCAAGGCGATGAAGTAAGCGCCTATGCGGCGCTTTCCGTCATCAGCAAAAACAACAAAACTCCCAAATACGGAGTCCTTTGGTTCACCGCCCATACCGAGGTGGACAAAGTCAACCGCCAGGTAACCCTTGACGACTTTCAGATCACGAAGGTAAAGTTCCCGACCCTGCATGCCAAAGAGGCTGAATACCAGACCTTCCTGCAAGCGAAACTGCCCGGCAAATCCAGGGTTATCGCTCTCGATCGCATGGAGACAGCGCTCGCGGCAAGCGAGTCCCAACAGGCCGAAATCAAGGGATTGCCAGTGAAGAATGATCCTCCTCGAATCATCTTCACGACGAAACCTTCCGTCTTAGTGCTGATTGATGGTCCGATTCAGCTTAGGGATCTCAGCGGAACCGATTTACAGCGCGTCCTCAATACCAAAGCTGAGATTTATTTTGGTACCCAGAAGAACAAATACTACCTGAACGTGATGGATGGATGGATGGAAGCTCCGGACGTAGTGTCCGGTCCCTGGTCCTATGTGTCGAAGGTTCCCGACGATTTGAAGGACATCACTACAAGTATTCAGGAACAGCAACAATCAAAAGCGCCGGAAGGCACCACACCGCCGTCTCTCAAGGAGGCGGACAAGGAAGGAAAGATTCCGGCGATTTATGCCAGTTTGGATCCGACCGAGCTACTCGTAACGGAGGGGCCGCCACAACTTGAGCCCTTACCGGAGGCAAAGCTGGAGTACGTGAAGAACACGACCGCCAACATTTTTCGCGATGCATCGAGTCTCGATTACTACATCCTGGTGGCGGGACGATGGTTCCGATCGAAATCCCTGGAGAGTGGTCCCTGGGAGTTCGTTGACGCGAAGAGTCTGCCCACAGGGTTCAGGGCGATTCCCGAAAGCAGTCCTAAGGCTGGCGTATTAGTGTCGGTTCCGGGAACGGGACCCGCCAAGGAGGCGCTGATCGCGAACTCCATACCGCAGACCGCCACCATCACGCGCAACGAGGCGCAGTTGCAGGTCAAGTATGACGGCGATCCTCAGTTCAAGAACATCGAGGGTACGGAGCTACAGTATGCGTTCAATACCTCGACGCCCGTGATTCGGGTCGATGACCAGAACTACTACGCTGTCGAGAATGCAGTCTGGTTCGCAGGGCCGGCACCGATTGGACCATGGACCGTGGCGACCTCGGTTCCGGCGCAGATCTACTTGATCCCGCCCAGTTCCTCTTTGCACTACGTCACCTACGTTAAGGTTTACCGTTCTACGCCGGATGTGGTTTACGTAGGTTACACGCCTGGGTATTACGGTACCGTTGTCTCTTCCACCACCACCACGGTCGTATACGGCACGGGTTGGTACTACCCGCCCTACGTCGGCCATTACTGGTACGGAGCGCCCTACACCTATGGAGTGGGCGTTGCTTCCACATGGAGTTCGGGAACGGGTTGGAGCATCACGATCGGAGTGGGATACACGTATGGCTATCCTTATTATTATCCGTGGTGGGGACCCTGGGGAGGATACTACGCAGCTTGCTGCTGGGGCCCGGCGTGGGGCTACGGCTACGGAGGCTACGCCAGCGCCAACGTGTATGGCCGGTGGGGAAACACGGCTTATGCGAATACTCGGGCTGCCTGGGCGAATCCCTATACCGGAAACTACGGTGGTGCGAGTCGGACGGCTTTTCAGAACACGCAACCCGGCACGGTGGGAGTAGCAGGCCGCGGCGCCAATGCCAACTTCTACACCGGCAACACCTTCGCAGGGCGCGGAGCCGTCGGTTATAACTCGTCGACCGGCGTTGTGGCTGGGGGCGGCGCGGGATACGCCGGGAATATGTACACCGGACAGGGAGCCGCCGGGCGCGGCGCCTTTGCCTACAACACAAACACTGGCGCCGGTGTAGCGGCCGGCAACAACAACATCTATGCGGGCAAGGACGGTAACGTTTACCGCTATGACCGGCAGAGCGGCAATTGGTCTCAGAACAATGGCACGGGCTGGCAGTCAACCAGTCGGCCTCAAGCCAGCATGCAGCAGCAACAGCAAGCGCGGTCGACGGGACAACAACGTACACAGAACTTCAGTCGCTCCATGGGCGGTGGTGGAATGCGCGGCGGCGGCCGCAGAAGGTAATCGATTGAGTGCCGGAGCATGATACTTCTTTGGTCTGCTGGGCTCAGCGTGGGTCGCCAGTACGATCTATTCGGCTCGCGGATGCATATCTTTCTATTTCAATAACCCCTTCTTCACTCCCATCCAAGCAAGGTAGACGACTGTGCCAACAGAAGAGAGCAGGATCAGCGTTGCTTTTCCGATTGCCCAAGCAAATACCGTTGAATCAGGTGTGGCCATTTCATCACCTCAGTTTTTTCGGACCTACAGGTCGGAATCAGACGCCAATAAATTGTTTCGTGCCCGCGCAACGCGCGCCTGGATCCTGACTTCTTTTCAAGAAACACCCTAGAACTCCGGATCCTACGATTCACCTTGGCCACGGGAGAACTGGCAAAACAATCAGTTGCCCGAGAAGACAATTTTCGTCGGCCCGAGATATCAATGGCGCAGTCTCAACGCCAGGTTGACGGGGAAAAAACCTGCCTCCCGGTTTTAATATTGATCTCGCTGAACTCAAGTCGACCACTTCTGCTCTTGGATTTCATATTCAACGCGATCTTCGCGACCATCAGTTTTATCCGACGCCGGCCGCGTTCCTTTGTATGACCTATGCTTATTGGCCACAACATGTGCGCGGCTCCCTTCTAGGATTCCTTCCTTCTGTTTTCACACTGGCTGCTGGAACAGCACCACTCCGTATTTCGGAGGCTGAGAAATTTGACACTTCAAAGAAGGGAGTAATGCCCGTCTTATTCCGTGTAGAACACGAGCAATATTCCTAATACGCTGACGCTCGTGGGCCACAAAAACGGCACAATGGACCGCCGCCAAATCTTGCTATCGTAAATGACCTTGAAGAGAACCACAGCAAATCCCACGACGGCGAACCACAGGTGTTGGTGTTCGACTTTAACCATTGCGGCCGTCATGTGGTGCTGATGACCATTGACTTCATGGTGTATGTTCATTCCTTCGTCTCCAGCCACCTCGAGGTTTGTATGCTGACCCTCGGGAGGCGCAGGTGAATGCATCATCCTGTGGTCATGAGCTGGCTGATCGGCGGAATTTTCGGACGCCATTGCTTTCGTTGGTCCATCGAGCAACGGGTGGACCATGTAGTTGCGCGCTTCCGGAGACGAAGCGCCCGATGCGGCAGTGTGATCGTGAAACAGTAGGAGCACGATACCAGCAAGCGCCAGCGCAGGGAAGCTCCAGACTCGCCAGAATCGGTTTAACTTGGCATTCACCCTGAGGTACTCAATAATTCCCATGACCATAAGCAACACCGCATAGATTTTGTGCTGGCGCGCCTCAGCATCATGATGAATCAGCCAAGTCCAGCTGAGGTTTCCCCGCGGCCACATTTCTTTGTCACTCCACGCAGCCAGGAACAATCCTGCCGCCACAAACAGAAACGGCCAGACGTATTGCAATGGGCGCAACCTTTCTGAAGATCGGCCTGCGATGACGAGCATTCCTATTGCAATGAGTGCATAGCCAGCTAAGTGGTGGTTAAGTTCGGAAGCAGGTTTGTTGGGGTCCTGGTCCGCTGCGGGGCCAACCGCTGTGGATGTCTCGGCGATAGTTGCGGGCTGCGAGAAGAGTTGAACCGGAAATGTCGCGACCCAACAGACGACAAGAAATATCAGTGGAATCACATTCATGCTTCTCGTTCTTGACATTTGTGTCTCCAACTTAAAGACCTCCCAACCGTCCTGGGATTTGGCAACCCCTATCCATGATTCGGCTTTCTACCGACAAGATTCGGGTTCAAGCGGGAACCCCTCGAACCCGAGGCCCTGCACTCTCCTGAAACCTAAGTCGATATGTCGATATGGACGCAACAAATTGCCGATATCACTCGCGAACGTCCTGTTGAAAAAAAAACACGACCACTGCTCGACTTTCACCTCCTTCTTCTACAAAGGGGACGCCCAAGGCGACTACTGGTTAAACTGACAGGAGTGCGCCGGCTCTAATCCCCCAATTAGATTCTGGAGAGCGGCCAGGCGGCGCACTTCAATCATGCTCAGCCTGTCAGTCCTGCCAGTTCACCACCCTCTGCCCGCATGTTGAGATGCTAACGAAATAACGCGGTGCGGAACTGGCACCACATCGAACCTGGCTGGAACGCACCGAACCGTAAAGCCCAGCCGACTGCGGTTCTGGAAAGTACGAGGAACAAAAAGTGACGATTCCTGCCGCAAACCGGATGTGGAACCCGACGTTTCTCAAGGCAGACTTAATTGTAGAGAGGGCGAAAAACGGCGACATCACCGCGTTTGGGGAACTCTATACCCTTTACAAAACTCCCGTCTATAACTTGTGCTTCAGGCTGACAAAAGGCGCCGCCGCGGACGCTGAGGACCTTACTCAGGAAGTCTTTCTTCAGGTCTTCCGCAAGGTACACGGCTTTCGCGGCGAGGCCGCTTTCGGTTCCTGGCTATACCGAGTGGCCACAAACGTTGCGATGATGCACCTTCGAAAGCGGCGAGTGGAAGAAATTCCGATTGAAGTGTTGGAGCTTAGCAGCCGCGCGTTATTGTTTGCCTCGACACCCAGAAGTCGCGATCACTGCGATCCGGTACAACGTGTCGCTCTGCTGCGAGCACTGCGTGGGTTGTCAAGGAACAGAAGGACCTTAGTTTTCTTGTATGACCTCAATGGATTCACCCACAACGAGGTTGCTCAATGTCTTGGAGTGACCGCAACGACCAGCAAGGCGCGGCTCTACCAGGCACATCGAAAGCTACGCGAGAGCCTGACTGGTGCGGACATGCGCACCCATTGAGAATTCAAGCATCACTACCAAACTGGCAGTCTCACGTACTGGCAAAATTGCTAGTGGTCAGGTGTTAAAGCTAGCAGTAATATATCGGCTTCCGAATCACGGTTTCCAAACTGTCTAGCTCTGGGCGGGTTGAGGACAGAGCGACTCCGGGGTTTCAACTGATATTCGTAGGTTTGGCTGGACCAGGAGCACAAATATGCTAAGGAATGTTCCACGAATTATCATCGCCGATGATCACACCCTGGTGGCCGAGGCATGCAAGAAGCTTCTGGAATCCGAATATGAAATTGTGGCTACGGTCAGCGATGGCCGCGCCCTGGTGCGAGCGGCCGTCGCGCTGAAACCTCATCTCATTATTGTGGATGTGGCCATGCCTCTCCTGAACGGCCTGGATGCAGGGCAGCAGGTGAAGGAATCTTTACCCTCTGTCAAGTTGGTTTTCTTGACGATGAACCACGACGCCGACCTCGCGGCGGAAGCATTTCGCAGGGGAGCGTCAGGATTTCTGCTGAAGACTTGTGCGGCCTCGGAGCTGGCCATTGCGGTGCGCGAGGTCCTCAGGGGAAGGTCCTACCTCTCGCCGATGATCGCCAAGGACACAGTCGACTTCCTGTTAAGGCAGGACAAGAAGTTGATCGACGAGAGCGACCGGTTAACGGACCGGCAACGGGAAGTCCTACAGCTCTTAGCGGAAGGAAAGTGCATGAAAGAGGTCGCCGGTGTTCTCAACATCACGACCCGAACCGTCGCCTTTCACAAGTACCGGATTATGGAGGTACTCAACGCCAAGAGCGGCGCCGAACTGGTGCAATACGCAATCAGGAACCACTTGATCGCTGCCTGAAAGAACACTCACTTGCTTTCCAGAACAACGCGGTCGTACAACGGCTGAGTCGGCCGTGCGTCGTGCCGGTACAGTTTTGAGAACTGCTCGATCTCTGCGTCCGAGACGGTTACCGGATGTTTAAGGACGAACCACGTCACATTCTCACTGCAAGGCGGCGTGGTGAGGGATCCTGGAAAGGTGTAGTAGCCGCGATCGGCCGGCAGTAGTCCGGCTACATCGATCTGGACATTATCCAGGGCTTCCTCTTTATCTTTTTCCTTGGGCAGGTCGTTCCATAATTCGCGCACCAAAGGGTTATCTTCTCCCCTCTGAAGTAGCACGGCGACTACCGCCAGCTTGCCTTCCTGGTTCGCGTGCACCAAATGCACTACCATCTCATAGCCCTCGCCGTTGATCTTCTCTTCGCTGGGCCGATGAAAGTGGAATTGTTTGAGTGCATACTTCTCCCCGCCCACTGAAATGAAGCTCCCCGGACTGTAATTGATCATGATGGTGTGGCCGTTATCGATGATGTGTAGCGGCGAAGGCTTGTAATCGAACTGGATCGCCGGCAGATCGGCCTTTTTTGGATTACGGATGTCGATGGGTGATTGGTGATGGCCATCCTTACACATAGCAAACTCCGGTTGGAGCTCACCCCAATGGCTGGGTCCTTGCGAATCGCCGTAGTCCCAGCTGCGCCCAGCATGGTGCTCCTGCGCCGCGCCGGCGGCTGCTAAAACAAGCGCGCAACAGAGGATTGCAGGAAGGAAACGATCCCGAATTCGCACAATGACCTCCAATAAGCGCGACGATTTCGCCAATAAACTACGGTTTGTTGAGGTCATCGTTCTTGTAGTACTTCGTCCCCTGTAGGGTCAACTGGAGTGCGAGGCCTTTCTTGGTGATCTGGTACACCCACACACCGGGCTCCACCAAGGTCGCTCCCGAGTACGCTCCGCCCGACGTACTTGTCTTGGCCGCGGCGTCTGCTTGTCCGGAACCCGACCAACCGGAATCGAGAAACCGTGCCAGGGCCGGCTCATCTTCGAAGGCAAAGACCACGCGATAATTCTTTACTCCCATTCCCAGGCCGGCGCCGGCTGAGATCATTTTCATGAAAGTATCCTGCTTGTTTTTCGAGTTGACGGCCAAGCCTGCACCGCGAGCCGTGCTCAGCAAAAACAGGTTCGTACCCATATTGTTGAAGACTGCGTATCCGGCCGACTTCTGAATAAGCTCCTTGGAGGTAGGTTCAAGCTTGCCCAGATCCTTTATCGTTGACGCCGCCATCTTGCGAATCTTTTCCCGTTGTTGGTCGGGCGAATCCTTGGCGCTCGCCAAACATCCAGCCAGCAAAATTGAAGCGAGAACGGAAGCAACTATTCTGAGTTTCACCAATGTGTCTCCTGGAGAGTTACTTCACCGAATAACCCTTGGAATCCAGGCAGGCGGAAAATGCCCTCTTAAAAGTATCCAGTCTTTCCTGTTGTTGGGCCTGTCCCTGTTGTTGTGCTTGTTGTTCCGCCTGCTTGTTGCCTTTCTTTTGTTGACGACGACCCCGGACAGCACCTGCGGTCGCCCCGACTGCGGCCCCTGTCCCCGCGTCGCCCGCGATCGCACCAATGGCTGCTCCACCAGCAGCTCCGCCGGCGGCGCCTTTCACCGCTCCGCCTTTCTTCTGGGCGGCTTCCTGAGGGGGAGGTGGAGGTGCAGTTGGATCAATCCCCGTCTGCTGCTGCGCGGATGCATAGCAAGAACCTTCGTCGCTAGCTTGTTGTTGGGGATTCTGTTCTTTCTTTGGGTAAACGAAGAGTCCGACCTTCGCAGCCGGGGAGCCTGCCGAAGTGGCCGGTGATGGAGTGCCGGCCGGTGCATTCTGAGCTGTAGCCAAACACCCACCCGCAAGGCTCAGACACAGACCAATGGCGAGGTTTCGTCGCACTTGCATGATTCCTCCTGGCTGCTATTCTTAGGTTGTTCCAGCCTAGTTTTTCGGCATCCCAGGTGAGAACTGGTAGAAGTATCAGTTCTCCTGAGACGTCCCGGAGCCCTGGTGTATTCGACTGACGGTATCGCTTCAACGTCTGGCCATTTGACGCAGAACTTATCCATACTGCGGAACTAACTTTGGATTCCTGCCGCTCGCCCGATTCAAAGCATCAGCGGAACTTTCGTCGACAAGATCACCATTCCGGATCCTCTCGTGCCTGCGTCAACCTATTTCGTACGCATGGACTGAGAGAGACTTAGCAGATTCTGCGGAGCCACGCGAATGGAACCTCCTCGCGGGCTATCAATGTCAGAAATCAGGAAGAATGCGATGGACACTGCAACGGGCACGATTAGAAATATGCGCCGGTCTGTCCGATGTGAGCCGTACCCTATCAGCACGTTGCAACAGACAGCGATGGCTGTCATCAGAATCCATGCCGCAATTGGGATGCGGTTCCACCACGCAGCCTGCGTATATCCCTGCGAATTCAGTACGTCATTCATCCCCGACAGTACGAGGGCAATTGGAGGCGTGGGCTGCGCCGCCGCTCCCGGAAGGACTGCGGACCACAACTCATTCTGTAATGCGGCAGTATCCGCGTCGATCTTCGCAAGCGCTTGCGGACTGCGAGTCGTGTAGAACAACACCCGCTGGTTGACATATTTTCTTAACAGCTCGCGCACTTTGCCTGCGTCCGCGACGGGCAGTAGGTCTGTCCGCAGGTACTCAGTGCCGATCGCGTTGGCCTCTGCCTCTTCAAAGTCCTTGCGCTGATCGTAGCGGCTGACGGCCATCGAGAAGCTGAAGCCGATTAGCAGTCCCAGCAGGGTTAACGTAGCGCCCAACACGACGCCGAAATCGTTGCGCGCGTCTTCGTTCAAAGGAAACACTCTGTTCCGAAGGACGTCGCCGATGTGAGCGGCAAGGTATAGAAGCACGAACGACCAGACGAGCACCAAAATTGGATAATTCATCGGGTTCATATTCTGTGAAGACCTCCGGCTGCACGCAGAGCGTATCGAGCCAGTGTTCACTTCCTACTGTCAAAAATGTCAGCGTAAGCGAAGGCTGGTTAGGTCGATGTGCTATTGCGATGCACCCAAACTCCTCTGAGGTCCGCAGTGGTCCCCACTATATGTTTTGACAGTTCCCAACGCCCCAACCTCTGCCCAATGCTCGGTAGGACGGCTGGTGCCGAAAGGAGAAATAGCCATGCGACAGACTGCGTCTAAGAAAACGACCGATCGGATTGCGAGAGGAGCTTTTCCTTGCTTTCTCACCTCCCTCGTAGTGCTTCTGCTGATTCTCCCTGCAATCGCGGGCGACAAGGAGAAAGACGAGGACACCCTTCGGCAAGCCAACCTCGTGTTACAGGGTTTTCTCAACGACAAAAGCATCTCGCCGGCTGTGTTGTCAAAGGCTGATTGCGTGCTGATTCTGCCTGGTGTCAAGAAGTTCGGCTTCGGTGTCGGCGGCAGTGGCGGCCGCGGTCCCCTGCTCTGCCGCGGTGGCAAGGACTTCGCCGGCAAATGGTCCACGCCTGCGATGTATTCCGTTGGCGGTGCCAGCGTTGGTTTCCAGGTAGGTGGCTCGTCAACCGATTTCGTCCTCCTGCTGATGAATGCGAAAGTCGTGGATCAGGTCCTGAACGGGAAGACCAAGATGGGCACGGATGCGACGGCAGCGGCGGGCCCCGGTGCTACGGCCGCCAGTGCGTCCGATGCGGACATTCTGACTTATGGGCGGGCCAAGGGATTGTTCGCTGGCGTTTCCCTGGGAGGCGCAACGGTGGAATCAGACAATGACGCGAACCACCGGCTCTACGGCAAGACGCTGACCTCGACCGACATCGTGCGCGCAACCGACGTCAAGCCATCAGCGGAGGGTAACTCTCTCGTTACGGTGCTTAATAGCAAACTTACGAAGCACAACTGAGAATTGCAAGCCACTGACCGGGGTCGAAATAAGGACATTTCGGTGGCCGACCAAGGTGCGTGTGCGCTTCTGAGTCAGTGATGCCAGAACAGCGGCGTGTCAAAACTAAGGGTGGTCAAATGTAGAAGCTCATTAGTGCTGTTGCCTTCGTGTCGCTATGCTCCGCTCTGGCCCTCGGCGCCGAAAAAAAGATTGTCCGGCCAGCGGGTGCAGAACCCAGCGCCTCCTGGAGCCACAAAGACCAACGACCGAGGGGGACGACCGCGGTGGTCGCCAAGCTCGTGGGGCAGGGCCACATAGAGATCACCGCTACAGCCAGAAAGTAGTTTCCGTCATTTTGCATGACTCACGCTGCGACCTTGAATCAAAAAACAGACACGCTGGGTGAGTTGGTGGGAAGTGCCATCCCGACCGCGGGAGCCGATTTCAGCGTATCCAATTCCTTCATGAGTTCATGCCACGCCTTTGAGTTCCGCTTGGTTGCATAAGGCTTTTCAAGATCGGCGTAATAGAGGAGAAGGTCTTGCCGCAGAGCTTCCGACACGGGTTTGCCGGTCGTTTTGTCCAGCAACTTGGCGTATGTTTCGTCAGCAAGTCTATAAGTGGCGGCTCCAGTGAGTGCTCCCGTATCAAGATTCTCATTGGTCAATTGCAGCCGGCCTTCCTCTTGCGCTCGAAGGAGCGATCGATAAAGGTTCAAGGTTTCGTTGAAACTGCTCATAAACAACTGTTCGACGGCCGGTGTAGGTGGGTGAAACGCTAGACCGCTGAAGGGGCCGATTTTGGGCATCACGCGCAAGAAGAACGCTTTGATACGGGCGCCGATGCCCGGCTTTTCATAGATGTGTCCCCACTCCTTGCGATATCCCGAATTTGAGACGTTATAGATAAATTCCTTTTTGGTCTCGCTGGGATGGCTGTTCTGAATCTCATCCTTTTTAAGATGCCACGCCACTTTCGTCATGCCCGGAATAACCTTTGCAACAGCGTGGCGATAGCTCCCGATGCCCATGTCTACGCTGAAAAAGACGCTCGACATTTCTAGCGAGTACGTTCTCGCAAATGCTCTCTCGAGCACGGGTTTGGAAACTTCGAAGCCAACAAAATCATGGTAGGCGTGGGGCGCGTAGTTCCCCTCGGCAATCTGGTCCACATCGAAGCCATATTCCACCTTCATGTGTGCGGACGGTTTTTCCTGATAGGTAACGACGGGACCATATTTCTTTGCCAGACCCGGATACATCATTGCAACAGCTCGGTTAGTGGCAAGCTCATGACCGGAGGTGTCGGCAGCGTAGTGCGACAAAGCACCCAGCGCGAAGGCGTATTCATTTAGATTCCTTGATTCTTCGATCAAGGCAAGAACGAAATCACCGCTTCGCACATAGTGTGTGAGGTCACTAAAGAATCGACTGCCGAACGGGTAGTACCCCATGTCCTGAATGATCGCGCCGCCATAGACGTAGGCGTGAGCCTCGAGAAGTTCCTCCGGAGTCGAGGTCGGGAACCGGCTCAAGAGCAGAGGCCTAATATTGTCCTGCCACGCGGCATCAATAATGGCCTCATGCGTGAGAACGGAATACGCGCCGCATTCCGGTACGCAGGACACTGCCATGAGGAGTCCGAGGATCAGGCTCCCAGACAGAGAAGCCAGCGTGGATCGACGACGAGTCAGCATCTTTAGCCGATCTATACAACTGATCCGCGCCCTGAAGGTCGGCAAGGCGCGAGAAGTCACTCTCTGCTGACTTACGCGAGCTCGCAAAACGCAAAGCGTCGTGCCGGCTCTTACTCGTCTTCCTCCGCGACCGGTGTCCAGGACTTATCCGGATTGAAGCGCTCCATCTTGCCGAACTCCTCAAGGGTTTTCGGCCCTAAATCTCTTTCGTAGACCACGCCGTCATGACTGACGATGAAGGTTCTCACTCCGGTAACGGAATACTCGGCCGGCGCAGCAACCAGAGCAAAACCCCCGATCATTACGCCTTTCACTAGAAAATCCATCTCGCCGAGTGGCGCTGCTGGCCCCTGTCCCTTCAGAATCTTGAAGAAGTAGCCGTGATACGGCTCGGCGCCGAGGCTATACCCCTGCTCGATCGCGCGGGCAATCTTTTCGCCGATCGGGCCGGCCCACGTGCCATCGGCGTTTTGCCAGGCCAGCCCGTCCTGCTTGCCAGGGGTGCTGACGATGCGCTGGGCGTACTGGTTCACGTCGTAGCCCTCTTGAGGCTGAAGGGCGTACTCATGCTGGGCTTCCACGTAGCCGTGGCAGATTTGAATAGCGTCCAGTTCATTCGCACCGATGCGGCGGTACAGGAGTTCCTGGCGGCCCGCTTTGGCGTCAAACGACCACTTGTCACTCTTCTTCACCAGCGGCACGGGGAACGGCCAATCCTCGTTGCCTACAAGCAGGAATGCTCGGTTCCCGGTCTTCGGATCCACGGAAACGCTTTTCTTTTCATGCGCCTCGGCAACGAAATTAGCGGCGTGTTGTCGGTCCTGCGCGAATTCGCCGCTCAACACTACGTCCTCACCATCCGGCCCAAAAATGTATGCGAGTTCCGGCACATCAAACTTCTCGGCCGCGTTGATCAGCGCGTCCGCAGCTTGCTGCGGGGTGTCAAATCTTCTCGCACTTGCAGTCGCCGTGGCCGCCGCCGGAGTTTGTTTCGGTTCGGATGGCTGTGCCATGGACACAGCTGGCGCAGACAGACACGCCCAAACGACTGCGCCAACGATCCAAAGAGGTCTGGAGAGGTTTCCGTTCGGAGATGTTGACTTCATTTTTTGCTCCTAATGGTCTGTCTGTCTCTGCAGTTCGAAGTCACCTACCTGCGACGCCCACCGCCGCCGCGGCTTCCGCCGCCGCCTCCACCTCGAGATCCCATGCTGGAGGATCCGCGGCTACTGCTGCCGCGAGCGCTCGATCCGCTGTAGCCCCTGGAACCACCTCCGAAAGCATCCCGGTTTCCCCCACCGCTGCGCGAGACATCCCGGCTTCCGATGCGATCCGCTCCGCCTCCCGACCTGTTGCCCATTCCTCCGCCGCCCGCACGGTTGCTGCCGCCCGCACCACCGCCTCGATTGCCCATGCCGGATCCGGCGCGGTTACTGGGCAGGTTGCCGCCTTGTCGGCCGACCTGCTGCCGGGCGCTAGACTGACGGTTGGCCAGAGAATCACCGCGCGTCGTTCCCCCAAACCGGTCTGCCGTCGCCCGATCTCGATAGGGTGCGCCGCCGCGATGCGTTGGATTGTGTTGCCACTTGTTACCGCCGCCCGCCCCGCCAATGCCGCCGACTCCGCCAGGGCCGCCAACACCACCAGCATTGCCAACCCCACCCACCCCGCCAGGGCCACCAACACCACCAGGCTTGCCAACGCCACCCGCCCCGCCAATCCCACCCACTCCGCCGGCTCCACCAACACCACCTGCTCCACCTACTCCACCAACGCCGCCAACTCCGCCGGCACCGCCTAGGTTGCCGCGGCCGCCGCCAGCGATGGGATTCGAGGGCCGGTTCCCGCCACCAATGTTCGTGTTGCGGTTGAAATTATTATTTCGGTTGATGTTGATGTCGTTGCCGCCCCAACCGCAGCCCCAACCCCAACCGCCACCCCAGAACGCGCCCATCATCACGCCGACACCAAACGCGATCGCCAGACCTCCGTAGTAGTATCCCGGCGGCGGATAGTAAATGGGAGGATAAGGATAGTAGGCGGGACCGTACACCACGACAGGATCATACGAAGGCACATACACGACTTGCGGATTCGCTTGTTCGACTACAATCACGCTCTTGCTTTCGATGACTTTCGTTTCCACCTTTTGTTGCTCAGTCGACTTCAAATTCCCCTTGTCCTGCGCCTTCTTGCGCATGCGCTGCACCGCATCCATCACATCGCTTTGCTGCGCCAGGAAAGCGTTGCCTAGATCGGTAGTCCACTGAATATCGTCCGCCAGCCGCTTGACCACATCGGGCAGAGCAGCCAGGGCCTGGATGCTGGGATCCCAGGGCTGTTTCGCCACCGCATCCGCGAGCGCTTTGTCCTTCAGATTCTTGTTCTTTTCCAGCCACTGCTGGAGCTGGATGAGCTCGAGAGGATAGGTGGACGCCGCCAAGGTCTGGGCCAACAATGGGTCTGGATACAAAGCAATCGGTGCCACGAGCGAATCCAGCTGCTCAGGCGGAATCTTGGCAGCCTGACTCTGGGACGACGCCGCGGCCTCCTGCGATGGAGACGCCATGTCAGCCAAGGTGTCACCCGGGGAGAGCACAATGGCGCAGACAATCGCCACCAGGGACCGAACGGTTGCACTCTTTTTTTTCGAAGTCATGGGACCTATCTCGATTCCTGCGCGACCGCGACCGATTTCCGGTAGCACCGGCATCGGGGGTTGAAGAGTTCCGGTTAAGTAAATCTGAGGCGGCGCGAACGTAGCCTGTTACACGTAGTCATTGCTTCCTCGCGTCAGTGACCAGACTGTGGAGAGGCTCTTTCTTTCGCCAGGTCGTACCGCCTTTTGACTTTGCTCTGTAGGCCACGGCAATGCACTGACGAGAAATACTCTCATCTGAGACGGCAGCCCAGATGTCAGTGCAACCATGTCCGCGCCTCCCAGCAAACACGTTGAGGCCGCAACCCACGCGCTGCCTTCGAAGCGAAGGTAGCGCGTGAGTACCGAAGCCGCCCACTGCTGGATCAATGTTACTTAGCTACCAGCGATGCCCTTGTTGACCAGGATCTTAACGACAACCCTACGGTTCTCGGCGCGTCCGGCCTTTGTCTCATTCGGTGCCGCTGCTCCGTACTCGCCCATGGCGCCGGGCGCCACGATGTGCCGCACGGGCACGTTACCCTGCTGGACCAGATGATTGATCACCGCTTTAGCGCGGTCTTCGCTCAGTTTGGTGTTCATCACAGGGTTGCCGGTCGCGTCGGCATAGCCCATCACCTCGATGATGTAGCCCTTAAGGCCGGCTGCGGTCTCTGCCAGCTTCTTGAGCTCATCCTGGTCTGCCGCCGCGATCTTGGCGCTACCGCTAGAAAACTTCACAGTCGTTTCGCCCTTGACATCAAATTCGGTCAACGCGGCAAAACGTTGGGAGTGCTCCTCAATATCCTTTATGTTCTCTTCAATTTGCTGTTTGTTAGCCCCGATGTTCTGCTGATTGGTTTCGATGTTCTCCTTGTGCGATGCGAGTTGCACGTCGTGGCCCGCGAGTTGGCCTTGGTGATCTTCGAGCGTCTTCACGTTGGCAGCGACTTGCTCCGCGGTCGGATGCAAACCAGCCTGGATCATCTCAGCCGTTTCCAGGTCGTCGCCATCGGTGGTGATGGTTTTCGCTACCACCCGGCCCTGGTCGTCGGCGGTTCCGTCAACCTTCACCTTGAGTCCGGGTATAAGCACGACGCTGGATAGCCGCTGCTTTTCCAAGCCAAAGAGCCCTCTCCTATCTCTCGTTACAGTATCATCGGTAAGAACCACGGTGGTGTTTCCGTCCGCGGACTTCACGATCAATGTTTCTCCAGTCCGGGAAGTAATCATTCCTTTGACTTCTGCGTTGGCAATTGCGCCTAGTGACAATACACACGCCAGAAGGACCAATGCCATCAGACTTACCACACTCATGCTTCGGTGCATAGCGGCCTCATTTCTCAGTATTTGGATTCAGAACCACCTCGGCCTATCGCTACTGTGCAACATGATTATGGCCGAGTTCATCAGCAATGATGCGAATAGCAAGTGATCAATCGGCAACCCACCTTCGCATTGCTACGCAAGATATTCGACCGAGAGGCCACTCGACGCCACTGCTAAAACTACCAGCACCCTCCCTAGTTCTTCGACAGGAGTCGATGTGGATGAAATCAGGCTGTTCTCGAAAGCGGGAGACGACGCGCCTCCTCTTGACCACCGGAGGCAGCCCAGCAACGTGGAAGTGATTGAATCCTGCCTGAATCGCCTCATCTTTTTCTTTGAGACTTTCTTTGAGACTGTCGCGCCGTCGATACCGCAACGGCGGGAAGGAGCAGTTCCCTTGCTGTAACTTTTGCCAGTGTTGCCACGTGCCCGCGCCCTTTAGCCTTTCGGAGAAGTTGGCAGCGTCTTAATGTGGACCAAACACGCTGCGTGATAGGAGAGAACTGCATGCGCACTAACTTGAAGACTCTACAATTCGCCTATGGAATTTCGCTTCTGATTGGTCTGCTCATGATCGCTAGCGTCCCCGGCTATGGGCAGCGGGGGAGTAGGGAAACCATCGACGCCACGGCCTTCGGCACGAGCACTCAGCTGGGAAGAAACTTCGGCGTGAAAATCGTTATATACGAGTTCTCGAGCCCTGAGGACAGAGACATTCTGGTACAAGCGTTCCAGCAGGGCCAGAATGATGGCTTGGTTAATGCTCTTGAGAAGATGAAAAGCGTGGGCCGGATATCGATCCCCGGCACACTTGGATTCGATCTTAGCTTCATCCGGGAGATTGTGACACCGACCGGCCGGACTATTCGTTTTGTTACCAACCGCAAGATTGCTTTCGGTGAAAGTTATTGGAGTACCCAATCGAAGAGTTTCAATCTGACCGCCGGCGAAATCACCATTGACGATAAAGACAAGAGCAAGAGTGGCGGTGTTCTCTTCCCTGCCGCGCAGCTTATCGTCAATAAAGAAGGGGAACTGCAATGGGAGCTTAACCAGAATGGCTGGAAGCTGACGAACATCATCGAATGGGATTGAAAATCATGACTATGAACCTTCGACAACAGTTCAACATTTGGAGTTCGTTGTTCTTGTCTTGCGTCGTTCTTCTGAGCTGCACTACCGCGCAGGCGCAAAGGAAAAGCAAGTACGCATGTGATGAAGCGCAACCCGAGAGCCTGTGCAATGCGGGCAACACCTGCGGTACACCTTCATCTACGTGCACGATTGACATCACCAGGTCAGCCACTTCCGCCAACGTAAAGCCTGGTATTCCGAACGCGAAGAACAATCAATTCTTCTGCGTCAAGGCTGGTACGACCGTGGTCTGGATGACCTCGAACAAGAACAACGGATTCACGGTCTCTTTCGGCACAGACTCACCGTTTGACCCCGACACTCCCATCATGGGAGGCGCCAAGAAGCAGGTGAAGACAACGGCAAGCACTCCCGGATGCTACAAATACGATGCCGGGGCGTTCCGGTCCGGAACAGTTTACGGAATGAGTGGCGGCAGTAAACCAGAATTAGTCATTCTCCCTTGAGGCAGCAGCAAACGCTTACATAGAGCAGGACGCCTTTCAGATTAGATGTAGGAGTGTGAGGATGGGCGCCTAGAAATGCCGAAAACGCGAACAGTTCCTTGAGCGCCGATGGTCGGCTAGATCCACCGTTTTCAATGGAGTGCTGACAAACACCATCTCTAGTTTATGGCTAGAGCCAACGCGCCAGACTTCCCGTTGATTGGACAACCCGTGTCAGAGGCCGATCCCTGAGACTTTGCTGAAATTTGTACACTGCTCCCAGCCGAACCGCCAAAAGAGTCGAGGGTCTGGTGAGTAATCGTGGTCTGAAGGTGGTGTGAATCCATCAACGTCGTCGGTAAAGCGTTCCCGTTCCACAGGATCTGCGATTGCGGAGTAAACCCACTTCCTTCTACCGTCAGCGCAACTGTTTCCGCATCGCTGGGAATTGTGTCCGGTGAGAGTGAAGCAATTTGGGGTTGAGTCCCCACCCCTTGACAACTCGCGAAGAACACTCCACAAGTCCACCCAGATGACAGCACTGTCAGGAGTGCAACCAGGGCAAGGCGAATCGAAGGAGAGAGCTTACAGGGGTTAGCAAGGGAGGAATTCATATTGTCCCTCTTATCCGCACGGGGGCGGAAACATCATGGCAGTTGTTTGATGCCCGGAAAACCTTTTACCAGGCAGAAACAATTCGGAACTGCCTCGTATTGCAAAGCCACTTCATTCAATGGCCCGCAGGAATTCTACCCGACGATTTAGCTTCCAGCACTCCTCTGTCGACTCCAGGCAATTCGGGTACAGCTTGCCCCAGCCAGTTGCGTACTCGATGCGATTCTCGGCAATACCCATTCGGACCAACGCCTGCTTGACGTTCTCAGCTCGTCGATGCGAAAGGGCAAGGTTGTAGACGATGTCTCCACGAGAATCCGTGTATCCGGAGAGCCTTATCCGCACATCGGGATGACTCTTGAGCCATTGCGCGTTCGCGTCCAAAGCTAACTGTTCCGACGGAAGATCGTGGCTGTCAAAGTCGAATTCAATATTTTTCAGGTCTCCAATCATGGCGGGATCCTTCCACGTTTGTGTGGTTGGCGGATTGGCCCCGGGTGTTGCAGCGACTTGATCTTGATCTTGCGGCGCAGCGTTGAGTAGGGTTGCGAGCGAACTCGCCAGAACAAGGAGGGTAACCGTTAGAACCACGATCACGACAGATAACTTCATTTGAGTTCCTCCGCGGGCACGTTCCTAATGGATACTATTCTTGTCGCCAGCGCCCGACAGTAAACTGGCAAAATTGCCAGACAATCAGGACCATTCGGTTGCGTGCGTAATGAGGATGTTTTGAGGCCCACTATTCATAGTACGGATCGTCAGGGATGCCGGACGCCGAAAGTAGTCGGTTCTTGTTTAGGAATCGGCGGGAAAAGCGGAGAGTGGGAGCGGTAGGCGTCGCACTCAGCCAACCCGCCGTTTTTCGTCGGCTGGGGCCGGGACCCGCGAAGGCCCCGCCCGGAAAGACTCCCCGACGCCCAGCTGTTGACTATCCACACTGACGCGGAATGACGCCCGGCCTCGCATGAGCATCGGGCCGATCACATCTGTTAGCCTCTCGATGGTGGTGGTTAAGTCCCTGGCATGCATCTGCCGCAATTCGACAGTAATGTTAACGTCGTACAGCACGCTTTCACACTGATGAGAGCGCTGCACCTTGTGCACGAACAAACTGCCACCAAGCATCCGAGCAAGGCCAACGACTGATCGGTTCTTGCAAGCCGGACATTCATCACCCGGGGTGTTGCTGATGACCTCGCAATCAAGACAGATCACTGCATTCCAGAGGGCAAGAGCGTCTGTTCCGGCGCGATTCCATGTTTTTGTATCCATATGTGCCAACTGTGAGCCGCTGACATGCGCACCAGCGGAACTGGTTTGAAGAGTACGGTGGTCATTTAACGCTGCAATCTGTCAAAACTTCCAGTACTCGCGTCACGGGGACTCCACCTTGACTTGACCAGTCGTCTTCCGCGGTTCTCGATGCGTAATGGTCCCAGGGGTTCTTCTTGAGCTCTGGTGCATCATTTCCCGCATCCTCGTCGGAGGAAGGACTAAAGCGTTTTTCGAGCGCTTACCCGGCGGCACGCATGGAATCGCTTCCCGAATTGAAAGGTACCCAAGCGTGGATCGTGGTCCCTCGCTTGGCTTGAGAGTCGATTGACAGCGTTCCCTTCACAAGTTTGAGTCGCTCCTCCATGCTGAGGAGGCCAAGCCCTTGGCTTATCTTTGCCGCTTCGCGGTCAAAGCCTTCGCCGGAATCCCTAACCGTGAGATGAATCTCACCCGGGGTTCCCCACAATCGCACCTCGAAGTGCCGTGCCCCGCTATGCTTCACCGCATTGTGGAGGGATTCTTGCAGTACCCGAAAGAAGCAGAGAGAAGTATCCGCCGCCAAAGGGCCGGGCAAATCGTGGGCTTGGAAGTCAACATCCACTTTCTGCTGTTCGCCGAACTCGCGACAGAAGCCTCTCATGGCCGTAGCAATACCCAAGTATTGAAGTTTTGCCGAATGCAACTCGTGCGACAAGGATTGAATATCGGTGGCTATCTCCGAAATCTGTTTCTGGAGCTCGCCCATACGGCTGCGGACACCTGGCAAAATGAGAGGATCCTTGTGAAGTTGATGTAGCTCGATGGCCAAAAGGGCGAGACGTTGACCGATGTCGTCGTGAAGCTCCCTGCCAATTCGGCTACGTTCCTGTTCTTGTGCCTCAATCAACTTGCCGCTCACACTTGCGAGCGCAGCTTCGGCCAGTTTGCGCTCGGTGATGTCGGTAAACGCGACCACAGCCCCAACAACCTCGTGCCCTTTCCGCTGGGGATACGACCAGTATTCAACGGGGAAGCCTGTTCCGTTCGCCCTCCACAACAACTCGTCTTCGGCATGAACTCCTTCGCCAGTTCGGGCCACCCGGTGAACTCGGCACTCCTCTATGGGGAGCAATGTCCCGTCCGCGCGAGTGTGATGAATCAGATTGTGCATATTCTTGCCGAGCACTTCGTCGACGCGTTCGTATCCCAAAGTACGGAGGCACGCAGGGTTGCAGAACGTGCATCGGTGTTCGAGATCAATTCCATAGATGCCTTCGGCAGTGGAGTCGAGAAGAAGTCGGAGTTTCTCCTCGCTCTCACGCACCGCTTCTTCGGATCGTAGACGAATCTCCATTGCGGCATGTTCACCGACGAGTTTGTCTCGCTCGGCGATTACGGCTGCCAGTGTCGTCCCTGAAATTGAAAGCACAGCAAAAAATACATCCAAAAGAACGGCATTCTTAAATGGAGTGTCTTGCGCGAATGGTCCTAAGCCAAACGCCGTTGCAACTGTGGCCACTGCGGCAGTCAAAAGAACTAAGGAGGTTGCTCCGCTCGTTCCAAAGCGGATGGCTGCCCACGCTATGAATGGCAGGACTGCGAACGCCATAACATCCCGCTTGACTGGAATAGAAGGCAGATCGCCGAAGATGACGAAGCATGTGGCCGTAAGGAGCAGGAAAAGGACGGCACCTTCCGCCATGCGATCGCGGCCAAGCTTTAAGAAAACTCGAAACGTTAACGCAAGCGGCGTCACCAACAGCACCCCGGTGGCGTCCCCCAGCCAGTAGATCAGCCACGCTGGGCCGAGCCCGGAATAAGCATGTACATGGGTAGCATAGAGAACTGCCACTCCGAGGGATGCGCTCACCAAAGCACTGCCCAATGCGCCGAACACAATCAAACCGAGCGCATCAGATAAGCGGGATAGCGATGAACGGAAGTCAGCGAAGTGGTGGAGGAGGAAAGCTCCGGTCATCACTGCCAGTGTGGCTGCGCCGGCTTGCCCTAGCGCAGCGATGTGAGGAACGGGGCTGAAGAACGCAACCAGAAAAGCGCCCGCCATTACCGCGGGCCACACACGGTATCCGTACGTTAAAATTGCGGCAAGCGCGATTCCGTATGCCGGCCATACTGGCCCAAGATTACTGCTCCTGATGTTCGTAGTAGCTTGGCCAAGTTTACCGGCAACCACGTACGCCAGACAGACAATTGCAATCTGGACAAAGTACTTCCTCAGCGTAGCCAAGCTGGTTGACTGGGACATTTCGCTGGCCCCGAGTGCCGCCGCGTCCTCACTCATTGAGCGACTCCGGGGTTTGGGAAGTGTTTTGGATGTCCTCGAAGAAAGGCGGAAGAATGCCTGGGACGTTGTCTTTGCGGGAACGTGCTCATGTCGCGCCTTTCCTTGCTAGCCGTAGCTGGATCGGACACAATAGAGCGACTGAGGTTAACTTGCTATCGCCCCACGATTTTGAATGGGCCACTATACTCCTTTTCATTCTGGTCCGCATCGGGAAAGTGGAGGTCACAATTGACCCGCACAATCAAGCACGCTTTCGATACTTAGGCACCTGTCAAAGTTGACAATGGCGACTCCAGCTCTCACGGTATTGTGTAATTCTTTCTTGCCGAAGCACAATCGCATCAGGTCTCAGTCGCGGCCTGACTGTCGGACCGAGGAGAGTGCAATGGCCCTGAACCGGGTTATGGTGGTTGATGATTTTACGGACTGGCGACGAGAGGTCTGTTCGATTCTCGAACAACATCAAGAGCTCTCAGTCGTCGGTGAAGCTTCGGATGGAGCAGAAGCCGTCCAGAAAGCTGCAGAACTTAAACCCGACGTGATTGTGCTTGATATCGGGCTTCCTAAACTCAATGGAATCGAGGCAGCCGCGCAAATATCTGAGCTTTCCCCACGGTCGAAGATTCTTTTCTTATCTCAGGACAACGATGCAGGCACAGTACAGGCAGCTCTCGAAACAGGGGCGCGGGGGTACGTTCACAAGCTGAGCGCCGGCGCCGAACTGTTGAGTGCTGTCGCCGCTCTTCTTCAAGGCCTCAGCTTTATCGGTCGCGGGATCAGCAACGAGGAATTTCGTCGCGTGCAGCCTACGTTGTCACCGGGAATGAACGACTGAGTGCTCAGCGCAGATTCGTTGGAAGTTGTCCATCGCGCGCTGACCGCAATTTAGGGAGTACCCGCAGAGAATATCCACTTCGTACGTCTCGGCTAATTGATTGCATAGTTTTTCGACCTGTATCGCCGCCTCTGCATTACCTTGCGCCCATAGGAGGTGCACACATTCTCCGAAGACTGCAACCCGGGCTTGTCCCACCTTCGTAGTCCCGGCTGCTGTTGCAATGAGGCTACCAAAAAGTTTTATGAATTGAACCGGATCGGGCATGCCATTGACCATGAACATTGAGAGCGCATCGGCAGCGTCGAAAGAGATGTATCTCCCCTGCTCAATAGCAGCACTCATATCCGAACCATGAGCCTGCAATCTTGCAAGAAGGCTGTCACAGTGGGACTCGGTCGCGACAATAATTACTGCTTTCCCTGCGTCCAGCGCAGCACCGACGAACTCCGTAAGTTCATCCAATAAACATCGATCATCCGAATAAAAAACAGCCTCATGGCAGACAGTGATCTCCTCATTCGGCGGTTGGAGCGGCGTGAAAGCCTCATCGCATCGGATAGTGTCCGGAGTGCTTGCGTGTAGAGCTCCTGTAAAATCATGATCCGCAAATCTGCGACTGGCAAATCTCTCGCCCCGAAGAGTGGCGCTCACAGCAAGCAATAAATCCCTTCCTGCATCGGTTTTAGCAACGTAACCCAGCGCCCCTAATTGGAAAGCCTCCTGTACCACCTCGGCAGAAGACTCCTGACTCACGAAGACTATTTTGGAGTTCGGGGAAAGCTTTCGAATCTGGCGGGCGGCTTCGATTCCGTTCAGCGTGGGGAGCCCGACATCCAACAACAACAAGTCCGGTTGCAGTTCTTCGGCTTTCCGCACGGCTTCTAGTCCGTCCGCCACCTCGCAGATTACCCGCAAGTCGGGATTTTCTCTCAGCTTTGAACAGATGAAATGCCGAAACGGTTCGAAGTCTTCCACCACGAGAACCCGGAATGCAGGAACGCCGCGCTCATCGTCGACGATGGTAGCCACCCCCTACATCCTCTCATACAAAAGATCTTTCGCCGCGAACGTGCGCAGCCATACTAGCTAAGATGCGTCAACTCATCCGTGCGGTGTAGGTGATTGATTTTAAAGACTGGTGAGTGCGGAAGGGATCGAACCCGCACTACGGATATATGCACGATCTAGATGGAGTGCGACTCAAGAACGCCGCTTGGGAATGGGGAAGGCTGTCCTCAGAGCGCCAAAGAGCGCCAAGTGCACCCCTCGATTGAGTCGCACCCGAGTAAGAGACTAGCTTTTGTGTTTAGTCAGTGTCGTTGCCTCAAGGCAATGATCTTGTCTTTTAGGCCCTTTCGCGCTCCTCGGCCTCACGATCAGCTTCAATGGGGAAGCTCTGAGCGGCCAGCGCGGGAGGGACACCGACCGGAATCAGCAGCAACCCGGTGAACAAAATTGCCGGGAGAATAAGAAAAACCAGAATGCCGACATAGGGATTATCAACTTGGCCGCGAATCTGTTGTGGCAGCAAAAACAGCCACGAAATCAAAGACGTCGCGACCAGCGCGACGCCCACCAGACTTATCCAGTGTTGAGTCAGCAGGAACCACGCCGGCCTTTTGCTTGGGGAATTCATAAAAACCACAGGAACACGCACGTCTGGAGTGAAGGGCGTGTAGATGGTTCGGCCGAAGCACAGCACTGTCAGAAGTGTCAGTTTCCGTTGCGATCAGACTCCGACTAGCATCACGCGCAAGTATCTGGCCACCCAGTGGATCGAACGGGCGGCTCATGTGGGGTCCTAGACCAGCGTAACTGCGCTCGTAGATTGTTCCACCCCGCCTAAAGAGAGAGGCCGGATCGTATTTATGGATAGGACTGGCAATCAGGGAATCAAAGGTGAGGCCCATAGCCAGATGGAAGATGCGGCGACAAACGGCCTGCCAAGAGTCAACCGCCGAGACTGGATAAGAGCTGCCGTGGGCGGTAGCGTTGGACTCGCGCTCGATGGCCTTCTCGATTTGCCCACGGTGAGGGCCGCCAACCAAAGGCTAAAACTTGCAAATGTGAGCGAGTTCACGACCTCGTGCAACTTCTGCTCGTGCGGATGCGGCATGATCGCGGCCGTACGCGAAGGCAAGCTGATTGCAATGGAAGGCGACTACGACCACATCGTGAACCGCGGATCGCTGTGCGTCAAGGGCATCTCGATGTTCGCGACACACGCTTCGCCGAACAGGCTCACAACGCCCCGCTACCGGGCGCCGGGCAGCGACCACTGGGAGGACATCTCCTGGGACGACGCGATCGCACGGGTCGCGCAGAAGATTCGGAAGACGCGCGACGCGACCTGGATCTCCACCGAGAAGGTCGATGACAAGGAGGTTCCGGTCAATCGGACGGACGCGATCGCCTTCCTGGGCGGCGCGCAGAACACGAACGAGGAGTGCTACCTCTTCCAGAAAGCGGCCCGGTTGCTCGGTCTGGCTTACGTCGAACACCAGGCCCGGCTTTGACACAGCCCCACGGTCCCCGGTCTGGGGGCCTCATTCGGCAGGGGGGCGATGACCAACCACTGGATCGACCTGCAGAACTGCAAGACGATTCTGGTGGAAGGTAGCAATGTAGCCGAGAACCATCCCATGGCCTTCAAGTGGATCCGGAAGGCACAAGAAAACGGGGCGAAGATCATTCACGTCGATCCGCGATTCACCCGCACTTCAGCGGCGGCGGACGTGTACGCGCGTATCCGGCCCGGCACCGACGCTGCGTTGCAGAACACGATGATCAACCACATCCTCGTCAACAGGCTGTACGACGAGGATTACGTCATCACCCATACCAACGCCCTTTTCCTGGGCGATCAGGCGTTCGATTTCAAGGGCGGCGTTTTCAGCGGGTTCGACGAGGAGCACCACAAGTACCACACGGAGACATGGGGATACCAGCTCGATGCCAAGGGAAAGCCACGCATCGCCAAGAGTCTGGATGACCCGCACTGCGTCTTCTCGCGCCTGAAGACCTTCGTCTCACGGTACACGCTGGAGATGGGCGAGCGAATCACCGGCATCCCGGCGGCTCAGATCCAACAGATCGCGGAAATCATGGCGAAGAATCGTCCGGGATCCATCCTCTACGCGCTCGGGATGACCCAGCACACAACCGGCGTGCAAGGGATCCGGTCATTCACCATCCTGCAGCTCCTGCTCGGCAACATCGGCAAACCCGGAGGCGGCGTCAACGCGCTGCGCGGCGAGCCGAACGTACAGGGCGCATGCGACATGGCGGTGCTCTACAACTATATGCCGGGCTATCTCAATTCAGCGTCGAACGCCGAGCCGACGATCCGCGACTACGTGCGCAAGAATGGGATCGCCGACAGCCGGTATCTCGTCAACACGCTCAAGGCATTCTTCGGCGAGGCGGCAACCGCCGAGAATGATTATGCCTATGCCTGGCTGCCTAAGCGGAACGCGGCCAAGGACTATGGGACCCTGCCGATGTTCGAGGATGCCCTCGCAGGAAAGCTGAAGCTCCTCTGGATCGTCGGCCAGAATCCAGCGGTCACCGTGCCCAACCTCACGCTGACGTTCGACGCCATGGCGAAGCTCGAGACGCTCGTGGTCCAGGAGATCTGGGAGACCGAGACTGCGGCGTTCTGGCGCCGGCCCGGCGTCGACCCGAAGTCCATCTCCACCGAAGTAATCCTGCTGCCAGCGGCGTTCTTCATGGAAAAGAACGGCACGATCAGCAACTCGGGCGGCATGGTGCAATGGCGGCACGCTGCCGTGAAACCTCCGGGCCAGGCCAAACCCGACGGCGAGATCGTGGACCTCGTCTTCCGCAAAGTGCGCGATCTGGTCAAGGACTCGAATGAGCCGAAGGACGAGATTATCCGGAAGGCGTTCTGGACCTACACCACCGCCGAGGACGTCCTGCGCGAGATCAATGGATACGCACTACGCGACAACCCGGAGACCGGCCTGAAGGCGGGCGATCTCATTCGCAAGATCAGCGATCTTCGAGCCGACGGTTCCACGTCGTCCGGCGCGTGGATCTACGCGGGCGTCTTCGCTAACGGCGAGAACCTCTCGAAGCGTCGCGACTCGCTAACGGATCCGGGAGGTCTCGGCCTCTATCCGGGCTTCGGCTGGACTTGGCCGAACAACATGCGCATTCTCTACAACCGAGCGTCCTGCGATCGGCACGGCAAGCCGTATCCGGGATCGAAGGCCATTGTCTGGTGGGACGAGAAGGCCAAACGCTGGACGGGATATGACGTGCCTGACGTCCCCGTTGCGACCGATGGCCCCGCCACGCCGAACGGCCAGCGGGCATTCCACCTGGGCGCGGAGGGCGTCGGGCGCCTCTTCGCGGCCGTCTACTCGGACCCGGACGAGAAGCATCCGGGATATCCGCGCGACGTGGCCTATGTGCCGAAAGACGGTCCGCTACCGGAAATGTACGAGCCTGTCGAGAGTCCGGTGGAGAACGTTCTGCACCCCACGATGAAACACAACCCAGTGCTCAAGTATCCGCGCGTCAAGTCCTACCAGCCGATCGGTACGGTCGTGGATTTTCCCTACGTGCTCATGACATCAACCGTCGCGGAACACTGGTGCGGCGGTTCTTCGACGCGCAACATTCCGTGGTTGAACGAGCTCGTTCCTGAGCCCATGCTCGAAATCCCGGAAAGCCTTGCGCAAAAGTTATCGCTGAAGACCGGGGACTTGGTGAGAGTGTCTTCCGCTCGTGGCGCACTTGCAGTGAAAGCCGTGGTCACACCCAGAATGAACACGCTACAAGTTGACGGACGCGAAGTTACTGTCGTCTGGATGCCATACAACTGGGGCTATCAGGGGCTTTCGAAAGGTCCGAGCGTGAACCACCTCACCATCGATGCCGCAGACCCGGGCGCTGGAACTCAGGAGACGAAGGCCTGCCTGGTCAATGTGGTCAAGGCAGATACCAATTCCGTAGAAGGATCCAAGGCGAGACGGAGACGATCATGACCCAGCCTGCAGCCGCGACCCCGATCAAGACCACGCTGATCGACATAACCAAGTGTATCGGCTGTCGCGCATGTCAGGTTGCCTGCAAGCAGTGGAACGATCGCGATGGCGAAGAAACCGAGTTGGACTTCAATCTGGGTTTTCAGAACCCAGCTACTCTCAGCGCAAATACTCTCACCCTGATCACCTTTCATGAGCTCCCCGACGAGAAGGCTCCTGGAGGTCTGCACTATCTTTTCACCATGCGGCGGTGTCTGCACTGCTTAGAGCCAGCATGTGCTTCGGCCTGTCCGACAACGGCCCTGGATCGCCGGTCCGATGGCCCCGTCATCTACGATCCGGACATATGTATCGGCTGCCGATACTGCATCTGGGCTTGCCCTTGGGGGGTACCCACAGCGGAATGGGACTCGCTGGCCCCGAAAATACAGAAATGCACGCATTGTGCGGACCGATCCGACCAGCCAGCTCCCTTGGCCCGCAACGGACAGGCACTCACCCTCGATGAGAGCAACCTGTACCGCGAAAACGTTGTCACCCCAGCTTGCGTCAAGGCTTGCCCAGCGGATTGTCTGAGTTTCGGGACCCGGGACGAAATTCTTCAGGAGGCACACAACCGCATCTCCAGCCACCCGGAGAAGTATGTTGACCACATTTACGGAGAAAAAGAAGCGGGCGGCACTAGTGTCTTGTACTTATCCTCTGTGCCTTTCGAGAAGCTCGGATTCCCCGATGTTGGCACCGAGGCGTATCCGGCGCGCTCCAAAATGGCTTTGCATGCCGTACCCCCAGCCGTATTGGCTGTGGGCGCCTTGTTGGGTGGCGTCTATGCCTTCCTAATACGCAGGACATCCGCCATGGCGAACAGTCGGGTGGAAACTCCTCGCCCCGAGCAGCAGAGCCGTCACATCGAGTTCGAGTCCATCCCGTATCCGCTGTTGAGTCCGTTCAATTGGATACTACTGGCGCTCATGGCATTCGGAGGCATTTCGCTCATCGCCCGACTCGCCTTGGGACTTGGCGGAAGCACAAATCTCTCCAACACCTATGCCTGGGGACTCTGGATCGTCTTCGACCTGGTCTGGATCGCCGTGGCCGCGGGCGCATTCGCGACCGCCGGGTTCATTTACGTCTTTCAGCGGAAAGATCTCTACTCGACGGGCCGGTCGGCCGTATTACTAGGATTATTGAGCTACTCCTTTGTTACGGTCACACTGATTGCTGATCTCGGCTTGCCCTGGCATTTCTATCAGCTTGGCCTACAGGCCCCCGAACAGTCGGCGATGTTTGAAGTGTCGTGGTGTGTAGGGCTCTACGTCACGATCCTGCTCATGGAATTCCTGCCGGTACCCTTTCAGCGCTGGGGACTTCAGAAAGCAATGGCCGTCTGGCAGCGCTTTTCCGGCACCTACGTGGCGTTTGCGCTGACGCTATTCGTTTACTTGCTCTCGCGAAAACTGGCGTATGCGGCATTGAGTGCAGTCATATTTTCTTTTCTCGCGTGGGCGTTCCGGGCGAGGGATAAAAAAGCTGAGCCCATCATGCTAGCCATCGCCGCAGTAACGCTCTCGACGATGCACCAGAGTTCGCTGGGATCGTTGTTTCTGCTGATGCCGGACAAGCTCGCTCCGCAGTGGTGGTCTCCTGTGATGCCCATCTCTTTTTTCTTGTCCGCGATCGCCGCGGGCACGTCGCTGATTATCCTGATTGAGATGTGGATCGCGAAGGGATGGAGGCGTCCACTTCGAGCAGATCAACTGGCAGCGATGGGTAAGATCACCTTCTGGTCGCTCGTGGTCTATCTCGTCTTCCGTCTCGGTGATATGGCAGTTCGAGGCCAGTTCGCCAATGCATTTTCCGGGAGTATGGGGGCGCTCTTCGCAACCGAGATCGTGCTGGGTGGGCTTGTTCCTTTGGCTCTACTTGCCCGTGCCGCGTGGCGAGCACGTCCTGGGCTTCTATTCGCGGGCGCGCTTCTGACCGCGATGGGCGTGACCTTCAACCGCGTGAACGTAGTTCTGTTTGCCATGCACTTGAAAGGACCAATGCCTCAAGTCGCACCAGCGTCCTATTCTCCATCGGTCATCGAGTGGGGGATCTCGGTTGGACTCATCGCCGCAACGATATTTCTCTTCGGGCTTGGCGCCAGACTCATGCCGCTACTCCCCAGGCACGAAGCCCCCCAAGGAGATTGATGTTCATGACTCAAGACGTCTGGTTGGTAAATCATCCATATCTCCAACGAGTGGCAGACCTGCAGGCGCTGATCAATGCTGCGGTGGCGGAGATCCCCATTCCCGTTGCTGGTGTTCCAACCTTCGATGACTACATCAGCGACTTTCATGCTGGGATACCACTACTGCGGAGCTCGATGGTTACAGTCGATTTTCGCGATATGGAGAAGGTTCTAACGTCTCTGGTCGAAGCGTTGACCTTAAAGCCTCTACCGGGAAATCTGGCGGAGGATAGCCGATCTTTGGAAGCCCAACTTCACAGTGACCGCGATTCGCCCCGAAGAGCTTTGGCGTGGCTGCTCGCCAATGATTCGTTCTCACCAGCGAATCCTGGCCTCCTTCGTTACCTGGGATGGTCCGTCTTGGCTCGTTATCTCCGCCCGGTAGTGGTCGCGTTCAGCGGCTGGCGCGACGAGGAACGTTGGCTCCGCTCCTACTGCCCTACTTGCGGAGCGCTCGCCGCCATGGCTCAGTTGGTCGGCACTGATCCTGGACGTCTGCGATTTCTGTCGTGCGGTTGTTGTCGCTCACGTTGGCGCTACCGGCGAACCAGTTGTCCGTTCTGTCAGAGTGCAGACGATCACCGACTTGCGGTCGTGGCAGTCGAGGGAGAGGCTGGCCTGCGAATCGACTACTGCGAAGCCTGCAGCGGATATGTCAAAACCTACGAGGGACAAGGGAGCGAGTCTCTGCTGCTGGCGGACTGGACTTCCCTTCACCTGGATATTCTCGCTCATGATCGCGGACTCATGCGGTGTACGGAGTCGCTGTACCAACTGTGATGCGCACGCATCTTTAATTCTTTAGGACAACTCGCTGACCGAATGCGGCGACATTGATTCTGGGGATGCCGATGGCCGTCTCGGTCCCTCCACTCTTGAGGCGTCCCCGCCCGTCCTTAACCTAGGTAGTCCTGTTAGTTCTGGCAGTTGGTGCAATGCCCAATCGTGAACAATACTTCTGCGGCATGGGCGCCGGCACGCACGCCGAGACTGCGCCTTACCGGAGGAGTCGCGTGAAAAAACTACTAGCCCTATTGGTTGTGGGATCGTGGCTGCTTAGTGGCACTGCAGCGCGAGCCCAGACATCTGCGCAAAAAGAAAGCACTACGCACGTTATTAGCAATCAGGACATGGATCTGCTGCGAAAAGATCTCCGCTCGAAGAGAAAGCAGCTAGTTGCCGCGAACTTAGTACTCACGGACACCGAAGCGGCAAAGTTCTGGCCAGTCTACGATCAATACATCGCGGAGTTGATTACGATCAACGACAGGAAATTCGGCCTGATCCAAGAGTATGCTGACAACTGGGGCAAAATGACGAATGACCAGTCTTTATTGTTTACGCGAAATTGGTTGGAAATGGACATCGCGATATCACAGTTGCGGCAGAAGTATGTGCCGATGGTGGCCAAGGTTCTGGAAGGAAGGAAGACCGCAACTTTTTTCCAATTAGACCGACGCATTGCGATGATGATGGATCTGCAGGTCTCATCGCAGATGCCCCTGGTGCAGGAGCAGGAGAGCAGTAGTCAGCCATCGAGTCGGAATCGCTAACAGTTCATTTGGGATTCCGCTAAGGTGCACATTTTTACGCACATTGGTGAAGCGATAAATCTGGTTGTCGCTCGGGGCCCCGCTTCACTGGGATAGTTGACGAAATTGGCGTTTATGTTCACAAACCCGTTGGGGGACGATAGAATTTCCGAGGCGCAACCCTGTCACGGACAGGTATGAATGAGCGCGGGTTAGCGTCCAAAGAAGAGGCGCGCCGCAGGCAGCTGGAACGGCATCTAAGGACATGAGGGTCCTCTTGCAGGGGCGACAACATGCGACGAATAGGGCTCAAGAATTGCCCGTATTGCGGCTGCTCTAAGGTCTACATCTCTGCCGCCACCAGATTGTGGGAAAGGTTCCCTGCGCTGCTTTTGCTTCGACTTGTGAGGTGCCACGGCTGTATGCGCCGTCATTTCCGGCCGCTCCTGCTTTCAGCTCCCAAACGTCCTGAAGGGTACATAGTTCCTACGAAACCCGTCGAAGCCGTCTCAGCCAAAAAGACGGAGAAACGTTCAGCCTAGGTTGTTCTCGTAACCAGGCGATTACACTCACAACACCCTGCGATAAACTATCTGGCATGCCAAAACGACTCGATGTCGTAGTTATCCTCAGAGAGCAACTGAGAGAAGCCAAGGCCACAGTTGGGCGATTGCACGATGCTATCCAGGTATTGGGGCGATTGGGCCGAGGCGGACGCCGTCGCGCAGTGAAAATATCCGCCGCCGGTCGCAGACGGATTGCTGCCGCTCAGCGGAAACGGTGGGCGAAGCTACGACTGGTGAAGAAAAAATAGCTCAGACCGACCCGGACACGCGATCTCACCAATGCTCTCGCCAGGGCCCTAGCCTTCACTTGGGTCGGCGCCGTCCTAGTTTTCCTGGGGCCAGTACTTCTCCTTGCCGACGCATAAAAACGCTGAGGGAAACGAATGGACCTTCCCCTCAGGTTCGAGCACACCCTAGTAATTCCTGTTGCCGAATGTGAGCACGATGCCGCCCGAGTAACGGAAGTTGTTCTGGTTCGCGGTCCCGGTGAATGGGTTGTCGAACCGGGTCAGGAAATAGTCAAACTCGGCGGGCCGAATCGAGATGATCTTGTTGAGCGGAATGTCCACTCCACCACCAAATGCCATAGCAAATGCATCGGCCGTGGGCGATTTGGAAATGGGGCATCCTCCTGGTAAGGGTTGGCATATCTGTTTAAACGCATTCGCATAGACATTAGTGTGCGCTCCACCAAACAGAATATGCCCGAATGGCTGAAAATGGTGTGCTCGCACCTTCAGTTGCGGGCCGAACAGGTACGTGAACAGATTCCCCTGAACATGTCCGCTCAGTCCGTTTGGAAATACCCCGTTGGGAGGAATTACAAAGTTGTTGTCATTGCTGCCGTATCCTTGCAAGTCCATTTTGAGGCCAAGGTATTCGTTCCAGTTAAAGGTGACAGATCCACCGCCGCCATTCAGGCTGTGACCCTGCGAAAACTTGACACTCGGCGCATAGCGCGCGTAGGTATAGTTCACTCCGACCTCGACTCTGGGAAATTCCTGGGCCCATGCGAACACGCCAAGCAGCAAGATGAATCCCAATCCGCACATCGTCGTCAGCTTCAAGTCCTTACCTCCGTGTTTTCTTAATAACGACCGTCATCTCGCCGGCCAGTGGCGAACTCATACGAACATTTCATGCAGGCGTCAGCGACGGTCCGCTACATGTCAGGGTTTGATCTCGCTGCACTGATGTTAGATAGGGAGGTCATTGCTCGATACTCGTAAAACTAACAGGTGGCGAATGGAAAATTCGCAACCTCCGGCTCCGCTCCTCGACGACACGCTGAGTCACTGTTTCGCTTTGACCTGCTCCCCTGAATCCGCACCCAACAAAGAGCTAACGTTGAAATCAGGCGTTTAGCACCAACTACTTCCCCTCGGCCTGCCCGGACAGGGTTGTTGGTGAAATGGCGGTATTACGCTAACAATGCGGCATCGGTTTGTCGGGAGATTACCAATATCAGGGAACCTTACGGCAGTTCGCCGAGGTAAGGAAATGGGTACCAACTAACGACGCGAACAGAAGCCAACTGTTAGTTTTACCAGTCGCTTCAAGCCTTGGCGCGGCCCGAGAATCAACCAGACCTTACTTTGAACATTCATAGCAATGTTACGCCACCGAAGTTACGGGAGATCTCAATGAGGAAGAAAGTGTTCTCGGCCACTTCGCTTCTGCTCACGACCTCGCTAAGCCTGATTGCGATTGCCCAACAGGGGACGGGGGCAACCGCACCGCAAACGACGACTGTAAAAGGTCATGGGTGCATAAAGCCGGGAAGTGTCTCGGGCTGCTACGTAGTAAACGACTACAAGGCACATCGGAAATACAACGTCTTTTTCCGTGACGCAAAGCCCGATATGGATACTGGCATCTCGTTCGAAGGCATCGCATACGGACATCGAGATCCTCACTGCAACCAAGGACAGAAAGTGGACGTCACCGAATGGAAGCCGCTTGCGGGAGAGTGCCCGCAAACGGAGAAAAAGTGACATGTTCGCGGTTGCCAAGTAAAGGCCACCCGATTCAACCTCGCTTCGATACATCCGCTGCGTTCAGTGGATTAGTCCCGCTTCTTGTGCTTCCTTGTCAAGGCGCGGCCAAGATCGGGAAGAAATTCTTTCATTACGCTGAATCCAATGTTGGTGGCCATCGTGATGCCAAAGCTGACGGCGCCGTCCCCCGCCGAACTCTGACTTGGGGGAAGCCAGGTCCGGGCTAGGAATGCACCCGCCGCCACCCCGCCCACCTGAGAGATGGAAAAGTGCAGGCTTCCATCATCGTGGCGCGCCAGAATCCCACTAGATAGCGCATATCCCGTGCGCGGCCAGAAGCCTTGCTTGCCGGAATTAAAGTAGCGGTTGTCCTCATGCAATGCGCTCCCCAGTCCGTATGTCACCGTGCGCTGGATAGAGTACTGCCCCAGGATGTTGGCAAACCTCTTCCCATAGCCCGACGCCCCCTGCTCCCACTCCATGGGTTTGTCGTTCGCCTGATCGATTCCGGCGGAGAACCCGACCTTCGCGAAACTAATGGGATTCACCATGGTCTTGAAGTAGAGGCGGTTGCGTTCAGGCTGGGTCATGGGCCGAAATTCTTTCGACGTATTCGTGCCCGCCATGTTGAGGAAGTTAAAGACGGAATCGACGAGACCTGAGTCTCGTTTCTTGGGGGTGGCGTCCGTCTGTTCCTGTGCCAGCAGCACAGGACTCCACAATGCCAGGAAGATCACGACAATGCTTGGGAATTTCATCACCAGAAAAATGGTTATACGGCTCCGACTGGCTGCGAATCTATCAACCGACGTCCGGCTGGGGGAACTGTAACCAATGCCAGTGTCACGGGATTTCAAATCAGACAGATGCAGGCGGTACCAGGCCGACAATTCAGATAAAGGTCGTCACCAGGCGATTACACTCACGACCCGGCTACGATGCTCAAAAGCGTACTGTCCGACTTGTCTCAGCTGGCACGCCGGCTTATATGTTCCTGAAAGTGTTTGCACGCTGCTTCCAGCCTCTCCATTTCTTCTCTAACTCCCCTGAGCATCTCTACGAGCCCTGCGCGCGCGTCGGGTGGAACTTCTGGTGTATTCAGCCATTTCTCGATCACCTCCCGCTGCCACTCCAATTCCATGCTTCTCGGCAATGTCATCTGTCAGATCCCCACTAACGCTTGGATTTCTTGCAGACTAAAAGATTCTCGGTGTATCGGAAACTATTAGAAGTGCTAGGAGGAGAGGAATTTGCAACGTGCAATCGGCCCGCATCTCAGAATGCTTCAAAAGCCTTTCGATGAGAACGAGGCCAGTTGAAGTGGAGTGGGCTGTCTGGAAAATCTGCGGGTAAGCGCGTTACCCCACAATTCACCAGAACAATTGTGTCGTGCTCTTGCTGGCTGCTGGATCCCGGAACCAAAGTTGTGCGAGCGCCCATTCTCCAACAAAGACGGCCGGCCCACCAACTTTATCCAACTAAGGTGCAATTGACTTCTGGGCCTCTTGCCTAACCATGTCAATGTGCAACCTCAACGAATACACCAAAGGCTTGAAGGGCGTCGGCACCGAAAGGCGCTTTGCTCGGTCTTTCAACCGATCTAGTCGTTCGATTAAATCCTTCGGGGCTCTGCTGGGAGCTGTGGAAGACAGGTCAACTTCGAGACGCTTTAATTCGGAGTAGAGCTTGTAGACTCGTCTCCTTTCCACCCAGTCATAAATTGCGGGCGCCAATCGGAATAAGGGAAACAGAATTGCCACCAAAGGAATAATCCATACAAGCGGTTGCTCGAGGAGCATCGCTAGCCAGAAAGGCAGATGACGCTGGAGAAACGGCGCCCCTGTCTTGTAGAACTCAAGTGCATAAGGACTCAGTGGGATGTCGATTGATTCGGGAGCTGGAAACTGGCCAGTCGCCTGGAACATCCCCGGCGTGGAATGGATCTTCACCGCAGCCTCAAGCAATAGGTATTGAATGGCCGCATTAAGGTCATTGCGTACCAACAAGCTGGACTTCGTTGCAATGAGTAACACATCTTTTGGCGGCCGAGGTCGAGCCATATCAACAAGTCCTGCGGGTAACACCAACTTATTCAGGAATGGGTATAGGGCGACAAAGGCATCCGCCCTGTGAATGCTTGCCAGGCTGACGTCCTTTGCGTTGACGAGTTGTTGCACAGCAGAGCTTTCCCACGCGTCGAGGAAAACCGCCACGTCGATCTCACCATGAATCAACTTCGTAGCCGACTCCGCCGGCGTAAATGGCAGTAGGGTTGCTGATTGCGGGTCGATGATTCCAGCACGTCCTAGAAGCTTAAGGGAGAGCGCGCGTGAACTGCTGCCCTCTGGCCCGATCGATATGCGGAGGCCCCGAAGCTTCCCATGCCCTTGCAGAAGATGACCGCGGGAGAAGATCCACAGGGGTTGGTAAAACACGGTGCCGAGGGAGACCAATCCTGGCGACTCCTGCTCTGTCGTGATTCCACCTGGAATAAGGGCGATGCTGGTCACTGATCTTGGGTCCCGCAGGCGCGCTAGGCTCTCGACGGCACCCGCCGATGGCTCTAGCTTAAGCTCAATCCCGTCAAGAGCAAGAACTTCCCGGTAGCGTTTTACCAGATCGGCATTGAGGGTGCCCTCTGGATAGACGGCCATGACCAATGATCGTTGGGGCATCGGGCGCAGGAAGGCGAGCACAACCCACGCAGCCAGAACAATGAGTGCGACAACACCAAATGGCGCCATCAACGGTCTTAACCGGCTTTGAGGTAAGCGCTTAAGAATATTCATCGCCGAGGTATTGTTTACGGCCACCGCTTGCAAACACGAACAGCGGGTAATTCGCTATCGGCAGAAGCCACGGCCATTCCTGTTACTTCTTCTTCCCCAGAATCCCTCCAAGGCCCTTTGTTACGTTGTTAGCGCCCGGAATCTGTCCCTTGGCGAGGTTAGTGACCTCCCCTTTCGCCAGACCAGCTACCACTCCCCCCACGTCTGGAATAAATTTCGGATTCGACGTCGTCCCTTCGATCGCGAATGGAATTCCTCCTTTCCCGCTGGTTGTTCCCGCAACCTTCGACAGACCACCCACCATGCCCCCGTGCAGATCAGCGAGCATCTTGAAAGCCAGGTCGCCAGCCGGGCTGACCGTGCCCGCACCAGTAATCACGCCGATCGCAGGAACTGTGAGATTGATGTTATCGGCTCTTGTACCTCCCGGGGCCACTTGTGCATTGAGGCTGGCATTTTGGACAGAAGTATTCGTATTCGAGACTGACTTGCCGGCAAAGGCGGACAAGGCTCCCAGCTTCGATCCGAGGTCAAAGTTCGTCAGTTGGGTATTGGACAACCGCACCGGCCCGGTGATCACCAACTTGTCGATCGGTCCCGTGATTCCCAGTTCAGCCGACAGCGTGCCGCCTTTGAGTTGCGATCCCGAGGGGAGCACCACTCCCATGGACGGCAGCATAGCTTGTAATTCATCCACGGGCATGCTGGGCGCATCCAGTTTCAGGTGCACCAGTTCCGCCTCACCCTCCGTTTGAAAAGTCCCGGTCAGGTGCGCCTGTGCACTGCCGATCGCGATGTCGCCTTGAGTGATTCGTCCTGATTGTTTTTCGAGATCGAGATCGACGGTGTGTTTGATCGTTACGGTCTTCGGCGCGGGCGTGCCCTTCGGCGAGAATCTCAGCTGCGTTCCAGTGAAAAGCCCCACGGCCGTAGCCCGGTTGCCATTGGAGTTCAGCGTTCCGTCAAAATTCGCCAGCCCAGCAATACCGCTGGCAGGATCGATGAATCCGAGTGCCCCGATGTTCATGGAATTCACCTTGACTGCCGTTGCAAACGGAGTCTTCGCAGCATCCTCGGCATTGATCGGACCGGCTTTCCCCGTGATCTTCGCGTCGCCGCTGCTGGGAAGTCGTGCCGTTAACTCGAACGGGAATTGCGAACTGAAGGAGAAGTTCTCGACCGAGATGTTTACATCGTCGTAGACAACCGGCTTAGCCGAAGAGTTTGCCTTGCCGACTGTGATTGTTCCATGTTTCACATTGAGCTTCGCCACCGAGACGCTCGGCGGAGCCGATTCGCCTGATTTCGCGGACTCTGACACCTTCTGATCGGAAGTTCCGCCGATGCTTGAGAAGTTCCACTTTCCGCTAGGGGTTTTCAGCAACGCAATCTGCGGAGAGTCCAGCGTGATGTCCGTCACGTTGAGCTGCTTAGAAAAAATCAACGGCAGCAATTCAACTCCTACCTTCAGCGATTTTGCCGTTACAAATGGCGACTTGCTGAAGGCACGATCGTCCGCAATGGTGATGTCCTGAACACTAACGGTGCCTGATAGGATTGAGAGGCTCAGATCTCCCAACTTAACTTTACGTCCTAAAGCGTTCGATGCCTCTGCCTCAATTTTCGGACGGAAGCTGTTTACATTGACCAGGAATGGAAGCGCGATCATTAACACTACAAGCATCGCGATCATGATTCCCGCAACGCGCAACCAACGTTTTTTCATAACTGGGTACAGCTGATTCTGGAGGACCCGTGCTCTCGTAGCGGATCGAATCACGTCAAGGAACGGCTGCTTTATAGACTCTTCTGCAGTTCCCGAAGTGCCAGTATTTTTGTGAGTTGAATCCGGTTTAGGAGGGGGTAGAGGTCGAGCGGCCATGGCGACGCCTCCGATCAAAGGTTGCGCAGATACGGAATGGTCACCCCAACGGCATAGTTGCCGCTACTGCCAGAAGTGACAGCTAACAAATCGACTGAACAACAAACAAGGAGACTGTCGGCTGCCCTGCTTGCACTCCTTTGGTTCGACGTGGCAGGAGTTCTGAATCTCAACCTGGACCCGAATTGAAAATACTCAAATGAGACTAACAACTCTGCGAATCCAATCGGGCTGGTGCGATTCCATGCTGCGGAATCGCACATCGATCCGCAGAAGACCGGAGTGCTCGGTTTCTCGGCAGGTGGGCGCTTGGTCGCAGTGATCAGCAGGAATTTTGCGAAACACTTGTATTGTTGTCGATGCAGCCGACAAGGAAAGGTTTCGCTTCCTAAACCGCAGATCGAGGTAGTCGGGATGCAGGGACTACGATTCTCGGTGGCAGGAGAGGGTACGGATCGCGTTAATACTCGTCAGATCCATGCTTTGAATCGCCTGCGAAATAGGGGAAACTGCTGCGCCTATTTGAACTCCTCTCCTGCTCCGTATGGCCGAAGTCCCGGCTCGACGAATCAGGTCATCGTGGCCTGGACAATCCGTATTGGTTAACTCTGATGGGCTCCGTTACCAAGGCTCGCCCACAGTACGATCACAGACCGAGGCCCGGCTCGATACGTACAGTCAGAAACAGCGGGTGCTTCTTGCCACGCCACTATGTCTTCGGATGCCTCCTGAAAAGTGTCGATCCATCGCCTCCATGAGAGTCGATCACCCGTTCCTGCCCGGGGGAGTTCAAAGTCAAGGGGCTCCCAATAGGCATTGAAGATGAAATGGACAAGTACCCCTTCCTTTGGTAACTCGGCACTGAGGGCGACACTGTGCGAATGATCACTCCAGTCCGGCTGGTTGAGTTTTACTCCATGCCAGCCCTTAATCCCCTCGCGAATCAACTGAACCAAGGTCATCCGTTGGCGCTCGGGACTGATGTCTCGCAGTAATCGTCTCCCGATAAGTAACTTTACAAAGCGATGAACGTCCGCGTGCTTTACGAGCAAAGACCAATCGAACCAGTTCTCTTCGTTGTCCTGGCAGTATGCGTTGTTGTTGCCTTGCTGCGTACGCCGAACTTCATCGCCCATTAAGAACATGGGAAGGCCCAGAGAGAGCATGGTGACAGTCATCAAATTCTTCACTTGGCGGGTTCGGAGTCGCTCAATTTCGGAATCCGCGGTTGGACCCTCAATACCGCAGTTCCAACTCCGATCGTCATTGCTGCCATCACGGTTTTCCTCCCCGTTGGCTTCGTTGTGCTTGTGATTGTAGGAGACGAGATCGTTCAGCGTAAATCCATCGTGACAAGCCACGAAGTTCACGCTCTGTTCCGCCTCGCGTTCCTTGTGCTGATAGATTTCATGACTGCCAAGCAACCGGTCCGCGAAGTGACTCAGTGAGCCATCGTCGCCGCGAAAGAAGCTTCTTACGTCATCGCGAAAGCGTCCGTTCCATTCCTTCCAACTGTCCCCGATAAAACTGCCCACTTGGTAAAGTCCAGCAGCATCCCAGGCTTCAGCTATCATCTTTGTCCCAGAGAGCGCTGGATCAGACTCAATATCCCAAAGCACAGGAGGATCGGACATCACATGGCCAGCAGAATCCCGTGCAAGGATCGATGCGAGATCGAAACGGAAACCATCCACGTGCATTTCTTCGACCCAATAGCGGAGACTATCGACGATCATGCGGCGAACGATAGGGTGATTGGCGTTGAGGGTATTTCCTGTCCCGCTGTAGTTGGCGTAGCGTGACCGATCGCGTTCCAAAAGATAGTAGGCGCTATTGTCGATTCCACGAAAACTCAATGTTGGTCCAAAATAATCACCTTCTGCTGTGTGATTGAAGACGACGTCTAAGATCACCTCGATCCCCACGCGGTGCAAAGCCTTGACCATGTCGCGAAATTCGTCGACCGCGCCCCCTGGATCTTGACGAGAACTGTAGGCCTGGTGGGGTGCAAAAAAAGAGACAGGCGCATAACCCCAATAGTTGACGCGACCTGGCGGGCAATCCTGCGGATCGAACTGAAACACAGGGAGAAGTTCGACAGCGGTGATGCCCAGGTCCTGGAGGTATGGGATCTTCTCGATGAGTCCACGAAAGGTGCCGCGGGTCGCTTCCGGGACGCCGGAGCTCGGATGCCGCGTAAATCCTTTTACATGCATCTCGTAGACGATTGTCTGCGAAGATGGCCTTCTGAGTGGTGTGTCGCCTTCCCAGTCGTACACACTCGTATCCACGACCACGCTTTTCATCGCCGTGGCGGCGTTGTCACCTTCTTGACGCCCCGCTTCACGGGAGTAGTTTCGAGGAACAGCGACTCCGCGACCATACGGGTCGAGCAAGACCTTCGTCGCATCAAAGCGCAGGGCGTTGGGAGGATCGAATGGCCCATGGACCCGATATCCATATATTTGACCCGCCCGCAAGCCCGGAACGAAGACGTGCCAGTAATGATAGGTGCGGTTGGTGGCTGGATCCAGCCGGATCACGTATGAGGGGCAACCGTCATTTTCGTGATCGAAGAGCAGCAATTCGATACCTGAAGCGTCGCGAGAGTACAAACTAAAGTTGACGCCGTCGGGGGCGGCTGTGGCGCCAAGAGGAGCGCTTCGTCCTACACTTGCAGCCACAACTAAGTCTGTTTGATCACCTCGTTGCGGCGCAGATCTGAGCATGCCCTCACCTAGAATGCCGTGTTCTGCACCGCGGGTTTGCGACATCGCATGTCCCAAAATACGTGCTTCTAAATTGTCAGTCATGGCAAGATGAATGCCATCCCTCGCGTCGCACAGAGAAACACCCGTCTATTCGATCGGCCAGCCGATACCCGAGGGCCGGGCAGCAACCATCCGCTGATAGCCACTACCTTGACGGCATTTCGCCCGCCAAAGGCAGGGCTTCTATGGCACTGGACATGGCTTCACGTTCCAGATCTCAGCGGCATATTCCGCGATCGTGCGGTCGGCGGAGAACTTCCCGGAACTCGCCACATTCAAGATGGCCTTCCGCGCCCAGGCGTCCGGATCGTTATATAAATCGAGCAACCGCTGGTCCGCCTCCAGATACGACTTCAAATCCGCCAAGTGCATGTAGTGGTCGCCGTGCGCCAACAACGTATCGTGGAGCTCTGAGAAGACGCCGGGCTCATAGCGGCTGAAATGATCGGAGAGGATCAGATCCAATACAGCACGCGTCTCCGGCTCATTGTCGTAGTGCCATTGTGGGCTGTACCAGCCACGATTTTGAACCACTTGTTCTGCTGTGAGGCCGAATAAAAACAAGTTTTCCTCGCCTGCTTCTTCGGCCATTTCGATCGTGGCGCCGTCTCGAGTGCCGATGGTTAGGGCCCCATTCATCATGAACTTCATATTGCTCGTACCACTCGCTTCGAATCCCGCCGTGGAGATTTGATTCGAAACATCCGTCGCAGGGATCAGTCGTTCCGCTTGCGAAACGTTGTAGTCGGGGAGAAACAGGACCTTGAGCCGTCCCCTCACCGCGGGATCGCCATCAATCGTACCGGCAAGATTGTTGATGAACTTGATGATGAGCTTAGCTAGCCGGTAAGCGGGTGCCGCTTTGCCAGCGAAAAGGAACGTGCGCGGAGTCATCTCGATGTCCGGGTTTGCGCGCAGGCGGTTGTACAGAACTACGATCCGCAATGCGTTGAGTAATTGTCGCTTGTACTCATGGATGCGCTTTACCTGGCTATCGATAATGGTGTTGGGATCAACGGCCAGACCCGTTGTAGATTTGAGCCAATCCGCAAACTGCAACTTGGCCTGGTGTTTGGCCTTTCGGAAAGTGTCACGGAACCCCTTGTCCTCGGCAAACGGCTTGAGCTTGATCAATTGGCTAAGATCGCTGATCCATGCGTCACCAATGGCCTCAGTAATGGTGCGAGCGAGTGCCGGGTTGGAAAGCAGCAACCAACGCCTCGGTGTGACTCCATTGGTCTTATTATTGAAGCGTTCGGGGAACATCTCGGCCAAGTCCTTGACGGTTATCGTGCGGAGCAGTTCGGAATGAATAGCGGCTACTCCGTTGGTGCTGTGAGAACCAACAATGGCCAGGTTCGCCATTCGAACCTTGCGCTGAGTACCCCCCTCAATTAGGCTCGTGTGCACTGTGCGTCCTTCATCCCCTGGGAAACGACTCCGAACCTCGTCGAGCAGGCGCCGGTTAATCTCAAGGACGATTTCCAGATGACGCGGAAGCATGGTTTCAAACCACGCTAGCGGCCATTTCTCGAGAGCTTCCGGCAGCAAGGTATGGTTCGTGTATGCAAGTGTCTTTTGCGTTATGCCCCAGGCCAACTCCCATCCAAGATGCGCGTCGTCCAGCAGAATTCGCATCAACTCGGGGACCGCGAGCGCGGGATGTGTGTCATTGAGCTGGATGGCTACCTTTTCTGGGAACCTGTCCCAATCATCGTTGGTTAGCCGGAAGCGCCGCACCAGATCGGCCAATGAAGCGGCGACCAGAAAGTACTCCTGTACGAAGCGAAGTGCCTGCCCCATGCTGGTAGAGTCGTCGGGATAAAGTACCCGGGTTATGGATTCGGCGGCAAGACTTTCCGCCAGTGCTGCGACGAAGTCCCCGCTACTGAATTCCTGAAAATCAAAGTAGTCAGGTGTAGCTGCGGCCCAGAGCCGCAACGTATTAATCGTTTTTCCGCCGTAGCCCACGACTGGCCGATCAAATGGAACGCCAATCAAGCTTGACGGTCGGCCGGGCAGGGCACGCAAGCTGCCGCCGTGCAGCTCGAACGAGCAGTTCAGCTTGATCGACACCGTCTCGTTTAGGCGGGCGACCTCCCACGGATCGGCGCGACGGAGCCAATTGTCCGGCTTCTCCAGCTGCCATCCGTCTTGCATGGATTGCTTAAAGATGCCGTACTCGTAACGCAGACCATAGCCCATGGCCGGGAGTTGCAAAGTCGCCATGGAGTCGAGAAAGCACGCTGCCAAACGCCCCAGTCCACCATTTCCTAGCCCGGCATCAGGCTCCTGCTCCACCAACTGGAGCCAATCTACATTCTTTTGTCGGACGGCATCTTTAACAACGGGATCAAGCAGAAGGTTGATGATGTTATTGCTGAGAGAGCGGCCAATCAGAAACTCCATCGAGAGATAGTACGCGCGCTTGGCATTCTCACGTTCGTACGTGTTCTCCGTACGCACCCAACGTTGCGAAAGGATATCCCGGACTGAGTGGGCAAAGGCTTCGAACCTCATCCGAGCATCCGAAGCAGCGGGATCGACGATATTGTCAAAAACGAGATGGCGCTCATAAAGCGCATTGTCCGTACCGGAGAACTGAACCGGGCCACAGCCGTACTGCTGGATGAGCTTTGAAAGATGCTGGGGTGCCGTTGGGATTGGGACGACGGTTGCGGATCTTGTAGCTATTAGGCTCTCCGGCGGTGTCACAGGTTTTGTGCTCATCGTAATGTCCTCTTTCTGGTGCGATCAGCTTTGGTTTTGGAAACTGCGCTCCTGGTCTACGCTGCCACATGATGTGTCGTTCCGCAGCCGGATTACCGGCCGTGAGATCGTGCTCGAATCGCTGGCATCTGACGTGCCCACCGCCATCACGCCGGCCAAGTCCATTGATCGAACTCAGGCTTATCCACGCCATGCTCGTGAGCGTAGTTCTGGCAGTCGATCTGCATATTGCGCAGTATTTCTTTGGCGTGGGCGCCTGCCACCTCCAGTGTGGGCACCCGGTCAATAACGTCGATTGCCAGGCTAAAACGATCGATCTGGTTCTGGATGGCCAAATCGAGAGGCGTATTGATATTTCCTTTTTCCTTGTAACCACGCACGTGCAGGTTCTCGTGGTTGGTACGTCGATAGGTCAAGCGATGAATCAACGAGGGATAGCCGTGAAAATTGAAAATGATGGGTTTGTCTTTCGTGAACAAGCTGTCAAAGTCCCGGTCCGAGAGTCCGTGGGGATGTTCTGTCGAGGGGACGAGTCTGTACAGGTCCACCACGTTCACGAAGCGGATCTTGAGATTGGGGAAGTGCCCACGAAGTAACACTACCGCCGCCAGCGCCTCCTTGGTTGGAATGTCGCCCGCACATGCCATCACCACATCCGGTTCCGATCCCTGGTCGTTGCTTACCTTCTGCCAGATGCTGATGCCTTTGGTGCAATGCACAATGGCCTCGTCCATGGTCATGTACTGGAGGTGCTTCTGCTTGTCGGACACGATGACATTGATGTAGCCCGTGCTCGCAAGACAGTGATTGGCGACACTCAGCAGAGTATTTGCGTCGGGCGGCAGGTAGATCCGACAAACATTCGGGCTCTTGTTGACCACTAGGTCGAGGAACCCTGGGTCCTGGTGGGTGAAACCGTTGTGATCCTGTCGCCAGACAGTCGAGGTAATCAGCAGGTTGAGCGAAGACACCGGCGCACGCCACGGTAGTTCCTCAGACATCGCTAGCCACTTGGCATGCATGTTGAACATGGAGTCGATAACGTGGACAAAGGCTTCGTAGGTGGAAAAGAATCCGTGTCTGCCGGTTAAAAGGTAGCCTTCAAGCCAGCCCTCCAGCGTGTGTTCGGAAAGCATTTCGAGCACTCGGCCATCAGTGGATAATTCGCCTCCGTCGGCATCCTCCGGCCGGTAGTCGGCCAACCACAGTTTTTTGCTCACCTCGTAGATGGCATCCAATTTGTTCGAGCTGTTTTCGTCTGGCCCGAAGACGCGAAAATTACTCGGATTCTGGCGCATGATGTCGCGCAGAAATCGCCCGAGAGGACGAGTGTTCTCAGCCGCAGTCTGTCCAGGTTTTTCTACTTGGAGCGCATAGTCCCTGAAGTCAGGGAAACGCAGGGCTTTTCGCAACAAACCACCATTGGCGTGAGGATTGGCGCTCATTCGCCGTGCACCGGTCGGGGCGAGTGCTTTCAACTCTGGAATCAGCCGTCCTCTTTCATCGAACAACTCTTCCGGTCGGTAGCTGCGCATCCAATCTTCCAGCAGCTTCAAATGAGCAGGGTTCTCGCGTACGGCCGCCAGCGGTACCTGGTGGGAACGCCAGTAACCCTCCACTTTGTGTCCATCCACCTCCTTCGGGCCAGTCCACCCCTTCGGTGTCCGGAGCACGATCATGGGCCAACGCGCGCGGTTGGCCTTGCCACTGGCACGCGCCTCTTCCTGAATGCATCGAATCTCGAGAACGCATTGTTCAAGTGCCCCCGCCATTTCCTGGTGCATCAAATCGACATCCTCGCCCTCCACGAAATGTGGCACCCAGCCGTAACCCTTGAATAGGTGCTCCAACTCTTCATTGGGCACTCGCGCGAGAAGCGTCGGGTTGTTGATCTTGTAGCCGTTCAGATTAAGGATCGGCAGGACGGCGCCGTCGCGAATGGGATTCAGAAACTTGTCAGAATGCCAGGAGGTGGCTAGTGGCCCCGTTTCTGCTTCGCCATCCCCCACTACAACCGCCACCAGCAGGTCGGGATTGTCAAAGGCAGCTCCGAAAGCATGGGAGATGCTGTAACCTAACTCTCCCCCTTCATGGATCGAGCCCGGAGTTTCTGGAGTGCAATGGCTACCGATACCGCCTGGGAAGGAGAAATCCTTGAAGAACACGCGCATTCCTTCCGCGTCTTCGCTCTTGCTTGGGTAAATCTCCGAATACGCGCCCTCCAGATAGACAGGCCCTAGTACGCCCGGCGCACCGTGGCCGGGACCGGCGAGGAAGATGGCGTCGAGGTCGTATTTCTTGATAAGGCGATTGAGGTGAACATAGGTAAAGCTCAGACCGGTACTGGAGCCCCAGTGGCCCAGCAGCCGATTCTTGATGTGCTCTGGCTTGAGGGGTTCACGAAGCAGAGGATTGTCTCGCAGATAAATCATGCCCACGGCGAGGTAATTGCACGCACGCCAGTACGCATCGATCTTGCGCCGCTCCTCGGTAGATAGCGGATGCGTAGTACCGGCGCTGACACCGCCCGTCTGTAGTGCATTCACATTAGCGAGTGTTGCTTCCATGGCTCCTCCAAGTCGTTGTTTGCGTTTACCGTCAAGACGGGCTTCTTGTGCTGCAACGTGGTCAGTAGCTGTCCGAGCATCGGGATGGGTTTCCAAAACTTCAAAGGCGTTCCGCGAAGCTGTCACCTACTGAAGAGAAGACGTCCAACCACAAATGGCCATCACATCTCTGGGCTTGACGAACGAGACGGTGGACACACTCACAGTCGCCTTGAACAGGCAGGTAGGGTAACGGTAAACATTCTTGGAACTGCGGCCAACTGTCAAAAGTGTCAGGATCGGCAAACAAGAAATTGCTTACAACTAGCCGAGCCACCGATAAAGATTGGCGACACCAACGCGGCGAATAACGATTCGGACTGATGCACGCGACACAACAATTCTAGACAGCACTGCATCGATCCTCGACGCGACGAATGGGAAATGAGTATACGGCCCGACTTAGCTTGCAACTCATTGTTGAGACAGGCGGGAAACACCCCGGAATTTGTTGGCCATTTTCGCTCGAATCGTCGACAGGACTCAGGCGGGAAGGCTGGGCGTCGTTAAGTGACGTTCAAATTACCGGCTGGTACCGAGTTCCACGATCTAAATTTCTCTCTAGATGGCAACTACAATTGTTGAGAATCCTGTCGGCTCTTGACAGAAGCAGGCTGTCCAGCTAATCAGGCACTACCGCGTTTTCCTTGAATTGCCTGCATTTCGAAAGCGGCTGCCTCGACGGTGACGGTGTTCGTGGTCGCCTGATCGACCTCCTTGCAGCGGGCCCAGAGGTACAATGCGCACACCGCGCTCGTAGCCGCGAGAGCAACTCCGAATTCACTTGTAAACCAGAGAGTAGAGCCAGTATTACGAACCATGTTGTCGAACAGAATCGCGACAAAGAGATTATGGCATGCGTGCAACAACGCCGCGGGCCAGAGGCTGTCTGACCTCACGGTTAGCCACGCCAGAATAAAGCCCACCGATACGCACGTCATGGTGGAGCAGCCGAGCGCGTACCAGCGATTCGTTCCTGCGTTGTAATCCGCAAATAAAAGCAGAGGACTATGCCAGGCTGCCCAAATAAATCCGCTCAGAAGGCTCGCATTCGTAAATGACATTTGCTTGATGAGTTCCGGAACCAGGAATCCCCGCCACCCAATTTCTTCGCCGAGCGTCATCGAGAGATTCTGTATTACACCGCCAGTAGCCGCAAAGACAGTGTACAAAGCGAAGCATACCCATCCGGGAATCCCTTTCAGGCCGAAGGCCTCCACCACCGAATCGACGAAGTCGGAATTCCACCCGGCGAGCCGCTCTCCCCACACTGCTCCGTATGCAATCGACGTGTAGGCAAGCGGCACGAAGTATGCCACCGCAAGATACCTGCGGTCGGGCCAGCGCCACGCGAGAGACCGAAACTCGCGGCCAAGCAGGCGGCAAGTCACTATGACAGCTAGCGCGGGACACCACATGAGTACGGGGCCCACAATGCCAAATCCCATGCCCAAATGGCCAGACCAGATAATCAGCATCCAAACCACCGCGCTGAATGCCAGCGTTAATTGCAGGTAGAGGTATGTCGCTTCCCGTGGAGTATCTCGGATGATCTGAACTGATCGGGCGGGCTTCATTTTGCGAATTCTGCTGGTGAATGTCGTTCCCTTCTTGACAGCAAAAGAAGGCGCGCGGGAGGGAGTCGTAATGGCACGATCCCGCACCGTCTATGAGAAAACTCGCTTTCGCCGCCAAAACAAACTGTCATTTCTGTCAGTTGCCAAACAAGCCATTCAGGCACGAAAGTCTGTTGATTCCCTGGAATCGCGCGATCACATACGATTGTTTTTTTCTCTCAGAGCATTCGATTACCAACGTTGGCAAGGACCGGCCTTAGAGCCCGCACAAAACCATTGCCATCCGCGCCTCAGAGAATTTCCTGGAGACAGGTGATGAAACGGCTGCTTCCTCTGGTTTTGTTAGTGGCTGTAGCGGCCGAACCACAAAACGCGCCGATGGAAAAACCTTGCATTGCCTTTTCCCAGGAATCCGATTCGCCAACCAATGCGTCTGCCAAAGCTCCACTGGAGGCAGCGGTGATGAAGTCTGGAGATTTCGACTTCTACCCGAGTCGTCACGACGGCTGCTGGACGGTGCACGTGCTTTCTTTGCCGATCAATAACGCCAAGGGAAGGGCCATGGGCTATGCCATTTCGCAAACCGTCACCGATCCTGAGAGCGTCGAAGTTGGTCATGCTCTGACCTTTGGTCCGGGTCGAGAGATCTTCCTCCGAGCGATGAACAGGGCCGTAGCAGATGCGATCAGAAGTATCCGGCTGGCACGGGCGCGGGAGCCACGCAACCAATTGCGATGACATCGTCGTGCCCCAAGTAGGCAAACCGAGTCGATTCATGTCAAGGAGAACATATGCGTAACGTGCAATATCCGGCTATTTCAATCGGTTTCTTGACTGTGCTGATCGCCCTTTCGATCGGGTGTTCGCGTCATCCCAACGACGACACGATTGCTAAGGGCATTCAAGAGAAGGTCGCCGCCGATCCAGAAACAAAAGATTCGCAGGTCGACGTCAAGGCGAAGGACGGTAAGGTCAGTGTGAGTGGCAAGGTTAAAAGTCCGGCGGCCCAACAGAAGGTGGAGCAGATCGCTCGCGAAGAACCGGGCAGCGCAAGCGTTGACGATCAGAGTACGATTGACCCAGATCTGCCATCGCAGGAAGTTGCGCACGCCATGGCCTCCGCGCCTCCTCCCGCGGAGAAACCCAAGCCTCAGCCGATTGTGGTACCAGCTGGAACTGTTCTCACCGTCAGAACACAGCAGGCACTAGGTTCGAAGACCAGCCAGGCGGGTCAAACGTTCCTCGCCACACTGGCTCAACCGGTGAGTGTCGGGGGAAGGAGAGCACTGCCTACGGGAGCAACGGTTAAGGGCAGGGTTGTGTCTGCCAAGTCGAAAGGCAAAATAAAAGGTGAAGGCGAACTGTCCCTGGCTCTCGCAAGCATTTCGCTGGGAGACCATACGTATGAGATCCAAACCAACGCGCTTAGCAGCACGCAAAAGGGTAAGGGCAAAAGGACAGCGGCTACTACTGGCGGTGGCGCAGCCGGCGGCGCATTGATTGGAGGTTTGGCGGGAGGAGGCAAGGGTGCAGGCATTGGCGCGCTGGTAGGCGCGGGGGCGGGCTTTATTGGTGGAGCGATGACGGGAAACAAGCAGATCGAAATACCGGCCGAATCTGCGTTGAGCTTCACACTAGCTGAGCCTTTGACGCTTCCGCCGCCACCTGATTGATTCGTGGCGGAGGTGCCGTAAAAGGGGCCAATGAGTGGAAATCGTGATGTTTCGCCAACTACCGTTCGTGCTTGGCCGAATCTGAGACACTCGATCTTATTCAACTGGTATTTGAACAGCGGATCAGCTGTACTTCTTCAGTCCTCAGTAGCGGATTCCAACTGTGATCACCACCAACTCCGTGTTCACGTTCTTGGTTGGAGCATAGTGATACCGCGGTTCTATGTAGATTCTATAGGTGGGTTCCCCAACTTTTACAGTAAGCCCAGCTCCAATGTTTCCGCCAAACACGCTTGAATCGTAGCCTCCAAGGGTCTGGTTAGCGATCACCAATCCAGAATCGCACGCGAATCCCCACCAAACCCACGCTGGCGTGCAGGCAATACCATTGCCAGAAGTGACGGATTTCGTGAAACCTAATGTTCGGTAGTACCACCCGCCGCCGCCGATAAAATAGGCACCGAGTCGCCTGCCTTGCCATTGGTATCGGTAGTTTCCAGTTAGAGCATAAAGGTTGCTGTGTCCAGTGATGGTGTTGTCGTTTAAGGCCACGCGAATCGGCTGTAGCGACGAGTCAGACGGATACAGCGCGCTCCACATGAACTCGCCGATGATCGAGTGATGCCGCGAAAAGTTGTAGCCCGCTCCTCCAACGAGCCCCCAGCTAGTTTTCACAAACTTCGAAGTCGGATTTACCGGAAAGCTGGCAGCTCCACCGATGTTCGAGTTGATCTTGTCGGAGTCATCCTGCGCTCGAATAACACGGCAGAGGAGCAACAACAGAATGATATCCACAAGAATTGTTTTCACCTTGACCATTTTGCCGAACCTTGCTCCGAACCTTTTTCCCTTCGGAAGGAAACTATAAGAGGGCGCAAAATGAGCCGCCTCGACGACTGGCCATGCGGCAGCAGTATTGTGACTTCTGATGTTTCCCTTAGTCACTGTCATGTTTGCCAGAGTACGGAGGGCGACCGATTCGCAGCCCTGATCGCTTCTTGAAATTCAGAGCGAGCAGAACCGGTCCGCGCATGATGAGATTGCTAGGGATCACGGATGGACGAAGCTGCTGGTTGGAATCGTGAACAATCTGTTGGATGCGCCGTGCGATCCACACGACCTGTGGCCAGTCTTGCTCCACAAAACCCTGCCCGTGAGCTAAGCTGTTGCGAAGACTCTCCAACTGCTTACTGGCTCGTCGTGCTGCGCTATGGGTGGGAATGCCGAGCGCTGCGAGTTCGGAAGGATTCTGACATGAGGATCTGCATCTTGTCGCCCCCGTCATTCCTACACGACCCTGCTCCGACAGAACAACAACAACCCCAAAGTAGTGCAAGGCTTGTTGCGGCATACCTCGCACTCAATCACAATGAATGTCCACGACGAAGCTACGTCCGAAGAGAAGCGCAACGCCTATCGTGGAGTGATCCAGCAGCTAGACCGTAACGTAACCCGTAGTGCGCCAAAACCGGCGATTCCGGAAGTGGTTGATTAGGTTTGGCGTCCCCGACGGGATTTGAACCCGTGTTACCGCCGTGAAAGTACGATGTCCGGTCGTAAGTTACTGAAACTACGCAACACGGATGGCTACCTGAAGCGGTTTCAGTAAGGGATGGAAACAGTTCGTGGATCATAAATGGAGCAAGAACTGCTCTGGCGATTGCTCTTAACGCTGCCAACCATGCTTCAAGAGACCACGCCCCTGCACCAACCAGCAGCAGAAGGATGAGACCGATCATCCCTTATCCGCCACATCAGCAACAACCGCAAGCTTTGCCGCGCATGGCTTCACGTCCTTCCCATACGATGAGCGGAACAATCACAAGAGCAGCCAGCGGGTCGGCCCACCGAATGTGCCAAATCGCGTTGATTCCAAGGCCAATAAGAGCAATTACGGAAAGGTAAGCACATAACGCGGATTCCGCAGCATCCGCTCGGAGTGCGGCACTGCCCGTAATGGCAGACAGCCTCCGCTTTTCCTTGGCCAGCCACGGCATGATTGCAGCAGCACCGATCAAGATTGCTATACCCCAGTATGTAGTTTTCGCTTCATGGTGTCCCAGGAGTGTCAGCGCGGAAACCACAGCCACATAGGCCGCAAGCATAAACAAGAATGCAGCGGCGATTCGTGCCACCTGTTTTTCTGATCCCTCCTGCGCACAAGTGCGAAACCGCCACAACACTGCTACCGCCGAGAGAAGCTCGATTGCGCTGTCTCCACCAAAGGCAAGTAGTGCAGGGCTGCGCGCCTTCCATGCAGCAGACAGTGATACGGCTGCTTCCACTGTCATCCAAACGATTGTGACCGTTTGAATCCGCTGTATAAGGCGGGTGGTATCTTGCGTCGGGACTTGGAGAACGGAGGTCATTAAACCGCATTATGACACGCTCGCCGCAGTGATACGCGAGTGAAGCCGCAGCCCTTCGCACATGCCGCGTTCCATCCGAATATTTTTCGCCACCGCTTCGTTTCCGATCGGCCTATGATTACCGAGAGTTGTCAACGGAGAGACGATGGATGCACAGCGCCATTGGGAGAATATCTATGGCAAGAAGGCCGCGGACACGGTCAGTTGGTACCGTCCGCACCTTGAAACCTCCCTTGAACTTATAGCTCGTGCAGCGCCCGAGTACTCTGCGTCCATAATCGACATCGGCGGTGGCGAGTCCACTCTCGTCGACGACCTGCTTGCTCGCGGATACCAGAACATCAGTGTCCTTGATATTTCGCAGACTGCCGTCGATGTGAACAAGAATCGATTGGGTCCAGCGTCGGAACATATCCGTTGGCTCGTCGCTGACATCACCAAAGCGAAGCTGGAGTCCTGTGCCTACGATGTTTGGCATGATCGTGCAGTGTTCCACTTTCTGACATCGTCGGAAGAGCGTGTTGCATATGTGCGCCAAGTAGCCAACGCGGTCAAGCCCGGAGGTCATGTAATTGTCAGCACCTTCGGGCCTGAAGGACCCACGAAGTGCAGCGGTCTGGACGTTGTTCGCTATGACGCCAAGTCCTTGCACCGCGAGTTTGGCGTTCGTTTCCGCCTGTTGGGACACTCCAAGGAACTGCATCGCACACCATTCGATACAATCCAACAGTTTCTTTATTGTTTCTGCAGGGTAGAGTGAAAGGAATCCCTAAATCAACCTACGAGGATTGTTTTAAGAAATTCCTCTGCGCCTGGGCAGCCGGGCGCGTGGCTTTGCGCTAATAGGGTCATGGCTCTGCCCGATTGATCATAAAGCTCGACATTCCGTCGAGGAACGTCCGAAGGATTTGCTCGGCTTCTGCCGGCAACGCAGCTTCCCCAAAAGCACTATCCATCAAGCGCATCCATCGGTCGCGGGCAGCCTGATTTATGTGGAACGGAGAATGCCTCGCGCGGAGGCGTGGATGGCCTCTTTGTTCGATGTAAGTTTGCGGCCCTCCGAACCGGCCGATCAGGAAATCTCGGAGGCGATGCTCGGCACCTGGAAGATCCGTAGCCGGGTACATGGGTCCCAGAAGGTCGTCTTGCGGTACTTGTCGATAGAAGGCGGCTACCAAGCGTGTGAAACCTTCCGTACCAATCATGGAATAAACTTCGAGTTCCTGCATGTTCTTTGCACTCTCCTGATCGAACTGTTTCGCTATCAGTTCTTGACGAAGTTGCCGAGTCATCGGTTCCTTTACCTCCGTTACTCCACCAGCTCCGGCTGTAACGTACCACGCCGGAGAGACCGTTCCTTCATCAACACGAAGAACACCGGAACCAGAATCAGTACGTGAATCGTGGACGTGATCATTCCGCCGACCATAGGAGCGGCAATCGGCTTCATCACGTCGGAACCAATACCACTGGCCCAGAGGATGGGAATCAAGCTGGCGAGAACGGCGCAGACCGTCATCAGCTTTGGCCGGAGCCGATGCACAGCACCCTCAATTGCGGCCTCGTGAATATCGGTCTCTGTAAGCGGGCGACCTGACGCAATGCGCTTATCAAGCGATTCGTGCAGATACACGACCATGACGACACCCGTCTCCACCGCGATACCGAACAGTGCGATATAACCGACCCATACCGCCACGCTGAAGTTGTAACCCAGCAGCCACTGCAAGATCAGTCCTCCGGTCATGGCGTAGAACGTGGGAAGGATCAGGACAATGGCCTCGGTTAAGGAGTGGAAAACCATGTACAGAAGCAGGAAAATCACGAAGAACACCACTGGCAAGATGATCTTCATCCGCTCCTTCGCCCGGAGCTGGAATTCATATTCGCCCGACCACTGATAGGTGTATCCCGCGGGCAATTGCAACTTCTGCCGAAGGATCTTGCTCGCCTGGTCTACGAAGCCACCATAGTCGTTGGTGTTGAGATCAATGTAGACATATCCCGTGAGCTGGCCATCTTCATCGCGGATCATCGCCGGCCCCCTCGAAAACGAAATCTTGGCTACTTCGGAAATCGGTATCTGTGCGCCAGTAGGCGTGGCGATCAACACGCGACTCAGCTCTCCGATGTTGTCGCGAAAGTCGCGCTGGTAGCGGACATTAATCGGGTAGCGACTGCGGCCTTCGACATTTTCGGCGATGTTCATGCCTCCAATGCCAGATTCCACGGCTTGTTGTACGTCGGCAATGGTCAAGCCATATTTCGCCGCTTCTGGACGATTCACCTCTACATTGATATAAAAGCCCTGCGAAACTCGCTCGGCGAAAACGGACCGCACCTGCGGCAACCCCGAGAGAATCTGCTGTACCTGTGCCCCGACCTGCTGGATTTGCTCCAGATTTGTGCCTTGAAGCTTCATTCCTACGGGTGTCTTGATTCCCGTGAGCGCCATGTCGAGACGGTTTTGCACTGGCATGGTCCAGGTGTTCGTCAGCCCCGGAAACTGGAGCTTCTCGTCCATTTCGCGAATGAGCTTTTCGTAGGTCATCCCTGAGCGCCATTTTTCGCGCGGCTTGAGCATGATGGTCGTGTCGTACATATCGAGTGGAGCGTTGTCAGTAGCACTATCGGATCGTCCGACCACGCCGAAGACGGTCTCAACTTCTGGGAAGGACCGGAGAATCCGGTCCTGTTCCTGCAAGAGCTGTGACGCTTGCGTGATCGAAATGCCGGGAAGTGCCGTGGGCATGTAGAGCGATGAGCCTTCAAACAACGGAGGCATAAATTGACTGCCCATCTTGAACATCAAAGGAAACGTCACCACCAGGAAGGCCAAATTGAGCAGCAACGTCGTCTTTCGGTATTTCAGGCAGAGTCGTAAAACCGGCAAATAGAGTGCCTGTGTAATCCTTGAAATCGGATTTTCTGATTCGGGCCGTAGCTTCCCTCGAATGAAAATGACCATCAGGATAGGAACCAGCGTGATGGCCAACAAGGACGAGAAGCCCACGGCTAGAGTTTTCGTCCATGCCAGTGGACGGAACATGCGCCCTTCCTGTGCCTCCAACAGGAAGACTGGGAGGAACGAGACGACAATAATAAGGAGAGAAAAGAACAGCGCAGGGCCCACCTGCTTGGCGGAGTCGATGAGAATGCGCACCCGCTCTCCTTCAACCGCCTTCTTCGCGGATTTACCCGCACTCGCGTCCGTCTCTTTATGGACGACCGGCCCATTCGAGGAATCGATCTCCCCCAGCGGTTCTCCACCGGATGCCGGGCGCTCGGAAAGATGCCGATATCCGTTTTCCACCATTACGATGGCGGCGTCCACCAAGACACCAATCGCCAATGCCAATCCGCCCAGCGACATGATGTTGGAGCTGACATTCAGGTAGTACATGGGAATGAAAGAGATCGCGAGCGCAATCGGTAAGGTGAGAATCGGGATCAACGCAGAGCGGAAGTGGAACAGAAACACAATGATGACCAGGGAAACAATGATCGCTTCCTCAATCAGGCTATGTTTCAACGTGTTGATCGATTCGCTGATCAGTCCCCCGCGGTCATAACCGGATACGATCTCGACTCCCGGCGGCAGTGATCCTTTGATTTCAGCCAGCTTCTTCTTGACGCCATTGATCACGTTGAGGGCGTTCAGCCCGTACCGCATGACCACGATGCCGCCCACGGTCTCGCCTTCGCCATTCCACTCCGCTACGCCTTCCCGCATGTCCGGGCCGAAGGAAACCGTGCCCAGATCCTTGATGAGTACGGGCGTCCCGTTCTTCGCCATCACGGGCACGTTCCTCAGATCGTCTAGCGATCTGAGGTACCCCAGTCCTCGAATCATGTATCGCGTTCCGCTCAGTTCGAGTACGCGGCCACCGACTTCATTCGTACTCGACTTCACGCGGTCGATAACTGTCGAGAGCGGGATGCCATATGCCAGCAACTTGTTGGGATCGACATTGACCTGGTACTGCCGCACGAACCCGCCGATGCTCGCCACTTCTGCCACGCCGGGAACGGTCGCCAACTGGTAGCGCAGGTGCCAATCCTGAATACTTCGAAGATCGGCCAGGCTCTGCTTGTGACTGTGATCGACGAGCACATATTCGTAGACCCAACCCGCACCGGTCGCGTCCGGACCGATCGCCGGATGCACATTGGCCGGAAGGCGGCCGGCAATCGTCTGCAGATACTCCACAACCCGAGAACGAGCCCAATAAATATCCGTCCCGTCTTCAAAGACAACGAAGACGTACGAGTCATTGAACATCGTCTGCGCGCGTACAGCCTTCACTTTCGGTGCAGCCAGCAAAGCGGTCACGATCGGGTAGGTAACTTGGTCTTCGATGATGCTGGGTGGCTCGCCTTCCCAGTTGGTGTGAATGATCACCTGCACGTCTGAAATGTCCGGCAGGGCATCCAGCGGAACGTGGCCCATGGACCAGATTCCAGCCAGAGTAAGGAGCAACACTACTGTGAAAACCAAGAAGCGATTGTGTGCGCACCACTCGATGATTCGGGAGATCACGATTACATACCTCCCGTGGCATTGAGCGTGAGCTGCTTGTTGGCAATCGTCTGTCCGTTTTGTTGTGCCCTGATGGTGACCTGCCAAGTGCCGCCGGAGCCCAGATCGCCTTTGCCTTCGTACATTCCGCCCCCTTTGTCGGTGGCATTAATGACGGTTTTCATCGAGGCCATTCCCATCGCTGGCATTGCCGCCATGAAGAAAGTCACGGTTACGTTTCCTCCCGTGATCGGTTTCCCATCATGGCCGGTCAGCTTCACGCGAACGATGTTGCTACCCTTGTGCGGAGGGTCGGGGTCAGTCGTCAGTTCCACAATCGCTTGCTGTTCTGCTGGAGCATTCATCGAGGCCGCCTGACCAGCGCCGGGAGGCGGAGGAACAAACGCGCCTGCGGCCGCCTGCAATTGGGCTTCGGAATCAATCAGGAAGTTTGCCGAAGTGACGATTTGTTCTTGTGCCTTGATGCCCTTGGTGACAACCAGTTCATCGCCAACTTGAGGCCCCAATTCCACTTCGCGCGGTTCGATGTTGCCGTCGCCGCTGTAGACGAACAGCAGGTTCTTGGTTCCTGAGTGAAACGCCGCACTAGCCGGGATGACGAGCTGGCGGCCCATCGGGAGCTTGGCACGAACATTGACGTACATTCCGGGCCTTAACTTCAGACCGGGATTCGCAAACACCAACCGCACCGGCAGCGTGCGCGTGTTCAAGTCCAGCTGCGGGAGGATGTAGTCCACACGCCCGTTGAAGACTCGTCCGGGATACGCATCGACCGTGACCTCCGCGGGATCACCCGGCTTGATCTTGCCCGCATCACTTTGGAATACCTGGGCGAGGACCCAAACATCGGAGAGATCGGCGATCGTGTACAGCATGGTTTCGGGCTGCACGTACATATTGGGCAGCGCGTTTTTCTGGGTGATGTAACCCGAGGCGGGAGAATTGACTGTCAGATCCGTAATCGCCTTTCCACCCTGATCCAATGTCTCGATGTCGGCAGGAGACACTCCCCATTGCAGAAGCCGCTCTTTGGCAGCACTGAACAGGGAAGACGCACCCGAAGCCACCCCGCTCACTTTGCTCTGCTGCAAAGACTCTGAGGTCTTCTTGGCCAGTAAGTATTCGTGCTCCGTCGAGACCAGGTCGGGACTGTAGATCGTGAACAAGGGCTGACCTTTGCCAATAAAATTGCCTGTAGCGTCGGCATAGACTCTGCGAATCCATCCGGCGAATCGCGTCTGCACATAGGCCTGCCGCCGCTCATCAACCTGCACATTGCCGTAGAAACGAAGCTCGGTGTTGACCGGCTTGGATTCAACCTTCCCCAGCGCAACGCCGATGCTCTGCATCCGCTGCGGCGTGAGCTGGAAGCGGGCAAGCGACGTCTCTTGCATGGTGCCGGCCTGAGGGTCGCCTCCCGCTCTTGGCTCGGAACCCGAGGCGTTGGCCGGTGAACTTTGTGCCATACCCTCCATGGACTCGCTTGCGGAAGTGGCGCCCGTCTGCGACGCAGTTCTGGCATGGCTTAAACGCCACCACAAGACCGATGCCACAATCGTGAGCACAACAGTTGTTGTCACTGCAATCCAAAACGCCCTGCGATAATTGTTACTTTCTGTGCGGAGCATGTCTGATCCCTCGTTTGCATTCGTTCTTAAGCTGTGCTCATTCATGGCAGATCTACTCCGGTTAGGCGCTCTAGTTCAGCCAGAGCCGATTCGTGCTCCACCAGCTCATTTCGGTATTCCAAATCGAGGTTTAGAACATCGAGGAACCCGGAAAGCAGGCTCTCGAAGTCTTGGCGGTTTGATTGATAGGCAGACAGAGCCGATTGAAAAGTAGCTTCCGATTGCGGGACGAGACCGTCGCTGTAGATCTTCAGTCGCTCTTCCGAAGTCTTGGCGCGCACATACTGTTGCTGCACCTCCGAAAGCACGCGCTGCGATTCAGCGTCCAGCTCTTGCCGGGCTCGCTCCTGGTTCTCCTGCGCTTCTGCAAGTTCGGCCTTCTGGCGTCCGCGATTGGGCAGCCGAATACCAAACGTCGCCATGTAGTAATCGCGGGTCTGGCTCCCGGTGTGCTCGTAGGCGTACTGCACGTTGAAGTCGGGACGGAAATTCTTGTGTGCCAGCTCTACCTGGGTTTCTTGCTGCCGAATGGAGGCCTGCTTCGAGTGCACATCGGGATTCTGCTCGCGAGCCCGTTGCAGAAGCTCGGTTGCGGTGTACGGAAGAGCTCGCAACGTGAGGGTCTCAGCAACGATGTCCACGGACTCCTGCGGACGGCCCAAGAACTGCTTGATCTGAGCTTCAATCAGTCCTTCTTCCTGATGGTGGTGTGCGACCGCTTGAAGAATCTTGGTGTGCTGCAACTGAGCTTTTAGTACATCCTGCTGATTGCCCTGACCTACGCGGTAGCGTGCCTCGGCCGCCTCCTGTACCTGAGTCAGTAGCGAGTCGCTTCTCTGCAGAACCCCAAGGGTTTGCTGAATGTAGGCCAGGCGGAAATAAATCATCTTGAGATTTCCCACGACCATCCTGCGAGTTGAATCGGTCTGCGCTTCCATGGAGTCAGCTTCGTGTTCGGCCACATGGGCGCGCAACTGCCGTTTGCCTGGGTAAGGGATGTCCTGCGAGGCACCAACCCCAATGTAAGCGAAATCGCTGTTGCTGTAGCCCGCGAATGGTCGCGGGCTGCCCACGCTGAACTGCTGCACTGACAGTTGCGTCTCGGGTAGAGCGGAGACCTGCTTCGGAACATTTCGTGAAGCCTGCCAGGCGTGAAACGAGGCCGCGATCTGGGGATTTTTCTGCTCTGCCTCCTGGACCAGTTCGTGCAGTGACGTAGGCGTTCCCGCGTGCTCGGCTATGCCGGGAGATTCAGGAGTCTGCACCTGCGAACTTGGCGGCTCTTGAGCGCCGGCATTACCGGCAAGGGCTAGCGTTCCAAACAACAAAGCCGCAGTGATGAACGAAATACGAGTGCGCCCGAAGAAACTTCGGGAAAAATAAGTGGATTGCATCTCTCCTCCGCAAACAAACACCAGTTTGTAGGCGCACGAACGTGCAGACGCACGAGTGCGTTAGCATCTCAGAGGAAAGACGATCAGATTCTTAGGACGGTTGTGGTTAGAGACTCTAGTCCTGGCGGACTATGCGTGCACGAAACACGCGACGACCATTGTGCGAGCGAGTGGTACGCGTCGGTTTGGGAGGTAAGAGGAAGCGCGTGAAACAGCACCAAACTGACATGATCCAGTTGCGCAGAGACGGTCTTCAGAGCGTGAAAGTCCGCAGGCGTAGCGGTCGCCTTACAGCAAGGATGGGATTTCGCCATCCGCATGTCGCCGCACTGCTCCGCCATCTTCTTGCAACACTCGCGCTCGGCCGATGTCATCGCTGCACCCGGCAACACGCAAGCCGCAACCGGCAGCGCAGCCAACATCAGCACCAGAGCGGAAACACCGACTTTAATCAACAGTTTCAACATCATTAGTCTACCTACGCCTGACTGTAAGACGCAACAGGTGAAAAAAGGTTTCAGCTTACCTCCGTCACGCAATTTGGCCAACCCAAGCTTCTCCAGCCGCGGTTTTGGCGCGCCACCGGTAACCAGTCTTGTCCATCAGCTTCAATGACTTAACCGCACCGCTGCGCTTAGAAGTGCCTTTTCAAGATCGCGGCTGCGCACAATCGAGACAGCCTGAGAAAGCAGGGGGGCCGCACCAGCGACGTTCTGCTGTCGATGCCGCTCCACGGTATTGCGCTTTGCAAGTGATACCTTCAGGCGGACAGCGACAATTCCATTTGCTTCGGTGGCAGGATCGGGGGCTCGTATTTCCGAAGGAAACATCGTGCGAACTCATTCACGAGCTTGGAATCATCGTTCGCTCGCATGACTACGCAGGTATCGAACCACAATGGATCGGAGAGCGGTTTCAGCACGACGTCCTCCGGGAGAGCGTCAACCGCTGGCTTGATCAAAATAGCGACGCCCACGTGTGCAGCTACCAAGTGAACCGCCTGTTGCGCCGTAAGAACCTCGTGAACATCGTTCGGCATGATTGACCCGGATCGCGCCGCCTCCATGATCGTGTCATGTAAAGGCGGATGAACCCGGTTAGAGAAAAGAATCCATTCGTCTTTTGCTAAATCCTGAAGCGATAAGGATTCTTTACGAGCACCTGGATGGGACTTCGAAACCGCTGCGTAGAGCTGCGATCGATCAAAAGGCACAGCAGTGATTTGGGAATCTTCCGGTGGTGCTAGTACAAGGGCGAAATTCAACTCGCCCGCTAGAACGCTTCGGACTAACTCGATTGGGAACTGACTCACCAACCGAACTCTGAGCCGTGGATATCGAGTGAGACGAATCGCGAGAATAGCTGAAATCCAGTCTTGATTGGCGCAAGGCGAGTGCCCTATCGTCAAGACGCGATTGGAGCCCTGATCTGTCACGCGAGCCAATTGCACAGCTCGCTCGGTATGCAGAAGTGCACAGTGAGCCTCCTCGACAAAGACCCGACCTGCCTCCGTCAGTTCAACAGCTCGGCCTTTTCTACGAGCAAATAGACGAAATCCATGTTGTTCTTCGAGCTCTGTGATCTGCCTGCTGAGCGCAGGTTGGGTGATAAGCAATTTGTGCGCGGCCCGAGTGAAGTTCAGCTCCTCGGCTAGCGCAATGACCGCGTTCAGGTGCCGTACTTCGACCTTGGGTAACACTGGTCAACCCCTTAGGCCGGGGACGGATATCCTTCCACTCCCAGCGTCCTGATTACGCCTACATCTAGTCAAGGAACCGGCAGCGCGGAAAAGTATCAAGAAAGAGTAATTTTCCCCAATCGGCCGAAAGGGCCGCTGGACAAGGAGAATGCTTGACACTCACTAGTCGGCATGACACGATCTGACTTCTGGCCATCTAATTTGTGAGTCGGGTTGAGGCCCTCTCAGATGTCCAGCCGCGAGTTGAGCCCGGAATGGGTTCTTTCGAGTTTTATCCCCCCTATCGCGGCTCCCCAGCACGAGATAAGTGAATTGATTGTTGTGGCGCGACGCTTGTGGCCACGCATTCAGGCTCACGCGCATAGAGAACAGCCGGGGAAAGGCTCTGACGAAGCGTTAGATTTTGCTTCTGAGGTCTGGGAGGGAGTGTTGCGCTCGGTCGCGAAAACGATCCAGCGGTCCAACGGGAGAAACTGGCGAATTAAGAACATGGAAGCCTATCTCTTCGGTGCTTTCCATCATCGGTTCAACCGCGCTCTAAAGAAGGAGCGCAGAAGACTACAGACGATACATCATCTTCCTTCGAGTCGTGATCTGGAGCGCTTGCGACAGGCCCACGATTCAAAGGCAGTGCGCGATCTGGAGCAATCGATCCAGCTCAAAGAGGCCGTTCGGAACATGGATGAGTGGACCCGCAAGGTCTGGGCTGCTCGACAGTACGGATATTCGTGGAAGGAAATCGCAACACAACTGGGCCTGACCGAACCCCAGGCCAAACTTCGATTTCGTTATGCAATCGGGAAGCTCCGTGCTCGACTCGGCGGCGCTATGTGATTGTTGCGTAGCGCTAGGGTGGTTTGCATTGATTGGTCGCGCTAAACTTGGCTTTTCTTTTGTGAGACCACTTCACTTGGAAGCAGGCAAGCTCTGAAGGCAGAAGAAGAATTCAACGGCGAAGAAAAGCGGATATTGGATCTACTAGGGAGGGGTTTATCCCGAGATTTTCCAAACCCGCAACGTGTCGGGTGCCCCGACTCTGCGGTGCTCCGAGGCATAGCCCTTCACAAAGTGCCGCTATCAGAAGCGGATCGTTGGCTCGATCATTTCAGCTCCTGCAGCCCGTGCTTTCAAGAGTTCACACAATTTCGCAAGCAGGCAGTGAATCGGCGGCGTACTCAAATTTGGCTTGCTGCAGCGGCGGTCTTCATCTTCGCGATAGCAGGATGGTTCTGGGTGCGAAATCGGCCGCAGGTCCAAACTGCGGCGGTTGTGGTTCTCGATTTGCGTGATCGTGCGACGGTACGCGGAGTAGGCCCACCTGAGACTAGTCAGTTGCCGTTGGAGGTTCCTCGTAACGCAAGGACGCTAAACTTGGAGTTGCCAATCGGAAGCAACGAGGGGGCGTACGAAATGGCGCTGCTCGATCCGAGTGGCGCTGAACTCTTCCGAACGAGTTCCACGGCTAAACTCGAAGACCACATTGTAGTCTTGAGAGCTGATGTCGCTTTCGTCGGGATCTCTCCAGGTTTGTATTTCCTGGGTTTGCGCCAGCCAGGCTTGGAATGGATGCGATTTCCCGTTCGCGTGCTCTGAGCTTACAACCCAACGATGTTCAGAATCTTCAGCGGAGAACGCCTCTACGGTCACAACGAACACGATATTTACGAAAAGATGCCTGACGTTTTTCGCATATAATACCTGGTAATCGTCAGCCGCTCTTCGTCTCCGGAGGTTGTGCCATGCGGATTCTCGTTCCCTGGAAGCCAGTCGTTCTCGTGTGGGGATTGCTGAGCGGGATGATATTTGTTGGTTTCGTTGCGTCTTCGGTGCTTCAAGGAAAGGACCCCTTCGCGCCAAGTGCGACCATCATGCAGCCCCCTAAAGTGAAAGCTGGCGCTGCGCAAGCGGGCCAACAGCCAAAGCACTCCCACAAAACGGCAGCGACTCCGAGTCAGTGAGGCCTCAAAGATCTCTTTCTGCTAATTTGCTTGCTTAGCCTTCTCGGTCACCGCCTTGCTTGGTTTACCTTGCCCAATATTTTCTCCAGCTTTTGCTTCAGCACGACTTCTGCGGGAGAACGTCCTTGGCGTCCGAGCCATGAGACAAAGTCCTTCATCTTGACTTCATGCTTTACGGGCGGCTGCTGGACAGCAACAGTCACGGTTGTGAATCCCTGACCGATCTCTCCTACCCAGTTGTCCTGTTGCAAGGTCGCAAGAGCGGTTGCGATCGCTTCGTAGAGTGTTTCCGCGGTGACCTCTACGGAGTGCTCAACATCTCGAACATCCTTGACCGCTACTGTGCACGTTCGCAGAACCACAAACAAGAGCCTAGCATATTCGCCTTTTGTTCGCTACTGTATGTGGCCAGTCCAGCGCTCATCATGGTCAGGAAGGTTTTGCAGATTTGCCTTACAGCAAGGTGCGCAAACGAGTCGGATTCCAATACCGTTCACCGGATGTGAGCGTTAAAGCCCGCGTAGATGCGCGCGCCGGTGCTCTAATATGGAGCATCCGATGCCTATCACGCCGCATGACGCCTGTATAGAACCGCCGGCCGATTCGCGCATCTGCCGGTTTATAGACCTCCCGAAATTTCGGGACCTTTTCGCGAATGAAGAACTCTACTTCCGCCGAACCGATCTATTCAAAGAAACAGACCCCAACGAAGCGCTGCCTTCCGACGAATATGCCAGACGGGTACTTCGCCTCGAAAGATACGATCTTCATGACGAACTCGCACTGAACAACGACTTGGCATTCGCTCGTCAGGTCAGCGAGTCATACTTCATAAACTGCTGGCAGCTTTTCGAAGGCGAAACGCTAGACACGTGGAAGACCTACGGCAATGGCGTTGCGATCTTTTCCCGCTTCGATTTGCTGAAATCTCAGCTCGCACCAATGCTAGACAATATTCTGGTGGGCATGGTTCGATACGGCGAAAAAGACATGGCGGGCTACAACCTTATCCGGTTCCTCTACACGAAACAGCATCATTTCGAGAAGGAACGCGAACTTCGCGTGGTCCTTTCGGGTTATGACCCGGTGGGCGGCACCAATCGGCATTACAATTTGAACAATTTTCCCAATCGTGAACCGTTGGACGATCTAAATCCACTGCACGCCTGGGTTCATGAATACAAGCGGCGTCGCATTGATCTTAAAGCCCTAGTGACTGAAGTTCGTTTATCGCCGTGGGCTACGGCCGAAGAATCGGAAGAAGTAAAACTGTGGGTGAAAGGCAAGAACTTCACGTGCCCGGTGACGCCTTCTGATCTGACAAACGCGATGACCCCGACGCTCGAAGAATTGCGCCGCCTTGGCCGCTGATTCAAGAGCGAAAGGATTGAGATATGGCACAAGGCCCGATCCTGATTTTCGACAAATCCTCGCTGGAGAGCCTCAATCTAGACGAGGCAGTGTTGCTCGACAATTTCTATATGTCGAATATCACGCCTCTATTTTTCGTTGAGTGCTTGGCCGACCTCGAAAAGGCCATAAAGAGCAGAAGTACGCCGGAACAACTCGTCGGATCTTTGGCAACCAGAACACCCGAAGCGCAGGCCTGCGCCAACATTCACCATCAAACAATTCTTCAAGGCGAACTCACGCGCCACTTCGACCTGACTACTGTTTTGGAGCGGCCACTGCTGGGCGGCGGTAAGCCTGTGCAGCTCGGCGACAAGAAAGGAATTATTTTTCAGCGCAGCCCGGAAGAGGAAGCGCTACAGAGATGGTCGCACCGGGAATTTCTCCAGGTTGAGCGTTCCTTTGCAAAGAACTGGCGGAATTCGATTCTCAGGATCAATCACGATGATCTGGTAAAGACTGTAATGGTCGGCATCGGCCACTGGCGCAAACCCACGTCTCTTGCCGACGCCAAGCAGATGGCGGATTACATCATCGACAATATGGATCCGGAATGGCTAATCGGATTTAGCATCGAGCTATTCGATCCGCCGGACGCTCAACGGGCAATCCCATGGGTTCGCAACGATTGGGCCAGCAAACGAAAGCCGCCAATCCGGCAATATCTGCCGTATTTGACCCACATGCTTTCCATCAACATCTTCTTCGCACTTGTCATTCAGACCCAACTGCTGCGAGATGTTAAGCCAAGCCATCAGATCGATCTCGCCTATCTTTATTATTTGCCGTTCTGTTCTGTATTCACGTCTAAGGATCGCTTTCACGCGCAGGTTGCACCATTGTTCATGACTGAGCACCAAACCTTCGTGAACGGCATCGAGTTGAAGGAGGATCTACAGAAGCTCGACCAGCATTACTCAAGCATGCCGGATGAGGTGCGCAAACGGGGGCTTTGGACTTTTGCCATTGTGCCTCCGGAGGACACAAACTTTCTGATCACCCGGCTATGGGACAAATACCTTCCTCTCTGGCGCGCGCACAAGGACTTGCCGAATCTCGACACCCCAGAGCATCAGCAAAAGCTTGTCGAAGAGATCAACAAATTCGCCGACGATCAGAACCCGGAAGTTGTCTCACATGATGAGCATGACGTCTCAAAACTCGATCACGTCACGATTAAGCGAAGCGTGCTGGCGCGGAAAGGTAAATGGCGCCGGTTTTCAGAGGAGCAGGAACGCAGCATGAGCGAATCCCCGGAGGGGAAAATATCCTGAGTGCCGCAACTCGGCAAGCCACCTAAAACGGAATATCTTCGTCCGTGATGGCCAGCGGGCTATCAAGGCGAATATCGAGCAAAATACGTGCGGATTGATCGAGAAATTCATCACGATCCATGAAAATGATGTGGCGGCGCTGGCCTTGGTCAAGTTGTTCCACAAGCCACGTCCTCGCAGCGCGGGTAATCTCTCCTGCAGAAATCAGGAATACATGATCCAGCAAGACCTTGCGGTTGGCCTCGGGATCGAAAATCGGATGGTCGATGGCCATTCTTGCTTGCGCCAGGACGGTCGCGACATTCTTGCTTCCGCCTGCACCGCTGGAATCGATCTTCTCCTTCTTTATCTGCGCGCAAAAATATATCCAGTGGCTTGTCGGCAACTGGTATTTCATCCAAAGATCCTTGCCGAATTCGAGGGCCTTTTCCGTGTGGCCGCTTGGGCTGACCCGGTGAAAGCCGAGGCGCTGGAATAGCGGGACGAGCACTTTTTCGGTGAATTCATCCTCGCTGGCCCTGTCGAGGAAATCGGCAAGCTTTTGACGCTGTACGATCTCCTCCTGAGACAGCGGCCGGGTTTGTTGTGAAAATGATGCACTGCTCATGCCGGTTCCGGTGCTGCGCAGATAGCAACGCCCGGATTCGTCAAGATATGCAATCAACCCGGCTCGCTGAACAAGCTTGTTGAAGCTGGTCAAGGCAAGCTGCACATCCGCGAAATATTCGGGCTTGGCATCGCCTTGATTGGCACGTCTGTCGTTGTAGCGCTCGAAATCATCCTGATCAAAGAGTTCAGAAATCACGCGGCACAAATCGTCCGAGGGAAGATCGGCTGATTGTGCTGCCCCAAGGTTCAGTTCAGCCAGGCGCTCATGGGCCCACCTGGGGCGCGTGGTTCCGTCGTGCACGAAGGGCAATCCGCAGCGAGCGAAGAAGCGCGTTATGTAACTGCTGCTGCGATAGGGGAAATGCTTGGCGTCGCCCACGACCATCTTGGCAAGTTCTTCGAGAATGCGAACCGACAGCTTCATAAACGAGTAATCCGCCACATGCCGGGCAGTATACGCCGCGCTACCAACAAAACGCCTCAATGCGATATCTTGTTATCCATTCAGATGAAGAGAACACTCGCTCTGACCAGCGTCGCCGTTGTCGCATTCATCATCGGTGCAACGTCCATGTATTTGCTCCAGAGAGAGCGACGCTTGGCATGGATTGCTGTTGTCTCGGATGGCGGTGGGTTCGGCATGAGCAGCGAAGCGCTCAACGGTGATATTCCGTGGCCGGGCACGACAAAGCCCTCGGGCCGAGTGAAGTTTCTCAACCGCGACAAGGGCGAGCAGTTGGGCTACGTTCTCAAGCTGCCGATCACGTCCAATCCCGTATCAGCACTTCCCGCGAAATATCGAAAAACGACGAAAGATGCTACCGGCATGGAATTTGGACCTCCCGACCAAGTGCTCTATGAGGGACACTTCCAATTCACGCTGAGGGATGGCGAAGGGTTTGTGCTTCTGAAAATGGACGGGCCGGTCGAGCATCTGTCAGCCGCAGCAGAAAATTCCGTTCAAGGAACCACCGACCAGACGGTGCCGGATTCGGTTATTCAACGCACCAAGGAAGTCGATGTCGGCTTTCTGGTGACATCATGCAATCCCTGTCAGGCGCAGTGATTTCTGCCATTGCGAACACGGAATAAGATAGCCCGAACAGTTCCCACAGTTTCTTTACCGCTTCCGAAGTATCATAAACGCCGCATGAAGCCACACGTGAACTAACGAATTACAGCGCCTTCACTGTTTGGAGTGCCATTTCTAGCTGAAAGTCCCGACCTTCAAGCAGCGCTTCTCGTGACAATTCCACAGGAACTTCCGGGATGATGCCGTTGTTCTCCAGCATGCGCCCTTGCCACGTCAGGTAGGCGGCAACAGGTAGGCCAAGAATGTATCCGTGGCCAACCTTGTATGCGCTGCCGCTCAGTAAACGGCCAGGCGTCTTCGTTCCCACGACGGTTGCCAGATTGTTTTCCTCTGCAAACGCTGAAACCATCTCTCCGGCGCTTGCGGTGTGCTCATTTACCAATAGGACGACTCGACCGTGGAATCGTTGCTGGCCGAGCCCTTCGGTGACCACGAGGATCGATTTTTCAACGAAAGCATATCGAGCGGCTAACCACATGAGAGCTGCCTTGTGGGACGGAATCCGTCCGAATCGTGTCAGTTCCTCACGACGATAACCGCGCTCGCGACGTTTCCGTGTGAGACTGTAGCCAACCTCAAGTTTTCCTGGTGTCAAATAGCTCATCAAGCGTAGCCCACCAATTCCTCCGCCGGTGTTTCCTCGAAGATCCACTATGAGCCGGTTACAGCCGTCCAGAGACTCAATAGCACGATCAATATCTTTCGCAACGTCGATCCCGATCACTCCAGGAAACATGGCGACTTTGAGCAGGCCAATTTCATCGCTCAACTTTTCAGCGTGTACGGCTTCGGGCGCGGTGACCGGGTGCGTCTTTGACTTGGGCATGGGCAGTTGGACTCTGACCGTCTGCTGTCCTCCGTGGAGCTTTTCGATTAGTAGACTTGCCGATTCTCCGACGGAAAACGTTAGATCGTCCGGAGGTCGAATGTCCCGCTCACCGTTGCCGAGCAACAAATCTCCAGGCCGTATACCCGCAAAATAGGCAGGGCCTCCTTGGTGCACATCCTGAAACATCCAGCGATCACTCCCGTTCACAGCGATGCGCTGCATGGTTGCATTGATGGCGTGTCGAGCCGGGATATTACGCATTCCAGCATGTCGGAAGCCGGTGTGGCTGGTCTTAAGCTCGCCGACTAGCTTCTGAACTTCCTTCTCAAATGCCTCTGGGTCGGCGCACGCGAGAATTTGGTCGCGACGGTTCTTTGCCAACCCACTCCAATCCACTCCATTCATAGAGGGATTGAAGTGCTTGGTTTCCACCAAGCGACAGACCTTGTCGAAAATCTTTGTGCGGTCTTCGAGAGTCAAGCTCATTGTTGTTTGATCCCAATCGGTGCGGAGGTCTCCCCGACGGCGACAAATGCTGCCCAATAGAAGGGGCTCACCTGCTCACCATATTTTGCCAACAAGTCCAACTTTGCGTCTCTGAGAGCCGAAGCGGTATCCTCGCCCTGGCCCAGTCGCAAGTAGAAGCGATCCATCAACGCACTTGCGAATGTGTCGTCGGCGCTCCACAAGCTGGCGACAACCGACTTCGAACCAGCTACCAAGAACGCTTCCACTAGACTGCTAACGCCTTCTTGTCCCTGAAGCTTACCTACACCGGTGTCGCAAGCGGATAGGGTAGTCAGTTCGGCATTCAGTCGCAATCTAATGATCTCGCGTACCTGCAGGAGTCCATCATCGCCAGATTTCGGGTCCGTCCCCAACACCAGTGCCGAGCGCTCCGGATACTGCGTATCTGCGAACCCGTGGACCGCCAGGTGCAACACGCGAAACTGGTCAAGTGGCTCTTTCTTGAAGGCAGTTTCCGTGGCGTCCTTACCCAACAAGATTACCGCGTCCGGTCCGACAATTTTACCGATTTCCTCGACTTCTTCCCGAGTTTGAGGAAGATCTTGAAGCCGCATCCCGGACAGGTCGGCCATGCCACGAAGAACGCGTCCGCGGACGGTGTCTGGAGGCGGAATTCTCCTCCCCGCTCCGCCTTGATTCTCGTAGGCAACATCGCCTACACCGAGAAACGGACTCGCCGCGCTTTCGTTCTTCCTCGCTCTACGCAAGACATCAAGGATGGTTCCGGAAGGCACGTAACTTATCACGCGAGACTTCAATAGGTACTCGCCCTCGTTATCGCGCAGTGCTTCAAATGGAAGCAGGTTCAGGGCCCCGTCCGGCGCAATGATGAATCTCGCTGCCGTCTTCGCTTCGGGGATCGGTTCCAAGAGTGCCCGGAAAAGACGTTTCGAGGTTTCTACCCCCGCACCCTTTGCACGTACCTCATCGACAAATTGCTCCGCTTGTTTTTCGACTTCCTTACGCCCAATCGGCAGCGCTTGAATGTGCGCGCCACGGTGGGTTATCGAGAAACAGAAGGAAATGGGATCATCCAGCACGTACTCCAGGAGCACTTCATCTGGATGCAGGTCGTTCTCCACATTCGCCAACGCGGCTGGCTGGACCGGAAGTCGCCGATTGGGAACGTCTTCTCTGGTCCACGCAAGACCCAGGCGTCGTTCGTATTCAACGAGGTTGTCCAGCAATTGTTCTCGTTCAGGTGCGCCGTTTGTCTGCATGAGTCGCGCCTGGAGACCCGCAACATCGCCCTCCAGCGCGACTGTCTGATCTGATTCCGTTACGGGCAGCGCCTTCCTATCTTTAAGAGCCCATGCGAGAGTTCGGCCTCGAACGCGTTCGAGAACAGCGAACGCTCCGGGTACGTCGCCATTCTTGGCGACAAGTTCGAAGTGTCGAAGGTAGGTCTCGCTCATCGCTGCGGCGACGGAACTGTTCCAATATGGCTCATCGACGCTGATGAGCATTCCCTCAATCACATCTTCCGCCTGTTCGTAGAGAGCGTTCGCTTCGGCAAAGTGGCCACGACGCGCCTTCAAATCGGCGAGCATCGTCAGGTTACGAGGCACGTAATAACGATCACCGACCCTCTGGCTTGCGGCCAGACCCTGAGTGGCACGCGTATCCGCTGTGGCAAGATCTCCGGCATCACGATAGATTTGCGCCAGTTCGAACATGGCGTCGGCTTCCATCCGGTAGAACTGAGCTTGGGTCGCGAATTGGCCAGCATTTTCCAGATACTTCACCGCCTGTTGTCGGTCACCATTCTGTGCCGCCAGTTTTCCGAGAAGAATCAGCAATTGCGCCTCATGGCCCCGCTTCTCTTGTGATCGCGCTTTGGTCAGTGCGCTCTCAAGCACCGACTTTGCCTCTTCGGTTCTGCCCAACGAGACCAGCGTTTGAGCTTTTCCTTCATACCCCATGAATGGAAGTCCACAATCAGGACAAGACTCCGCTAGATTGATAGCTCTCTCGAAGAATTTCAGCGCTTCCGCGTGGCGATTGACTTCTTCGAAACCTCTTCCGAGTAATTCTAGAAAGCGGATTTGGCCCGCCGTGTCGCCGTTCGCCATCGTGGAAAGAAGCGCGCCACCCAAAAGTCTGGCCGCCCGTCCGGGATTCCCTTCTAGGAAACCAATTAGACCTAATTCGCCAGATGCCCTCGTCACCCATTGATCCTCGCCCAAACTCTTTGCAATGTCCTGCGCTTCTAGCCAGTCCCGCTTTGAAGCTCGATAGTCGATCTCGATGTCTGTGTAGCCCTTCGCGATCAGGCACCAAAGCCGCAGTTTCTTGTCAGCCTGCACGATGGGGTTCTGGAGCTGTTCGCTCAAGAAATGCGAAAGGTCAACGAAGGACATTGTTTCGGCTTCTGATCTGAGGCGTCCCACCTTGGCGTGAAGTTCGTTCCGCGCATCGCTCCGCGCCGAGAAGAGCTTTTCGGCTTTGGCATACAGCGGGGCAGCTGCGGGTCCGTTACTTAGAAAATAGAAACGGTCCGCGGCGTTGAGCAATACCTCAGGGTCCGCCGACTGTTGCACTTCATCGGCGGTGAGGCGAATCCTAGTTGCCTCTCGACGGTATGCGGTGACGACGTAGTACGAGGCGGTAGTTAGGACTACCACCACGGCGGTAGCAACCGCCGCTCGTCTTGAGACACGCCTGCCCATATGGAAACCGCACAAACGTGGAATCTACGACGTGGTCGCGACGAGGCGGTGCGAGACGATGGCGATTGCGGACTAAAACCCGGAACCTTCCAGATAGTTTCTCAGTTCGTGGACAAAAAATAAAGTGGGTGCACCCGAAACCGCTTGTCTGTCAAGCGTTTTGGCGGAGGCGAGGCCGGCTAGCTGCGAGGACAGACGCATATTGCCTGATGCGGTCATCGAAACTCGGGGACGTATGGACGCTCAGAAAGCCAGCGATATCTCCGAACGATCCACACGAGCCGATTGATATCCTTTTACCGTCGAGCAAGTATCGAACTGCCATCGTGGCTGAGATTCGATCTCCGGCAGGACCACAGCGGACGCTAGCGATGGGCAGTTTCTCTCCGTCCCCCACCAATGGCATTGCCGCCTTGGACGGTACGAGCTTCACGAAAGGAGTGAGCCGGCCCCGTGCCGTTCTAAAGTGGATCGGCAGGTTCGTATGGGTGCCGTCGTCTATGCCTTGCTTTAAGAGTTCTCGACTCCGAACTACGAACCGCCACTCTTTTTCCACGGCAAACGCTACATCCTTGAATCCAATGCTCTCCTCGACCAACATTTCCGAAATGATTCTTGAGAGCTGCGAGAATCCCAATGGGGAGATCGGGTCAATGCTTCTCACCGCTTCCTTAACCTCCTGCTCGTCGAGGATCGGAAGAACGGAGTCTAGTATCTCCAGAACGCGCCGAACCTGTTTATCGCGATCGTATTCCACCTTGACGCAGCGAGCAGTGTACACACGCGGTCCTGGCACGAGCCCGTATACGATTCCTTCTGCAGGTACCTTGAAGCCGATACTGTAGCCTCCCGAACTGCCATAAGCGCGCCACTGGCTCAGCAGGTTGCCTTCTTCGCAAAAACAAGTGAGGTAGATCGGCGTGATGACATTTCGTTCGAGCGCATCGTGACCAAAGTAGTGGCGGAGTGATTCTGCCAAGCCGCGGGAGATGGAGTCTTCAAGAGGAGTTGCCTGCTTAAGCCACTCTTCGAGAGCCACGTCAAGGAGACGGTATCCATAAAGAATCTCGGCGGAATCGTTTAGGTAATACGCGGACGTGGACCACAGTTCCTCGTTTTCGATGATGCCTTTCAAGCCCTCGGCGGTCGTGTAGTGGTATAGAACTCCGCCATTTGGGCGTTGCTTTGTCGCGACCTGCTCGCGGTCGTTGTGGTAACGAAGAATTCTGTTGTGCGCGGCATTGATGACCCGTGCTGCCGGGTCTGAGACGGTAACCATCTTTCTCACCTTGACTCCGGTTCTAGCGAACCACACCGAGCCTGCTCGACGGTGCCCGCGGTTGTCAGATTCAATCACGAAAGCGGAAGAAAAACGTAATGGGCTTGAGTTCCCCACAAGAAGGATCCCACGGTTCTATAAGCTTCATCTGACCTCCGAAAGCTTTGGGTCTCTTGCCGGGTCTTATGTTTATGGAGTGAAGCACAAACATCGCGGCTGATCCGGCATTTTTTCTTAGGAAGTCTACCTCGTTGCGCGTAAGCGCTACTGCGGAGCCGTTAGTGCGAGTGCCCTTAACTTCCACAAACTTCTCTCCTCCGTCCTTAACGCAAAAAAGGTCATAAGGTTTTCCCTTGGCATGAACTGTGTATCCCAATTTCTCGAAATATCTTGTGGCTGCCCGGACCGAATGATCCTCGATTGCTCGACGGATTCTCGGATTTGTCTCGAACCCTGCGGAGGTCTCAATTACAGTCTCTATAGGTTTTGTCTCTTCAGCTTCGACGCTCCGATCTTTGGGTTTGAGTAAATTAGGGCCGCCGTATTCTTCAAGGTATTTGAGAATCCGCAGCATCCAGGGCTTAAAAGCAGGTTTGCCCTTCGAGAGCGCGTAGCAGACGTTCGATTGGCCCATACCGCCTGCCCCCCGACGAACTGGTTCGATTCTCCATGTGGTTGGAAGCAGCCGAGCCTCAGCACAAGGAGCTTTGATACAGAAAGCGACTCGTTTTTTGTAGCTGGGCTGAATGGGATGCTCTTCCCATGTGCGGTAGACAGTGGCGTCTTTGTACCACCCCACAACCCGCTGACCACCCTTTTCAGGATCTTTGGCGACGAAGACGACTGTTACGTGTTCGAGACTTCCCGTTTTGCCAGCTTTTGTGTCGATTCTCTTGAGGTTGAAGGCGCTGGATCGTGAACCTCCCTTCACGAACCCATAAAGGAATTTGCCTACGGGCTTGAAGTTGAAGAGCTCACTGCCTATGTGTTCTTTGTTGTATTTGCCCCCTCCTATCGGTTTCTCATCCTGAGCTCCGGCGTAAAACGGCATCCAGCCAATTCGGGCGAACAAGACTCTCTTATTCATAGGGTTGTCCTTATCTTCATCTTCGGGCGGAAGTGCATTGTCGGCAACTCGGAAGCTGTTTCCGAGAGTCACTCTCTAAAATAGTGTTTCCGGAATGTATTCTTCGGCGCAAGCTGGGTCATCGTTTTGTGGCGAGTTGACTCGGGGACTCACGCGGTAGCGGCGCAGGGAATCCGCTTGGTATGGTTTGAGCAAATCGAGTATGTCATCGACTTGCTTGAATCCCGGATCAAGCCATCGATCATGGTCTTCACCCTTGAGAATGACCGGCATCCTGTCATGGATGTCGGACAGAAGTGAATTCGCCGAAGTCGTAATGATCGAACACGTTTGGACTAGTTCCCGCTCCGGGCTCTTCCATCGGTCCCAGATTCCAGCGAACGCAAAGACAGATTCGTCCGCGAGGGTAAAGCAGTAGGGAGACTTCCCTTTGCTGTATTTCGACCACTCGTAAAATCCGTCAGCGAGAATCAAACAGCGGCGAGATAACAAAGGTTCGCGGAAGGCGGGCTTCTCAGCAACCGTCTCCGCCCTGGCGTTAATCATTTTGTAGCCCGCCTTGGCGTCCTTCGCCCAGAACGGGATTAGCCCCCAACGTATGAGCGAAAAGGATCGAACGGGGCGAGTTGCGTCCTGCCGGACGACGGGCACACTCTGGCTGGGTGCAATGTTGTAACGAGGACTCCAGTCAGAATCATCTCCCACATCGAAGACCTCTGCCAGAATCTCCTTTTTCCGGGCGAGGCGATAGCGTCCGCACATGGAGAAAGTATAGGGGAACCGATGCCGACCTACTTCTTGCTCCCCACGCGGAGACGTTTTAGCGTGAAGGCAGAAACATGGAAACCTTCAAGGGGCGATTCGAAGAGTCGCGCTTTGACACCGCTGGCGCGCCGTGTCCTCAAGGGGCGACTTGCAATACCCTCCGGGCGCGCCTCACTACAGGTCGAGCCTTCAATGTTTTCCAGCTGATAATGTTCCCGCCTTTTGTGATGGACAGCTCGGGTTCCATCGATAGCGCAATATTGGCCTTCAACCGAAAACTAACGAGGGTGTTGTCGTCGAACTCGATAACGATAGCGCAAAAATCTTCATCGTTTGCAAACCGCACCTGCCTGACGGTTTTGCCCTTCAGGGTCGGATACTCAACGCCCTCGGCCTTAGCGCGTACTGTCCTGTTTTTCAAGTACCCCTCCTTCAGTGGAATCGAAGACGCAAGCCCTTCAGTTCCGGAGATATCTTGGACGCACTCGCGCAATAGGTGTCGCGTGTCATGCTCAACGGTCCACAGAAAGTCCGTGATACAGCCGTCCGTCGTTCTGCTCCTGCTGAGTAGTCGCGGTCCGAGCACCTCGATATGGAGACTGTTAAACGTGATCAACCGCTTCGTCGTTCTTTTCTGTTTCATTTGATTATCCCTGCGGCCGCCACAAGGGAGTGTCGTCGGGAACTAAACCAATTTTCCTTACAAGTCTCTGATCCCCGGTCTTGCAATCGAAGAGCTCTAATTTGCCCGTCAGCCGGACATCCAGCGTTATTGTCAATTCAGTCTGGTCCTGAAATTCTAGGGAGATGTACCGGGATTCCAATTCGTTGGTGATACTGACGGCCTCCAGCACTTTGCCTCTGATACTGCGCTTGAATGTGTCCAGATTTAATTTTCGCTCCTGTCGTTCATGCTTCCGCTTTGCCATTCGGTATACTCCTGTAACTAAGTTCATTCATCTTCCATCCTGTAGTACTCCCGAATCATTTTGAAATTCCCGGTGCTGACATCCGATAAATCGATGCTGTCTGTCAGGATTTTGGCACTGAACTGCAAGGAAAAATCCGTCTTGTCCCTGAACCGGATGCTCACGTACAAGCTGCCGTCCTCGAATGTATGGCTGACCCAATCCACGATCTTTCCGTGGACCTCCCGATACCTGCGGCGTAGCCGTTCATGACGCTTTTTTATTTTCGCCTCAAGGATCTTCTGTTGTTTTGCGCTTATCGGGGCTACCGTGATATTTCCCATCTGGACGGCCTTCGGTTTTGCCATAGCTCCCCGCTCCTAAACGTGGGTTTCGCCGGCGGTTTGGTTCACGCTCGATGGAGCCTACCGCGAAGTAAGCGCCTGGTGATGAAATTTAAGTGTCGTGGCCCGAATAGCGACCAGTCAGCCCCTATGTCGGCTGCAAGCCAATGAAATCAAAAGAGAATACCCTGAACTTATCAGCGAAGGCGGTGCATGAACGGTTTTCACGCTGGCCGGAATCTCGGACAGGCGCATTATGGCTCTGTAGACCGACGAAAACCTTTACAATGTGGAGGCAAGCTGAGGGGGTAGGAAGCCGCCTGTCGCAGCGCAGCGTAGCTCCGGGCGGCTTTTTGCGTTTAGAATCCGATGTGAATAAAGTGTGCGGAAGGTTGATCGGCTTTCGTGCTCCAAATCCCAATTAGTCTCTTGCGATCAATCGGCGGTCACGATGCAGGGTTGTGCGGGGTAGTCCAGTAGCCAGCTCACACTTCTTTCCTGGAGCAGCACCACAGGTCGAGCAACGGATGGCAAGTATCTGTTTTGGGCTAATGCCTTTTTTCGTCACCGGAAAGATAATCCCAAAATCCGATCCATAGGGATGGTCAATATTGACCATTTCCGGCAATTTACGTGCCGCCCGTTAGTCAACCAATGTTCAAACTGGTGGTCTTGCACACAAAAATAGGCGGGGCGCTTTTTGCGCCCCGCGTGAACCTTACGCCGCAGACTTGGGTTTTGGTTTTGTCTTCGCATTTGGTGGTTTGCTGCGCTTCGCGGCGAACTCCGCCGCCACTGATTTCTCTACCTTCTCGACATCCACCCGAAACCGCTTGGCGGCATCCATGAGCAGGTCTTGCGATACGTCCCCCCGCTGGTAGGCCGAGTCGAGCAAGCTGATTTCGAGCAAAAGCCGCGAGAGCGCAGCTTCATCATAAGTGCTGATCTTCTTCATCAACACTTCCTGCGGCGGCTTGGTGGTTTTGGCAGCATCGACCTTTTGCCGCTTCGCCAAGACCGGGACTTGGTTGTAAGACAGATGGCCGATGGTGTATTGCGCGACCGTGAGTAAGTCGGCTTTCTTCAACGGCGCAGCCACACGCTCTAGCACCTTGGCCAAGACGCAATGGCGAATAGTAATGGCCTGTTTGCTTTTTTCGATTCGCTTGCGTTCCTCGGCCCGTTCCTTGGCAACTTGCTCGGGCGACGGCGTGTCGGGATGATGCACTCGGCATGAGGGGTCGGCGCAGACCTTAACCAATTCTCCTCGCCTTCCACCGTCCATGACCACTGCTTCGGTCATCTTCTGGCATGGCTTCTGTTGAGGGGAACCTGTGCCGTTGGTTTTGGCCTTCTTGATTTCAAGCTCCACGTAACGGTTCTTTCCCAATGGAGCGCCTTCTCGGGTATTCCAAGCGGAAGAAATCTGCGTCAGTTGGGGTTTGGTTTCGAGCGTATGCGACACATGCGCATCGATTTTGGCCCGGAAACATTGTGGGTCAGTACAAGAGTCCTTGCGTACATCGGCAAAGAGCAGTTTGTTAAAGCCTGTCCGCTTGGGGCAATTGTTGCACGAGCCTGCTGCGGGAACGAGGGCTTCGTCCTGCTTATCGAACGGGGCAGACGCCAGTTGTAACAGGATGTTGGACTCGATCCATGCTGAAAGTTCGCGCACGGGGATGAGCACTTGGCTGTTGCCATCGGTCGTCCACATGCCGCGAAAGGCCGCGTTGAAGGCTTCCTGCTGTTGAGAATCCGGCAGTTTGGCGATCAAGAGTGCGTGGCCAATGGCAATTGTATCTTTCAGGAATGCCTCGGCCACGGATGGAATCAAGTCTGCCAGTTTGATGCGGCCTTGCACATAAGCCTCACTCTTACCCGCTCGGGCCGCGATGCTGGCGATGGTGTAGGTAGGTTCTCCGAGTTGCAAGAGTGACTTGAAACCGAGAGATTCTTCAAGCGGGTGGATGTCCTCGCGTTGTAGGTTTTCGACTACCTGGGCCTCGATGGACTCCGCATCCGACAGTTTGACCACGCGGACAGGAACGGTTTCCAGTTCCGCCAGCCTCGCCGCTCTTAGGCGACGTGCGCCAGCGACAACTTCATACTTGCTTTCCTCCAGTTCACGCACCAGAAGAGGGGCGAGAATCCCTTGCGTTCTCATGCTGGCGGCAAGTTCTTCGAGGTTCTTTTCATCGAATCGCTTGCGCGGATTGGTAGCGGACTCCACCAGTATGCCGATGGGAACGCTTCGATATTCGTTACTGATTGCAGTTTTCTGCGAGTCTTGCATTGCTATTCTCCTTTTCATTGTGTTTGCTCCTTCGGTTGTGGTTGGGACGTGGCTGTCACACCTTGGGCGTGACGACCTGCACCGTTATTCTTGAGTTGGGGTTTTGTGATGAGTTAAGCGGCAACCGCCGCTGGTTCGGGGGCAATGCCCCCGAGAATCACAGCAGCGGTCTGTTGCACGGCTTCCAAACTCTCGCGGAGAAGATCAGCGTCTCCATGCCAGAGCTGGATGTAATCGGCGGATGCGGTTCCCGTCTCAAGCCCTATTGCTTGGCAGACCACGAAGGCCACGGCTTCGGCCTCTGTCTCGCGGACTTGCTTGGTCGTCAGGGTGCGACGGTCGCCCCGGTGCAACATCTCGTGGGCGATCTCGTGCGTTAGCGTGGAAAACTCCTCGGCGGGTTGCATCCCAGAAAGCAGCGTGATCTTGCCGCCATACGAGAGACCCTTGGCGGGAGCAATTCTTTCGGAGAAACTAAGCTCGACGCTTTGCGCTTCTACGAACTTGAAAAGTCGTTCGCGGTATCCGCTCACGTCGCCGTTGACCTCGGTAAGCGTTGGAAGCTCTTTGCCTTCGGTCTGAGTGATGTCGAACACATACACGCCCCGGAAACCGTACAACGTGCGCTGAGTCTCCTTGGCATCGGTGCTTTGTTCCGCGTTCTCGTCTCTATTGCGCTTGTTGCCAACCATCGGGGCGAGAATGAAAATGCCCTTTTCGCCACGCCGGACGAAGCGGCCAAGCGAGTTCCAAGTGCGCAGTCCTGCAACGTTTGTGGCATCGGGTTTCTGCCTCGCAATGAGCATGATGTTGCCGAAACTGTAGTTGCGAAACTTGGCCATCGCTCCGAGATACTGCGTGAGCACTGAACTCTGTCCAGCCTCCAGCGACTGCACGAGGTAGTTGACTGCTTCTTTGGTCTTGAGGTTGACTTCTTCTAATTTCATGTTTTTTCCCTTTCTGCCGGTATCGGCTTGTTTTTTTCTTCACTAAAGCGCAGCGGGAAAAAACAAGCCGATACTGGTGGAAGGGACAGAACGGAGGCCGAAGGAGGGTGGCAGGGCGTGAGTGATAGCGTGGTGAGTGCCAAACGCGGTTGGGTTTCGTTTGGCACGAAACCAGCGCAGTCCGAAACGCCCGTCGGAGCCGCGGCCAAGCGGCGTCCACCCGGAAGAGGACGAAGTGGAGAAAAGACGCGCCGCATCCATAATTCGGACGGAGGCGGTTCCAAATAACAGCAGGAAGACGGGTACTGGGTTGGATGTGGATTGTTGTCAGTTAGGTAAAAGAGGGATCGCCATAAAACTTCAAAAAGTGGATTTTCATAGCCTTGGTCCAGAGGAGGTCTTATTGGCGTTGTTTAGCTTCCACGAAACTGTGGATTTCGTCGATTATTTCTGGGACATTCCTGATTCCGTCGAGGCAAATATCGGCTTCTCGCTTTAGCACATCTCGTACTTGGGACTCGGTTCCATGTCGGTCAGCCACATCTATTTCTTGTTCTGTCATTCCTCGTTGACGGAGTCGTTGTCTGCGAATAGATTCATCAATCTCTATGAAAACCAGAAAGGTCGATAACGGAGTGACAAGTTCCCTGAGCGTACGCAGCACCTGTATGTGACGAACGCCATCGACAATGCACCCTTTCTGCCACGTCACTCGTGAGACGACCGCACGAGTAAACGGTTCGAGACTCTTGGATACTAATTCCTCGCCGAGTTGCTGGAGGACTTCTCTTGATTGACCGGCGCCACGCTGGTCGGCAACGCTTCGAACATAGTCGCCAAAGCTTGTGTGGGGCCAGCCCAGATAGCTAGCTAGAGAGGTAGTGAGAGTCGATTTTCCAGCGCCCATGCGGCTAGAAAGACAAATGACGGCGGGTTTTAGTCGTACATCCATAGCTGTTTCCGATTCGGGGATTGGAGAAACGTAACCCAACCCCGTCTGTCGCGCTTTCCAACTGAAAACGGCTCGATGCGTTCGACATCAGAAATGCTCAAGAGAGTAGCGAATGAGGCGTGTTCACGAGTCTGCCAGAAATCTGGGCCGGCAGGACAAATCGCCTGCGAAAAGTGGCGTCGTATGTTGTTAAATGTGTTCGGATCTAGTTCATAGAACCAAACCGCATCTACCCGACAGAGGCCCACTACTGGCCCGGCAGATTTTTTTAGCAGAACTACATCGCCTTTGGTGACTTTCTGAAAAGGCGGACATTTGACCGAAGAAAATCGGGATTCCACTGTCTTCTTGCCCTCAAGGATGAAGGATAAGTACGGTTCAATGCAGACAGCAAGATGAAGCGTTGGCTGTCCGTGTTCAGAATAATTTGCTTTGAGGTAATCTTTCCAAGAAGAGCCAGCGGCAAGGGTTTGTTTGAGGTGCGCCACGCAGTCAGTTTGCCAGGTGCCCAAATCTTATTCCTCCCAATTGACCATATATTCCGATAGTTCCCGAGACGTGATTGTCTCAATTTGATTCGCTGTAAGGAGCACGGCTCGGCATTCACTCGGGGTTAATTGTCGCCCAAGCGCGTCAGAAAGATAAGTGTCAGGACGAGCACCGGCTGCCACTGCTCGCGCTATCAACTCAAGTGAAGCAGTATCTAAACTTGCGAATATGCGGTTACCAGATGTCCAGACGTCCGCGGTGGCTCTGCGTGGGTCACGACGGCTCACCGAATCTAGGATGTCGCCGGGAACAGCCTCGATCAGTAAAGGGCGACACTCAGTTCGCTGCTGTTGCTGCCGGAATTTCCAGCGAACTCCTCGAATCGACTGTTCCGTCCATTTGTCGTGAGTAGTGTCAGTTGTGGGCCGAGGTTCGCGACACTTCCCGGTTTTCTCGAACTGGACAAGGACTCCTTGTCGCCAGTCAGGATGAATATACTGATGCCGAGCAGCTCGTAGCGCATTCTGTTCAAAAGGCGGAGAGGCATATTTCAAAGAGAGCGATTTTCCGATGGGAGCCAGCCCCAATTGTTCGGCAAATTTCTTGATCCGGCTCCACTCGTCCTCTATGTGGGGTCTTGTCCCAATGGGAGGGAAACTGAGGAGTACCGTGCCACCCATAGGTACGAGTTGCGCTGCCGCCCAAAGAAAAGCACGAATTGATTCCTCGTACCAGGGAGGGTCAGTGACGACAATTCCTACTCGGAGAGCAGGAGGTCTCTGCTTCAAGAGATCCGTGACAAAGACCTTGTTGGGTTCTCCTGCAAAAGCCTGAGTACAGGTAACGCTCGCATCGACGAGATAAAAAGGTTTGGATAAGCGGTGTTCTAACGCCGCTCTGAACAGCGCGGGTGCACCGAGAAAGCACAGGCCGTCTGCCGAGTGACCAGTCTCTTCGATTCGACGAAGTAGGAAGTTAATCGTTTCGGAAGTAAATCGCCAATCGAATTCAAGAGGATGGGGAACTGGCAGTTTTATCGTGTGGCGGAGAGCTCTTCGGGTAGGGCGCGCTACTTCGTTCGTCAATGTTAGACCGGAGAGCGCAGCAAACTCTCGCGCAATGTCATTCGGGTGAACTCCTGGCAGAGTGTTGACCAGTTCGTTCAAAGAGATCGAGGCGCGAATTCCTGCCGCGGCAGCAATCCACTGGCGAATCTGGATGTTGTATTCCTCCGAGTTCACGGTTGGATCCTATTGCTCAGAGGGACGTCTGAGATGTGCATGGAGAGTGAAGGCGCAGAATATCGGCGCGCAAGTTCGCTCGACCAGGCATCGACAACGGAGAACTGGTTTGTCAAGCTGGCGATTCGAGCAGGCGTAAGGCGGGTTTGCGTGGGACCGAAGACTTCAATCTTCAGCGGCACAGTCCGGAGGGGAAGGTTTTCATCCAATGATTGCAGACGATCCACAAACGTGGACATTCTGGTTTGAAGGTCCTCTGTCCGATCGGTAGTGAATGTTACGTAGCAGTATAGGTTGAGGCCCAATTCAACTAAGCGTCTGAGCAAAACGAACTGTCGGTCGTATTCCTGAGGCGCGGCGTTGGTATTGAACGAGAAAGATCCCGGATCAAACCCCTTGAGGCAGCAGACGCGGCCGTACATTGCGTATGAACAGATAAACTCCCTGTCCGCGCTAGTCAAATGCCGCCAGAAGTAATCAGTGCTAAGGTTATCGTCGGACCACAAGTACACTTGTTTATCCAGGTTCCGGGCTAACAATTCCTGCATCGTCCAAAGAATCCACTCGGGAACGATTTCGGGCTGACCGCCGCTGAGGTCAATGAGTTTCGGTCTATTCTGCTCGGCAGACCATAGATCAATGAGATTTCCGACGCTCATCATCTGTGAATGTGCCTTGCGGCCATCCAATAGCGAGAATGGAACGAAGCAATACCAGCAACGCCAGTTACACACGGCGTTCTGAAAGACCTGTGCACGAATCTTGTCTTGAAAGGGCAAGTTGAGCGCCCGAGATGTCGGATCAATTGGCAATGGATTGTTCGGCCAGTTGGCGTCCCGGGTTCGGACGAAGTGTCGGATTCTCCCGAACCCGCTACAGTTTGGGGGAACAGTGAAATCCTCCTCTTGACCACTGTTCCTAAAGTCGGTGACGAGTATTCGCCGACTTGGAATGTCAATCGCCCTAGCCCGATATCTCTGGGCCATCTCCTCGGATTGCAAGTACTGGGTCAATGTCATTCCTCGTAAGACATGTCTCTGTCTTCATTTCCGTTGCGTCTGATGGGCGGCACCTTTTCGCCATTCTCGGTCAAATTGGGAAGGCGGTGGTCTATAAACCCGGTCAAGAGCTCCGTAAAATACCCAATCTGTTCCTCACTGAGAGCTTGATGCTGCGGGATTCCGTGCCAATACTCGATACATTTGCGGCAACACGTAGCCGTTGCATGCTGAGCATAGTAAAGAGGGTTACCGCTTTTCCCAGTTTGTCTACCGTCGAAGGCAGGTTCAGCCGGGGCGACCGATTGTCGAATTCGATTCTCAGCAGCCCCTCGCATTCCGATTTTGCCTTTCCTGCGGGCATAGTTGAGGGCTTTGATATCAATATCGAGGTGCCAGAAGTGATGCCGAATCAACTCATATTTCAACGAACTCCAGGTGTATTTAACATCCCCGTGGTCTCGCTTGTGCACTCGTGGAAAATCAACAAGGTCAGCTCCGCAGTCCCTGCAGTGCCCTCCCTGAACATGCTGTTCGCCGCGTTTCTTCGCTTGAAGAAAACAATGAAGACCGTCGTCACAAGCAGTACTAGTACATGTCATCTTTCCAAGTGGTTTGCGCTCTTTGCGAGACATCTTGTCATCCCCTTTCCGACAGGGCCTGATTGAGCAAACTCCAATCTACGGGATTGAGCGACGTGCAATTTCCAATGTGTTCAATGAGCACGTCGCGAGCTTCCATCCAAGGGTTAACAGTAAGGTCCTGGAGATTCTGGGCCGTGCCCCACCAATTCTTCCCTTGTTCTTCTGAAAGTCGGTGTGCTACATAATTGGCAAGAACATCTGTCCTAACCTTGTGTCGTGCAGCCACATTCGGCACGACTGACTTCAGTAGCTGCAATTTGCCTTGCGACGTGCTTACACACTCGTGTGCGATGTCATCGGCTTTGTTGGCCAGCGCGACATCGACAGCAAAGTCCGTAGCCTCCGCCTCTTCGTCGGATTCGTCTTGCTGATCCTCTTCAAAGGTCTCCACGACAGAAAAATTCGGCTCATCTTGACGTTGACTGGCGTGTTTCGTTTCATGAAACAGATCAACAATCCACCGACCGCTCGATGCTGCAACTTGCTTCAGAACGATCACATTTCTACCATTGACTCGCCAACACGCTCCGTGAAACCCGCCGGAGTCCTGTAAAGGCAGTACCGGTATTCCAAGACTCCAAACATATCGAACACAATTCTTGAATGTGAGATCCCCATAAGTTGTAAGGATTGCATCGTAAATTTCTTTTGGGTCTGCAGGAATCGGTTTAACTTTCAAGCCTCGTGTGCAATGCAGAACCAAGAGAGCCAAGTAGTGTGCATAGACGGCATATGCGTTGACCTTTTGTCGATCTGCGTTGGCCGGCACCTTAAATCGCGCCGAAGCGAGGATATGCGAAGGCAAATTCATTTGCTCTTCCGAAAACAGCAAATTAGTTGGGACGCTGAATATTCGCTCGATTCTGGCAGCCGCTTGGAGCGCAACAGTTTGCTTTTCGGTGTCACTCAGCGCGTGTTCCAACTGGCTGACAGTCGAAAAGTGCGTTGGCAGTATTCGTCTGTTTATGAACTCACTTGAGAGTCCTAACTGAGTAGCCCGCTTAAGGAATTGTGAAAAAGATATGCGAGTACTTGGCAAAAACACCCCTTTACTCAGCTTGAGGCCAAGAGCATCGATGACCTCACGAACGCGATCCAAGCTTGCAGACGAATATCCAGTTGCCTCGTATCGCTGAATTTGCTGTTCCTTGAGCTTGAGCTTATCCGCAAGGTCCTTTTGGGTTAGGCCAGATGCAATTCGGGCTTGAACAAGGGCAATTGGCAGATCCTCGAAGGAGAGTACCTCTAGAACCCCTAGTCCGCGAGTTTGCAGAGATTCGTATTCCCGAACCTCACTCTTCAGGTCCTCCAGTTGGCCAGTGATCGCGTCACGTTGGACGGCCTGCCAAGCTTCATCTTTCTGTGGCACGTTTTCCAAGGCTTTTAGCGCCTTCTCAAACTCTTCGAGTCTGGCCTTGGTGATTCGGTACTGACGTTCATTGCTGATCATGCCAGTCCTCCCAGGTCAATCTCGATGATTCCCTTGGCATCCCCGGTGTTCTTGTCTTTGGTAAAGAAGTCCACGAAAACCCGCCCAGTGTGCTGCTCCACGATGTCAGCGGGAAACATTTCTCCCCCGTACTTCAGTTTCTGTGCGGCACGACCGTTTGTGAAATCAAGCAATACCGGGTCGGTGGTCCTGAGCAGATGCAAATCGACACCCCGTCTATCCCAGCAGCCGTCGTAGTCATCGGGCATCTCCTTCGCCGTAACAAAACTGCCGTTCATTAAGGCGGTCTTGCACCCGGCGCTTTTTAAGGAAAGAAGCATCCGTTTCATGCTGGCCAAAAGGTGGCGACGATGCTCGTTGAATCCATACCGCTGCTCCAGCTCTTGCCATGTAGCGCGGTGGCGCCCCGGCGGGAGATTGCCCCGTTCATCGAAATCGGGAATCATCGGCAACACAACAATATAGTTGTGTCGCAAAAAAGTCAAGCCGGGAATTTGGGAGCGCTTCCGGAAGTGCTAGAAGTGCATTAGTATCAGGTGGTTACGATGATGCAGATCTCAGTAGCTGATTCTTGCGGTCGGGCTAAACAATCAAGGTCAGGCCAAAAGAACAAGAATGGCGGCACGCTGTCCATTCTTGGCGGTTGTAGAGCATTAGGGATGGACACGGCGACATCGAGCCTTAGCCCTTGTGTCTTTCCAATAGTTCCACCACATCGTTCTGACGAACGTGCTCCGCCAGACGACCACTTGTCAAAGCCAACCGTGCCCGTTCACCGTCTTGAACAATTTGGATAGGAGTTCGCGTTCGGCTTGCCTTTTGTTCGCGATGAGGAATTGTCAACCTCTTTAGACAAATTGATTGCGCGGATTTCGGAGGACCAGCCCGAATTGCACTTCGTTGGGCTGTTGAGCTAGGAATAGCTAGTTAGGCGATATGGCGAAATGAGCGGCGAAGCCATCGATCGTCATGTTTTCTACGATGGCATCGTGAGGGATCAAAACGTACTTCCAGGGCTTACCCTCGTATGTGACTGCATGGTCGCTCGCATGCTTGCACCACGTCATCGCTACATCTCGTTTGGCCAGGACTTCAGGATCGGTCATTTCGTTACGCGCCTTGGGCTCCAGCATGTAGATTCCCGACTTGGCTTCTGCCACGAAGTCGGGCTGATATTCGAGTTGGTCGGTTCCGGATTTGTAAAAGAGCTGAAACTGTCCTTTTGCCGGTTTGAACCATTTCTCCGCTTCACGGTCTAGGATCAATGCCAGTTTTCGCTCTGAGTCGGACTGAAATTTCTGCACGGGATAGAGACAGTTCTTGAAGCCCCCAAACAGATACTTGGCCATGTTGCTCTTGTCTGCAGGTGCATGGTGAAAATCAAGAATGGGATCAGAAGCCGATGCTGTGTAGGCGCTAGGCTTTAGCTCGGTGAAGCCTTTGCTGATCCGCACATCGAGCGGGCCAGACTCTTCCCAATAGTGCTGCTGCATTTGGGCGTGGACGAATCGAGCGATATCTCGGTGGTAAATGCGCAGGACTCTCTTGGCGTCCTCTTCCGATAGATAATTATGGAAGTGCTTCACCACCTGACCGGCCAATTCATAGAGCAAATCAGCGTGGTTGTCGTAGGAGACATCGTCGAAATCCATAAGACCGCTGACAATGTAGTTCTCTGGGCGGGCTTCCTCTGTAGCAGCGCTTCCTAGCGCCAGGACTTCGAGCTCATTTGTGCGTAGATGTTGAATCCACAACTCTTCGCTGGGAGGTGGATATTTCAAAGCACCAAGCTCTAAAGAGAAAGATTTGAAGCCTGACCGTACTTCTCCAGTTGGCACCACGAGGATGCGTGGGATATCAATCGTCTGCTGAATCACCAATTGCGTCGTTTTCGAGACAATTGAGGCGATATCAGGTTTGGCAGTGACGCCCTCAAGCTCCATCTGTGTCGGTCGATATTGATTTGTCACCTCTTGCAGAATCTGCGCTTGAAACTCCGGCTTCTGAAGATAATTCACAGTTGGCAGCTTCTGAGGTTGACTCTCAAGCGTTCGAATGACGTCGTAGGTAATTTGGGCAAGCTTTTGCTCTTCCGGCACTGAGAACGTTCGCAGTTGGCTATCCGGCGGGACGAGAGTGTTGGCGCTGGTGTGCTCGGGCTGTATTCCCAGTTTGGCAGCCAGTTGCGACTGCGATACAACGGTCACCGTCTTCTCTTTCAGCTGGTCTGGGCTCAAGATGACTTGTTTCAGACGAATCGCAGAGCCAGGCTTGTTCGCCTCTTCGATGATCTCCTGGAACCTGTCGTGCGCGATGATGTTGAGGCGGTCCACAGCCGTTACCCCTGTCCGTTTGCCATATGGCAATCGGAGACCGCGTCCAATGGACTGTTCTATCAGTGTGCGTGCATTGGCGGCCCGCAGCGGAACGATCGTGTAGAGATTGGTGACATCCCAACCTTCTTTCAGCATATTGACGTGAATGACTATTTCAGTGGGTTCATCAGCTTGCTCCACCCGGAGAAGGCGTTCAATCATTTCATCTTCTTCTTCACCGGTTTTACTGGAATCGACCTGAATGACTTTGGTCTTATACGTTCCGTCAAAGAACTGTTCTGATTCGATCAGTTGTTTCAATTGTCCAGCGTGCGTAGTGTCCCGCGCGATCACGAGGAGGAACGGCTTGACAATGGGGCGGTCGCTCTGGCGGGCATAGGTCTCCAGTTCAACCTTTACACTCTCGTGGAGCCGCACACCATCTTCTAGCTTCAGGCGTTCGATCTCCTCTGTGGACATGCCGGATGGGTTGAAGTTCTTCCGGGTCACCGCGGCGGGCTCTTTTACGAAGCCGTCCGCCATTGCCTTGCCCAACGGGTAGTCGAAAATGACGTTCTTAAATGGCACGGCGCCCTTGCTCGTTTCCACAAAGGGTGTGGCGGTGAGCTCCAGGCCCATTATCGGTTTAAGTTCATTGATCGCGCGGACGCCCGCAGAGGCTCGATAGCGATGCGATTCGTCCATAATGAGAACAAGGTCTGGTAGGCCGGCGAGGTAATCGAAATAGCTCTGTCCGATATATTCCGAGAGTCGCTTAATTCGTGGGGATTTCCCTCCGCGAACTTCGGAGTTGATCTTAGAAATATTGAAGATGTTAACCTTGCAACGCAACACTTGGTCGAAGAGGCTGCCCGCCTTTTGCTGGTAATCATCACCAGTAATAATTTCTGGCGCGTCTGTTGCGAACTCCGCTATGCCCTGAAATACATACTTCGGAGTGTTCGGTCTGAAATCAGCGATCAGCTTGTTGTAGATCGTCAGATTTGGAGCCAGTACGAAGAAATTATTGATTCCGTGCGCCAAATGGAGATAGCTGATGAAGGCGCCCATCAGCCGGGTCTTACCGACACCGGTAGCCAGAGCGAAGCACAATGACGGGAAGTCTCGCTCGAATTCGGTGACAGTTGGGAACTCGATGCGGATCGCCTCAAGAGCTCCAGCGGTATCGCTATCCTTCCTTGGCGGAACGATCTCCGTAATCCGATCAAGGATCTCCAGTGATTGTCGTTGCGGCGGGCGTAAGCTGAGGCGACCGGCAATCGCGTTAATGTGACGGTTCATCGGCGTCCGTTCCCCGCGCCAACGAAGAGTTCCTGCTGACCTCTTCTAGGAGGCGCTTGGGGAAGGTTCTTGACTTGTAAGCTGTAATCATCGTGTCCCCACTCACAACGCGCGAGCACCGTCTTTGGAATCTTCTTGACTGTCAGATTAGGCCAGCGATCAGCTTTTCCTCGAAATGCTAGGCATAGGACGAGCAAGCTCCGTTGTTGACCGACCTCATCGTTCAGTTCGTCAAGTTGCTCTGCGCTAAGAGTTTGTGTCGTAACGTAGATGAAATCTCGTTCAGTTGAGTGGCCGTGCTGCCAATATATCGAGTCGCTAGGGGCGTATTGAAAACCTTCCAGCTTGCAGAGTGCCTCGGCTAGCATTGTCGCGTTGTACGCACGGTTGATAACCCAGTTGCCCCAGTTGTCCTTTTCGAGCAGCGAGGGTGCAAGGTGGAAATAGCGAAAACCACCACCACCGTTCCAGTGCATAGCGTCGGTGATACCGCCACGATCAGTTCCATCGACGACTTTTTTCAGGCGCGGGATGATGTGTGTGTGACAATGCTCACCCAGTTCCACCATGATCCACTTTCGTCCCATCTTGTGCGCCACTGCCCCGGTCGTTCCAGAGCCAGCAAAGGAATCGAGCACCAAATCCCCTGGGTTGGTGGAAAGCTCTAGGATTCGCTTGAGAAGCAATTCTGGCTTCGGCGCTGAAAACGGATCGTTTTCGTTAAAGGCCTTCACTTCAACAGCAGCAATTCTATTCTCGCCAACTTCGGAATAGTGCCAAACTGTCATGCAGACAACTCCTTGGGATTCGATCTCGGAAAGAAAGCGCTTGACTGTCGGCTTGCTTTTGCCATCTTTGCCGAAATACACGCGGTGCTCAGCCTTGAGTCGCTCAAATGAGTCTTTGGTGTAAGCCCAGCACCTGCCTTTGGCAGGCAATACTTCGCGACCAGATGGTGTGATAATCGGATACAAGTTTGTGGAAATCCCTGTCTTGGCGAACTGTTTACCGCGCTGTCCAGTGGTCAAGCTAATCGTGAAGTCACCGGGGAACCACGGTCCTCGCCCATAGTTTCGACCCGAGGCATCAATGCCGTCGTACTCGTCGGATTGTTTGTATATCGCGTTTTGCTCTTCTGTCCTCACGAGCTTGGCGGGTCTCCAGATCTCCTTATTCTTGGCATACACCAACACATGGTCGTGCGAATCAGATAGCCAAGTGGCATTGGACTGAGACGATGACTTCTTCTGCCAAATTACATTCGCAACGAAGTTCTGGCGTCCGAATACTTCGTCGCAGAGGATTTTAAGATAGTGGGACTCAGTGTCATCGATGGTGATCCAGATCGAACCATCTTCGGAGAGGATCGTCCGAAGTAGTTCAACGCGATCCCGCATCAACGATAGCCAGATAGAGTGCTCTACTCCATCGTCGTAATGACTAAATGCCGATCCAGTGTTGTAGGGCGGGTCGATGAAAACACACTTGATTTTACCGGTGAAATCCTGTTCCAGTGCTTTGAGCGCCAGAAGATTGTCTCCGAAGATGAGCCAATTATCGAACACATCGTCGTCGGTTACGCGGTGCGGAGCGTGATAGGACTTCCCTGAATCTTCGAGCAAAATGCGCGGTTCCAGCTTGGGCCGGTTTTCTTTCCCGATCCACGTTAACTCAAGTCTTTGCCTGTTGCTCATGAGAGGTTCCCTATTTGTGGTGCCTTTGACGCCAGATATGCAAAGAGATCCTCTGGATAAGGCTGCCCTGGCCTCTGTTGTTTCTGCTTATGGCCGACAACTGGATCAGTTACGAGAGCATAGTACTCAATTGCGATTTTCTCGACGAGTGGAGTGACATCCGTCTGATTGCGAAAGAGAGCAAGTGGGCCTTTACCCGTCGCCTTCGTGAGGTTCCAATGAGTTTGGCGAAGTTGATCGAACGGCGCACTGAGCTGTGCTTCTAACTTTTTCTCATCGATGAGGACAGGAGCGACAGCTGCGTCCCGGACTCGCTTAGCCAGTACCCAGGCTACTGAATAAGTGCCGTGCCTGTAGGCTAGACGCTCTTGATCGGTTGCATGTTCCGCCTCGGCGTTCATTCTTTTCACCACATATCGGTTGAACCGCACTGCATTCGCTACATGAAACGGAGTCAACCCGCGGGCGAACAAAGCCTTGTATTGCACAGAAGCCGTGTCCAAGAACTGAGCGGGGTCTTTTTTCAGCCAGACTATGTAGCGAGGATCGGTTTGAAACATGGCTAGCGCCTGTGCAGCCTCGTCGATGCGAATATGGCTGGCGGTGGAAGCCGCATGATCCTGCATTCCTGGCTTGAACGCATAGTGAATGCCAAGGTATGCAAGCTCTCGACGGAGCCTTTCTTGTTCATCATCCAAAGCAGCGAAATCCGAGAATAGCACCGGATTCTGATGATTCCGCGCGCGAGTGACCTCTTTGCCAAAACTTGCATTGGCATCGGATTTGATCAAGGTGAAAGATACCTTCGCTGCTGAGATGTCACTGGCCGCATTGTCCGTTGCGAATCGCGCAGAAGAGGCAATCGTTTGAGCTCCATTGATGACGGACAAACCTCTGACTTTCAACTTTTTGCGATCGCTCTTCTGCCCCTTTGGCTCAACGATTTCGCACAAGGCTGTCACGCCATTGTTCAAGTAAACAAAGTTCTCGGGCTGGTCTCTTAGGGTCTTTTGGATGGCAGAGTTCACCTCGGTTTTGTGCCCAAGAAAAGTGCGAATGTTTTTCTCGTACAGAGCTTTCCCGTACTTGGCGTGCAACTCGACGAGATCACTCAGTAGGGCCAATCCGAAATAGGTGAGGCGAGGCTGACTGATTACGGTGCTTTTGTACAATTTCAACTCAACATTCACTTGTTCGTACGCCTTGGCGGCTAGAAGGTCCTCGACGACTTTGGCGGCGTCGTAATCAATGACCGGCTGTTCCAGTCGTTCCTCATCATCGGGATCTGCCAAAAGCTCGCCCAATGCCTGGTTGGCATGTTTACTAACGCCAGCACCGGTGTGTGCCAAAACGAGTCTGATGTGGCTGCAATTCTCCACGGCAAGTTCGATCTCGGCTTTCCGATTTTGGACATTAGCGTTGAATCCTGCAAAATCCTGCTTTATGAGCTTGCGGATGCCCTGGCAAAATGCCAGTGCCTCCTCCTGACTGAACTGCTCGGCGGCTTTGAGCTTTGATTGCACGAGGTAGAGCGTTTCGGTCGGAGCGTGATAGTAGATTGCGTCAACGCCAAAGTCGTCAAAATCATCTACGACTGCTTTCGCGCCATCGACCGCGGCAATGCTACAAATCTTGCTCAGTGCGAACCCGCCAAACGCGCGAGAAGAGTTCTTCTTGTGTTGCTCGCCAGCTGGTCTAGTGGTGTCAAGAAGTGGTGGAAGATGCGGGATGAAATCCGCGTCGAGCACTTTTTGAAGCATCGCAAAATGCGCTTGGTCGAGTGGACTCATAGGGCCGTGAGGTTGATAGTAGCTGTCTTCATCATCTCCTGCTATCGAAGTATCCACCGCACAACGAAAAGCCTTTCCGTGTTGGTTCGCTGAGTGAGCCTACTCTCAACCTGCTGAATTAGCTCATCGCGTCTTTTGTCCACGTCATCCTGGGCATCGAACAGCGATCGGCGGCGCTGATTGCGCTGCGATTCCAAGGCCTTAATCTCCTTTTGCTTTTCCAGTTTCTCTTCGAGCGTGGGAGTTGTCATGGCTGCTCGCTTAACGTCTTTGATCTGACGGTCAAGCTCTTTGATTTCGCGTTCCAGCCCCAATTTTAGATCGTCAGCCCAGCCATCTAGTTTTTCTGTTTCCGCCTCGAAGAACTGCAAGTTCCGACCGGAGATAGTCTGACTGATTGTAGCTTGCCTTTTCTCCGTAACTGTTTGGAGCTGGGATTCTACCTCTCGGACGAGTGTGGGAAACACAGCGGAAGGCTGCACCTCTGCCGGCAAGGAGAACATCCGACCGAAAACGTCCTCATCTAAATCTTGCCCAGCGTCCGTGGTGGCAGTGAATATCAGATGATCCTCGATCTGACCGAGGGACTCGACCGCGAAATTGGACAACATCAGCCAGCCCGCCTTCCCGAGCAGCGGTTCGAGAACGCTGATTTTCCCATCGTGGGCGCCATAGTCGAATCGGACCTCTTGGGTTGGCAGGTCACGACTCTTGGCCCTCGCCAACACTGCTTCCGCCAGAGGGTGGTTTAGACGGTAGAGGTGTGCTTCGCCGGAACGCCGGGGGAGTTCATAGAGCCCGAGAGGAATGTCGCCGGTGAATGGACAGCTTGTGACACGGAATGAAGATTCATTGAGAAACTCGGCGTGGCTTCTCATTTCATAGCGAGTGAGGTCGATCAGCAATCGCTCGTAGCGATTGAGGTACGCCTTGGAAGCCTCGTCGCGGACTCTTAACTTTTCGCGCACCTCGTCGTCGAAATTCTCCAGCAAGCGCTGTTGCGTGCGAGTCATTGCTTCGTTGATCTCGAAGCTGAGTTCCAGCTGGAGCTGGTCAAACGCTGACTGGATTTCTTCTTGCTTGCGGCAGTGCTGGTAGATATCAGCAATACGCTTCTCGAAGTCCACGCCGGAACCGATAGCGCCTAAGACCTCATCGCTTGCGCCAAACACACCCTCGAACAACTTGAATTTCTCGGACAAGAGCTCAAAAACACGCTGGTCAGCGGCATTCTTCCGATTCAGGAAGTTCACCACGACAACGTCATGTTTCTGTCCGTATCGATGGCAGCGCCCAATCCGCTGTTCGATTCGCTGCGGATTCCACGGCAGATCGTAATTCACCACTAGCGAGCAGAACTGAAGGTTTATTCCTTCTGCGCCCGCCTCAGTGGCGATCATGATTCGCCCTTCCTCACGGAAGTAGTCAACGAGAGCCGAGCGGATGTCAGCCGACTTGGAGCCTGTGACGCGATCGGTTCCCTGATGGCGCTGAAGCCACTTGGCGTAGATCTGCTTTGAGCCCTCGTCATTGTTGGAACCATTGAACAGGACAATACCACTACTGAAGGGGCTGTCGGCCAGCACACGGAGCAGATAGCTCTGCGTCCGGCAAGACTCCGTGAAGATGATGGCCTTCTCCGCGGCTCCGAGGCTTGCCGCCCTCTTGAAGCCGACTTCAAGCGCCTTGAGTAACGCTCTCCCTTTGGCGTTTTGCTGAATGGACCGAGCGAGCGATGCAAAGCTGTCGAGATCCGCAATTTCGCGTTCAAGTGCAGAACGTTCATCGACGGACAGAGACTCTACCATTGGGTCCTCAGGCCATTCCTCCGCGGTCTCGTTCAACGCTTCGTAGTCCTCATCGAGTTCGTCCGGCAGAGAGGTAGACGGTTCTTGTTTCTTGAGTTTCGATTTGAGGCGATTCGAGATGGACTCCAGAGCTCCAGCGATAGCAAAGGTCGAAGATGCCAGCAGCTTGCGCAGGACGAGCGTCATCAGCGACCGCTGGCTCGCCGGGAGAGCTTGGAGATTGTCACGGCGTAGATATTCCGAAACCAGATTGTAAAGACGGTCCTCGCTTTCCTCTGGCGTGAATTCTTCAACTAGAGGCAGCCTCATTGTGAATGGAATGTAGGCAGTGACTTGCCGGCGAAGAGTGCGATAACAAATTGGCTTAAGCCGATCTTTCAAGGTGCGGAACACCTGCTCTTGCGCCAGGTTCGCAAATTGTTCTCGAAAGCTTTTCAAATCACCAAAAGCGTGTTCGTCTACGAAACTTACAAGACCGAAGAGTTCAAGAAGCGAATTCTGTAGTGGAGTGGCAGTGAGCAAAAGCTTCGGGGAGCCGTCGAGAGCCTGCTTGAGCGTATTGGCAATTACGTTCGATGGTTTGTAAACATTCCGTAGTCTGTGTGCTTCGTCAATGACGACAAGATCCCAAGCCGTCGAGCGAACGTCAGTAGCCTTGTTGCGGGCAAAGTGGTAAGAACAGATTACAATGGTGTCCGCTGTCTCGAATGGATGGAAATTTCCCCGCTTGACCGCAGCATTGTAGAACTTAGTTTCCAGAATCTCGCACGGCAGGAAGAACTTCTCGGAGAGTTCCTGGTACCACTGTTTTCTGAGATTCGAGGGTGTGATGACAAGAATTCGCCTCTTGCGCTCCGCCCACTTTTGGGAGAGCACGAGACCTGCCTCAATTGTCTTCCCGAGCCCGACTTCATCGGCGAGCAAGGCGCCCTTTGAAAGAGGCGAGCTGAATGCAAAGAGGGCGGCATCGACCTGGTGCGGATTTAGATCGACCTGCGCGCTGGCGACTGCGCCTGCCAGCTTTTCAAGACTGTCAGAGGAGCAGCGTTTTGTCAGTTCATACGCGTAATATTTCGCGTGGTAATCGGTCAGATTCACGTTTCTTACGTCTTTCAGGCTGGTCCGCGCCACGCGCCGTCGCTCCGCTTCGATGAATTATCAGTTTGAGTCGCTGAACGCTCCGAGGGTCTGGCCTCTGTACCATATGAAATTCGTCAGCATTATCGACGAAATACGATAGCCCTAACGCCTTGCTGTGGATGATAGCAAGAAACTGCGCTACGAACCTAACAGTTCAATAGGTTGCGCGGACTCGTGTTTGCCCGGATGGAAGTGACATTGCTGCATGTTTTCTGCAACTGACATAGCGAATTTTCTGGCCTGCCAGCACACGGCGACGCTCGACCATGCTGAATCACGGAAGGAGATCAAGAAGCCATTCTTCAATGATCCTGTTATCGAGTTGCTGCAGAAGCTCGGTTTGGAGCATGAGAAGCAATACTTGCATCACCTGATCGATAAGGAAGGTCTTGCAGTCACACAGATTGACGTGGGTGCGTCATGGCAGGATGCGGCTTACGAAACGGTGCGGGCGTTGCGCTCCGGAGCGTCGGCGATTTATGAAGCCACATTCCTGGACGGGTCGTGGCGAGGACGGGCCGATTTTCTCATCCGAGTGGACAGGCCCAGTGCGCTCGGTCCGTGGTCGTACGAAGTGGTCGATACAAAGCTGGCCCGAAGCACAAAGTCTGGAGCAGTTATTCAACTGTGCTTCTATTCGGATTTGTTGTCACGAATTCAGGAACTTGAACCGGAGCGGATGTATGTGGTGCTTGGTGGCGGCGTCGAGGCCGAAGAGTTTGTTGTTCAACGTTACATCGCGTACTACCGAAGGATCAAAAGAGAGTACGAGACCGACTGGAAAGTCGAGCGGGATACGTACCCAGAACCGACCGAGCATTGCGAGGTTTGCTCGTGGTATCCGCTATGCGACAAACGTCGGCGTGCTGACGACCATTTGTCATTGGTCGCCGGGTTATCGCGGAATCAGCGCAAAGCATTGGGCGAGCGGAGTGTAGGCACGGTGGCTGGCCTATCGGCTCTTGCGCTTCCGGTAAGGCCCAAGATTGATCGCATCGGCGAGGCAGCCCTGTTCCGCATTCGAGAGCAGGCACGCCTCCAGGTGATGGGACGGGAGCAAGGTAAAGCATGTTACGAGATGCTCGACCCGATGGAGACGGATAAGGGTCTGGCCACTTTGCCATCACCCTCGCCGGGAGATGTGTTTCTTGATCTTGAGTCGAACCCCTACGTTCTTGACCAAGGATTGGAATACTTGATCGGATTTCTCACGCTCAATGCAGGCACCGAACCGCGCTATGAATCGCTTTGGGCCTTCAACCGTGCCCAAGAAAAGAAAGCATTTGAAGACTTTGTAGAGGTGGTGATGGATCGGTGGCAGAGAGACCCGGCAATGCACATTTATCACTACGCACCTTACGAGCCAACGGCCATCAAGCGCCTGGCGGGACGGCATGGAACGTGCGTTGATGAGGTGGATGAACTGTTGAGAGCAGGGATGTTCGTTGATCTTTACCGGGTGGTTCGACAGAGTCTGCGCGCATCCGTAGAAAGCTATTCCATCAAGAAGCTCGAACCACTTTATGCGTTTTCTCGGGCCGTGCCACTCCGGGAGGCAAATGTCGCGCTGAGCACGTTCGAAGCGGCGCTTGCGCTCGGAGGTCAGCGGGACATAGAGAGTCTTCTTAAGACAATCGAAGGCTATAACCGCGACGACTGTGTATCTACATTGCGGCTTCGAGACTGGCTGGAGGCCCGACGGACTGAGCATGAGGCGCGCACAGGTCGAGCGATACCGCGGCCGGAAATGAGGTCGGGCAAGCCAGGTTTGGACCTTGCGGCCCAACTAGGCGAAGTGAGCGATGTCAAGGACCGCCTAATCTCAGACCTTCCCGATGACGAGGCCGACTGGACGGAAGAACAACGAGCACGTTGGCTGCTTGCTCAAATGCTGGAATGGCACAGACGAGAAGAGAAATCTGCTTGGTGGGAATACTTCCGGCTTTGTGAGCTTTCGGATGACGAACTCCAAGAGGACAAGACCGCGCTGGGCGGGCTCGCCTATGTTGGCGAAGCGGGCCGGATCAAGCGTTCTGTGATCCATCGCTATCGGTTTCCGCCTCAAGACCACGGGATTGATCGGGCACTTGAGGTTCGGGATCCAAGAACTCAAAAGAGTGCCGGCGACTTGATCGCTATCGACGATCACGATAGAACGATCGACCTGAAGAGAGGAGCTACGTCCAGTGTTCTGCACCCGACCGCATTGATACCCTTTGACATCGTGGATTCAGAAGTTTTACGCGGTAGCCTACTCCGTGTCGCGTCTGCTGTAGCAGATAGTGGAATGGCTGGGCAGGGGATATTTCAGGGAGCACGGGATCTTCTTTTGCGCCGGGGTCCACGGTCCTTGGAGGAGATGTCAGGTCCCTTAATCGGCACAGATGGGTGCCTGACTGAAAGCGCAAGACAGCTAGTGCGGTCGCTTTCGTTGCAGCCTTGCGTATTGCCGATTCAGGGACCACCCGGATCGGGCAAGACATATAGCGGAGCACGGATGATCGTCGAACTCGTGAGGGATGGCCGAAGGGTTGGAATCACCGCTGTCAGCCACAAGGTTATTACAAACCTTCTGCACGAGGTCTGCAGGCACGCATCGGAAGTGGGCGTTCCTTTGAGGGCAATTCAGAAGTGCAACGATGGCGACCAGTGTCGGGAAGCCGCGGTCACACAGGCCGAGGACAACCAAGCTGTGTCGAGTGCGATAAGAGGAGGGTCAGCTCAGGTTGCAGCTGGAACAGCTTGGCTCTGGGCCCGACCGGAGATGGCCAATTCTGTCGATGTCCTCTTCTTGGACGAGGCTGGTCAAATTTCTCTAGCAAATACGCTTGCTGTCTCGCAGGCTGCTACGAGTATTGTTCTGCTTGGTGATCCACAGCAGCTCGACCAACCTCAGCGGGGCATTCATCCGCCAGGCGCTGAGGTTTCAGCCCTTGGACATTTGCTTAACGGCCACGCAACCATCAGCGCCAGTCAGGGGTTGTTCTTGAGCGAAACCCGCCGCCTCCACCCAGATGTGTGTTCCTTCACTTCCCAAGTCTTCTACGATGGTCGGCTTCTGCCTAGGCCCGAGAATGCTCATCAGCGGCTCAACTGCGACACTCTGCTCGATGGCGCCGGCCTGCGGTTCTCTCCGGTTGAGCACGCTGGGAATCAGAACGAGTCGCCAGAAGAAGTTGAAAGGCTTGGTGAGATGGTCGAGCATCTCCTACAAACGCGAGCCACCTGGAGCGACAAAGAGGGCAGGAAGCACGCTCTTAGAGCTGAGGACGTTTTGGTTGTTGCTCCTTACAATGCTCAAGTGGCAGCGCTTATGGAAAGACTCCCACCTGGGACGAGAGTGGGCACTGTCGATAGGTTCCAAGGCCAAGAGGCGCCGATCGTGTTCTACTCAATGGCAACATCGACGCCAGAAGATGCGCCGAGAGGAATGGAATTTTTGTACAGTCTTAATCGGCTGAATGTCGCTGTGTCGCGGGCGCGATGCGTTGCCGTCTTGATAGCAAGTCCGAGGTTGTTCCAAGTGGAGTGCAGAACGCCACGGCAAATCGAACTCGCGAATGCGTTCTGCCGATATTTGGAGATGGCCATTCACGCATGAAGGTGTGATTTGGTCTTTATATTTGCCGTTTGGGACAACTCAAAGAATAGGGTGGGAGTGTTGAGGAGCTTTCGGTGTCGGCTGGGTCAAACGTCTAGATTCCCCGATTCACACTTGGTCCGCCTATATCATGCCGGACAGTCTGGGGAGGTTCCCTACGTCGAATGATGCTCTGATATCTGAATTCGATGAAGAAATGCTCGGTATCTACGAGAGGGCGCTCTCAGAGGCGCATTATAAAGCGACGCGCTTTCTGACTATGCTGCATGAGCACCGCGGATTGGAAACCGCGCGCCTTCTAATTCATTCGTCAACTGTTTCGGAAGGTTACACCGCACTTTGGGAACGCAAGCGCCTTGATCTCACGGTGGAGGCAGTGGTGCATGACAATCCCAAGTGGCATCCATTGTTCACTCGCGACGAGTTGGGCATCTGTGTGAAGCGACTCATCGACTATGGTTATTTCTCTTGACCATGCCATGATTGGCTGAAGGCGCGAGGCCCCGTGGATTTCAAACTGACTGCTACCGGACTTTGATTGGCGGCCGCTTCTCCAGCTCCTGCCGGGAGCGTTCAAGTTCCTGGGCGATGATCCTTTCGTCTGGAAGGACAGTCTGATACTCGGCGGCCAGCACCTTGTTGGGGAGGTTGTCGAGAGCGTAGTGGGCCTCTGCGGCTCCCTTTTCGGCACACAGAATTAGTCCGACTGGCGGATTCTCCCCGGCCTTCATCCAGTGCTCGCGGGCGTAGTTCAGATAGAGGTGCATCTGCCCGGCGTCCGCATAACTGAACTTCCCTACCTTGAGGTCGATGATGACCAGTCCATGCAGACGCCGGTGGAAGAAAATAAGGTCGATACGAAACCATGTGTCGTCGATACGAAGCCTACGCTGGCGGCCGAGGAAGGCAAAATCATCTCCCAACTCCAAGAGAAAGTCGGCGAGGCGACGGATTAGCGCTTCTTCCAAGTCTGACTCGGAGTATTCGTCCTTGAGGTGGAGGAATTCGAGAACGAACGGGTCCTTGATAGCCTCTTCGGGCGTCACCAAATCGCCGGGTTCTGAGTTCTCCGCTTTCTCCAGCATGGCGGCTTTATTCTGGGAAAGCGCGGTGCGCTCGTAGAACTGACTACCGATCTGGCGATCGAGTTGGCGGACAGACCAACCCGAACGTCGCGCTTCCGCCTCGTAGAAGTTCCGAGCCTCCTGATTCTTGAGGGAAAGCAGTCGAAGGTAGGCGGACCAAGGCAAGGGAAACTGGTTGACGAGATCTTTAACTGGTTGAGGTTGTCCGCGTATCTCATTGAACGGTATAGGTGTTGAAGATTTTGCAGACAGTGTCTGCAAAATCTTGACCTTCGGCCATGCCAGATAGAAGCTCCTCATCTGGGCGAGGTTACGCGGCCCAAACCCTCTGCCAAATGAAGCCGAGAGATCTTTGGCCAGCCGCTGGATGAGCTCACTTCCATACCCGGCTCTCTTCTCTCCGGCTTGCTCGAACTGGACGATCCTTCTTCCAATTTCCCAGTAGGTAGCCGTCATCAGTGCATTTACACTTCGAGCCGCAGCGCTTCTGGCCGCATTGAGCAGTTCCACGATTTCGACGCGGATATTGTTGTAGTTCGCTGGGACGGTCGTCATCTTGGTCATCATGATTTCTCCACCTTGATGGTTGACATCGTCAGACTCCCATACCCAAACCAATTCCCACTCCGATCGATGAAGGTTGATTGATTTCCAATGCGGAGGTCTTCGAGACATCTGATCCTAGTCGGGGGCCAAGTTTTTCGATGTCGTCGGTGAAGAGTGTGGCCTCGTGGCTGGCGCGGGAGATGGAGACATAGCCGAAGCGGGAGTTGAGCAGGTCCGGGTGGACGCTAGTGTCGGCGTGAACGAGGACCCGGTCAGCAGTGAGGCCCTGGGAACTGTGGCTCGTAACGGCGTAGCCGTGGTCAAAATGACGATGATCTCCGGCGTTAAATTCGATCTGGCTGTTGTTGTCGAGGCGCGCGGTAACCCGGCCATCCGGCGCAAGTGACTCGATTACAGCAAGATCGCGATTCGCAACGCCCAGCGACTTGTCCGGCGCGGTGAACTGGATGCGGTCGCCTACGGAGAACTCGCGTTCGATTTCTCGATAGACACTGACACCGGTGAGACGGCGGGGATCGTAGGTGGCAAGTTCTTTATTCGCTTTCTCGACCGTGACCTGGTTTGTGGTCGGGTTGATCGCGACGACCGATGCGTAGGCGGCAGCTTCGATTCCGATGGCTTTGCTGCCACGCGTGTAGCGAATTACGTCGTCGATCTCGTAGTGGCTCGCCCAAGATCGTTCGGCTCCGGTCATGTCCTGACGCTGAACTAGGACACGGAAAGTGTAATCTTCCGGAGCAACGGTTCCGACAGCTTTCAATTCGTGGCGAACCGCGACGTTCAAGTGGCGGCGCGAAGCATTATCGGGTGAGACGATCAGAGTGTTCTTGGGCGATTCGATGTAGGTCTTGGCGATAGCGCGGACACGCTCTTCCCGGTTGGGAATTTCCTTTACCCGTCCCTGCTGTTGGAGTACGTCGAGCGCAGCGGAGACTTGGCCAGTGGCCAGCATTTCCACGGCGGATTTCAGGGCCGGATCTTTCTGGCGAACGATCTCATCGAGCTTGGCCGTGCGCATTCCAGCTTCCTGGAGTTGCTCGAAAGGTCGGCCTGCTTCGACGCCCTGGTGCTGGCGGATGTCGCCGATCAGAAGCACACGGTCATCGGGACCAAGCCGCGAAAGGAACTTGCGAATATGGTTTGTGCTGGCTAGGCTTGATTCATCCACTAAGTAGAAGTGCTTTTGCTCCGGTAGGTCTGGATTCGCACTGTGAGCGAGGAAGCCTTGCAGGGTTCCAGCCCCAATGCCTGCTTCATTCAGTTGGCGCGCAGCACGGGAGGTTGGGGCGAAGCCTTCAACCTGATAGCCCTGAGTCTCTGCGGCACTGCGGATGACGGTAAGCGTGGTTGTTTTGCCCGCGCCGGCGAATCCTTGGATTCCTTGGATGCGGTCCGGCGAGCTAAGAACATCTTCGACCACGCACTTTTGTGCAAGGTTGAGATGCGCGTGCTGGCCCGCAACTTCGATAGCCTGCGGACGCGAAAGAACCGGCCCGAAATGGTTCTGCCCCTCACGCATTCTGCGGATAATTTCACGTTCCGCTTCGATGGTTTTCGCGGTGGTGAACTGACGGCTCGGAACACCACGAGACCGCTCTACGATTTGAAATTCCCCGGAGGCCAAACGAGCCTCCAGATTGGAACGAACCTGGCCGTGAGTGATCTCTCCCATGCCGCGGCGGAGCCCGTCGCGGATCAGTGCACGTTCATCCACAACCGCCTCGCGTTCGAAGTTCTTGTCGCGGGAAAAGGTCAGAGATTCTCGAACGCGTTCAAAAGAGTTGATCGGCTTCTCCCGATGCTGCGACCGTCCCCGCGCCGCCCGCACGACCGCGTCGGCTTGGTGTCCAAAGTCTGCCGCCAGCTTTCGGTGCGCGGCCATCACTTCTCCCGGTGAATGAATCCCCTTGCGGTCGCGGGTTGAGTGCGCTGCGATCTCAGCGGCTTCCCTCCCGGAACGGCCTGTGCGTTCAAGGTATTCGCGAATTTGTTGGCTGCGCGGACTGGATGCGTCCAGGTATTCCTGCGTGTAGCCCTTGATTTCCGGCGCCCCGCTGCGCCCTGTCGTGATTTCGTATCCAAGTTGGCGCAGTTTGTAGGTCAACTCGGATTGATAGACGGCTGTGGCAAATTGCTGCGAGGCGAAGAGACTCTGCGGCTGAATGGCCCGAGGCTGACCGTTGTCCCGCTCGGTCACGTTGAAAAACACAGCGTGTGTGTGCAGTTGTGGGGCGACATAGCCATCGACCGGGCGGGCTGTATCATGCTCGAACTTGGCAGCGATAAACTTGCCCGTGGTTTCGGGCGGATGATTGCCGCCGATGCGGGCTTGCGCGTAGTGTTCGAGCTGATCAAGGGCTACGCGAACGCTCTCCCGGTGCGCCTCACGGACGAGGTTATCGCCGCCGACCAGCGCGGTAAGCGAGACGGATTTTGGGGCGGAAAAGGTCGCATCCCACCCAGCCCGGTGCTCCATCGTTTTGATAGTCTTGCCCTCGGCGTCCTGATATTCATAGGACGCTCGTTGCCGCACAAGTTGCTCTCCGGTCTGCGGATGCTGGCCCTGGCTGAGTTTTGCGAAGTCCTCGGCAGAGACGGCCCCGGCGAGGCCGAACTGCGCGGCCAGGCGCCCTTGCCATTCGCCAGCGATGACGCCTTGTTGCGACCAATAGTTCTGCTCCTTCGCGGTGAACTCCTTCTGGTGGTAGGTCTGTGCCTGGCCTGCGGAGAGTGGTTTTGAAATGGTCAGCATTAACGTCTACTCCACCTGGTTCTCGTGCGGCTGAAGCGCATATTCGGGGTTTAGAAGATTGCCCTGCATCTCGTCTGAGTCTGAGGTGGGCGGGGTGCTGGGCACAATCAAATCATCCATGGTCCGCTCATCGAAACCAGGACTCTTCTCCTCCAGGGCAATGAAAGGAAACGAGAATCGCGCGACATGGTTGCCGTATTTGAGAAAGCCTCGAAGATCGTCGAGACCCGAAACCTCGGATGGCAGAACGAGCGGCTCGGTCTGCCGGTCGAGCGCGAAGTTTCGCCCCGCGCGAGAGCCCTCATAGTGGGTTTCGCGCAGCCGTTCAATCTCAATTTCGCCAATGGCCTCGCTGACCCATTTGGCAGCCCGAGGCTCGGTTGTGCGAAGGAAAATCTTTGTCGCGGGCTGCGAGAGCATGGCCTCGGCATCTTCCCCGTAACGAGCTTGCATCTGGCTCCGTCCCTGGAAGCCAAGGATGACCGGGTTCTGTGATTTGCGATTCTCGGTGATGGCTGTATGGAGCTGAGGCAGTCTCTGCAAGCTGGCCAACTCGTCGATGACGAACCAGACGGGTTTCTGGTCCGGCATGGGCTCGTTTAGGAGACGCAAGACAAGCGTATCAATCCACAGACTAATGAGCGGACGAAGTGCCTCGCGCATTGTTGGACGCGAAGTGATGAAGATCCAACCGTGCCGCGTCTCTGCCCAGTTGGTTGCCGTCCAGGCGGAGGTTGTCTCGTCTGGCTTCGGCAGAAGCCGGAAGCTATCCGCGCTCATGTTGAGAGAGCCGAGTACTCCTGTCCGCTGTTGTGGGGCCTTTGGATCGATCAGCATCCAATACTCAGTTCCTTTGACGCGACGGTCGATTTCGGCAGGATCGGACATCCATCGCACCAGCTCCTCCGGCGTCGGAAGGAAGGTAAGCAGATGTGCAAATATCTTTTGCGGAGCTTCCACGAAGAAGCGATTCGTCACGCCCTCCGGCTGGTAGAGCGACACGGCCAGCGCCTTGGCTTCGGCCTTGCGGCGAAGCTCTTTCGACGGGTTCCAGTAGGGCATCCGAGCGTCGAGCGGATTGAGAACGATGTCTCCGCGGCGCTCGTTATAGAACTGCTTCACAAACTCGCAGGCCGGATCGTAAACAATGGCGCTGTCGCCGCGGGCGTCCACCTGATAAAGCATCTGGCGAATAATGCTCGACTTGCCGGAGCCAGTGTCGCCCACAATGAGAAAGTGTTTATTCTCGGCATCGCGCGGAATACGCAACGGTAGCTTTGAATCGTTGGTCGTGATGCCGATGCCGTTGCCGCTGACGGCTTCGGTGAAGTCCTTGGCGTTGACAAGAACCGGGCCTTTGAGGCGGCGCCCATAGCGAAGTCCCTTGATGCGCCTGATGTCCTTGCGGGCGGAAAATGGTAGTTGCAGCCCGAAGGCCACGAGGCCAAAAATGAGTTGCATGGTGAAGAGCTGGGCGAGAGGAGTATCCGTATAGATCCAGTGCTCAATCCATTTGTGAAGAGCCTTGTTCTGGTAGCTGTGTGGTTTTTCGCGGAACAGCAAGCGGAGACCCTGCCGCCGCGCTTGCGACGAAGGTACAAAGGGCAACGGGCTTCCGGTGAATTGCGGCGTCTTTCCTGGCTCCACGTCGGCTGCAAGCGCGGTCCGGAAGCGCGACTTGCCATCGGAAACATATAGGAGTTGATAATTGCTGGCGGGATGTGTGAGACCTGCCAACTCAGTACGGAGATAGTACGGCAGGTAGTAGCGTTCGAGTGGTGAAAGGCCGAATTGAAAACGAATGTAGATAAAGAGTCCGGTCGCGACTAGAGAGAGAAAAATTGCGCCGAGCGTATAAACATAGTGGCGTGGCGGCCAAATAATCGACTCGCGGCGGCCCCACTGCTGGATGGGCGGCATGGCTATTTCTCCTTGTTCTGGCTGCGCTTGGCGAGGAGTTCTTGCGCTCTCGCAACCTTGGTCGTCTGGACTTGGCGAAAGAGTAAGGTGAGCTGTTCCTGGGCAAGTTTATCGCCGCGCAGCAACGGTTCGAGCGTGTTCATCAAAAGCATCTGAACGCCGACGAGTTCAGTGAAGATGTGCATGTCCATCGGCGTGTGACTGCCAACAACAACACCGCGCAGCAATACTTCACGTGCCCACTCGCTCGGTGTCTTGCCCGCTCGCGATGCGGCTTCTTCGACTGCTTTCGCTTCACTTGTCGTGAGCTTGGTACTGAGGTTGCAAGAGCGCCGATCGCGCCCTCGTAGCTTCTCCGAACTTCGTTCGTCGATCACCTGAATCTCAGCCACAGTGAACCTCGATTGCTTTGTTTTGGCGGTATCTGTCCAGATACGGCTAGATTCCAAGCCCTTGTGTTTTCAGTGGTATCCGCCGAGATACCAAAGTATCTGGGCAGTTCCCTATCAGGGGTGGAGTGTCACAATTCTCCCGGTGCGAAGCACCGTTCTTACTCCGCCACGAAATTGAATGCAGGATCACGTCTTCACTGCCCGCACAGAAGGCGTTGACTCCACCCCTGCTACAAGCTTCTTTGCAGGCTCCTCCGCTGCACCATTACTCGGACCTTTACGAACGCGCAATGTGGAGGCAACCTGTTTGGCCTGTGGCGTCTTCAAAAAGTCCTGGAAATCACGGTCCTTCGAGAAGACATAGTTGAGCGCTTTGTCCACAACATCGTCCGCGGATGCGTGGATGAAAGCGGCGTACTGGTCGACCTGCGCGGCGGTAGACTCATCAAGCCGGACAGAAGCACTGATGTGGCGGATCTGGTTGATTTCAAGCAACGGCATTGTTGTTCTCCTTATAGGTGGTGGAATCAAGCAATCTTTCTGCGGGCAATCATCCTCTGAGCCGTCTGTGCAATCTCCCGCGCACGAGCGCGGCAGAGTGCGATGGGAATTTCAAAGCGGCGACGAACTTCGAGCAGCGTCACAACGTCTTCTGTCGGAACGCCTTCGATGAGCCAAAGTCGGGCCGACGCAACGTCAACCGTCCTCTGAGCGTAATAAAGAGGATTGGGCTTATCGGCGCGTCGGGAAGCCAGCTTGCGCGTGAGTTTCACGGCGTCTTTGCCACTGGCAAGCTCATGCAGTACCCATACCCAATCGTGTTCGGAATTGGTGTGGTTCGAGGGGCGCTTTCGCACTGTGATTGCACGGGACGGAAGAAGGGCATCGGCGGCTAGAATGTCCAGCCGGAAATCATCCGAATTCCAAGTGGCATCGCCTGGGTATTCAGCCGTCACGGGATGCGCCGGATCGTACTTGCAATTAAGGAATCCGGGCAGGCGGAGAACCCGATTGCAGTCCGTGCAGGCGGGATCGCCGCCAAAGGTAATTGCAAGCAGTTTTAGGGCGCTTTCCTGCTGTTCGAGAGTGAAACCTTCCACTCGCCAGAGAATCTGGTACTTACCGAGAGATGTCGAGAGGACGACATTCGGTGTTGGAACCGCATCGGACGCCCGGAGCGAAGAGAGGCGGGTCTCTCCATCGGTATCCAAATCCAGATAGAGGTGGCGTACTGAAGCGATGCATTCTTTGGTGCGTCTCCGGCTGTCCGAGCGAAGCGGATTGGCCGCTACGTAAACATTCGCACCAGCAGCGTTCTCCTCCGCGAGCCAGCCGAGGTAGCGAGGCTCGATCACGGTTTCCAATTGGACGATTCTCTGAATTGTTGCGGCGGGAACGTCACGCCTCAGAAGTAGAGCAATGGTCTCCCCCGGCGCGAAACAATGGGTAAGGAAGTCAGCAGCGACGGCAGTTGCGTTCCGAACATCAGGCTGTGGCATGTTTCACCTCAAAAACGGGCTCTATCAGGAAACGTTTTGCGTCCCGGTCGTATCCACGAATCGCCAGCACTTCGCGGAGGATGCGGCGCCCTGGCTGCCGCTCAACATGGACGACAAAATCAACGGCCTCCCCGATCTCGGCTTCGGTGTCGGAGAAGGTAGTCTGCGCGTGGTTGCGCATGACTAAATTGGCGAACCGGCGCAGCGCTTTCTCTGCGGAATTGGCATGAATCGTCGCTAGCGAACCGGCGTGGCCGGTATTGAAGGAATCGAGCAGCGTTCGCGCCTCGATTCCACGCACTTCGCCGAGAATGATGCGATCCGGTCTCCAGCGAAGAGCAGACTTCAAAAGATCGTCGAAAGAGATGTTGGCCTTGAACGTGTCGGTCTGGCATTCGGACGGCACAATGTTCGGCTTCTGGATATGAAGCTCGGAGGTGTCCTCAATGACCACGATGCGATCGTGGTCCGGGATGAAGTCTGCCAATATCCGCAAGAGTGTGGTCTTGCCGGTCCCCGTTCCACCACTGATGAGCAAGGTCTTTCCGCTGCGGATTTGCTCCCCCAAGAAGTCTGCGAGTGACCGCGTCAATGTGCCGCGAGCGATCAGGTCGTCGATCGTGTAATGCCGGCTGGTGAACTTTCTGATTGTCAGAGCAGGCGCCGGGCGCACAACTGGAGGAATCACCGCCGCTAGGCGGCTTCCGTCTGGAAGCTGCGCGTGCAGCAAGGGATTGTCCTCGTCTAGTTTCTTGCCGAGTTGATTGGCGATCACTTCGAGGCCGGTGCGGAGCTGGCCAGCGCGGAAGGAAATGGTTGCTTCTTGGCGCATGATCCCATCGCGTTCGTACCACCAAGAGGCATCGGGATTACCCATGATCTCGCTGATGCTGTCGTCCAGCAGCAGCGGCTCTATCGGGCGAAGGAATGGAAGGATCAACTCGAAGCTCATAACGGGAACCTCACAGCGATGGAAGCCCAGCGGGTAGCCGGGCTTCCGAGAGTGAAAAGCGCGGGCCTATGCGGCCGTTTCCTCCTGGGGAACGTCCTCGGACTCCTGATCTTTCTCTTGATCGTCCGGGGCAGCTTTTTCAGCGCGGTCGAGCTTCAGGATCGAGGCGACCCGAATTTCCCAGACGCGCCGCTTCGAGTCCGTTTTCTTGCTGTCGTACTCCCGGCTGCGTAGTTCGCCTTCAACCTGGATATGTGCACCCTTGGTTAGCGTCTTGGCGAACTCCGAGAGCTTGCCGAAGACGACGCAACGGTGCCATTCGGTGTGCGAGATGTACTTGCCATCCTTCTTAAAGGAGGACTTGGTTGCCAGCGAAAGGGTGGTGACGCTGAAGTCCGCGCTGTTGGTACGCGCTTCTGGGTTGCTGCCGAGGAAGCCGATGAGGGTTACTTTGTTCTGGTACATGATTGTCTCCGTTTGTTGAATTTCCCGATCTTGATCGGGGCACTATTTAGCGAGTGGGCCATGCTCCCAAGTGCCGAAGCTCTGCATTTGCGGAGGCTCCGGAGAAATCTTTTCGGCGTTCTTTCCGAACAAGATTTGGAGGGAAACCGTAACCCGCAGGGCGGCGCAGCC
>Ga0210402_10000017_pt1 | contig 151148 bp, 154 predicted proteins | sample IncBWC7MmetaG_FD_161055 | JGI IMG/M metagenome (GOLD analysis project Ga0210402, IMG submission 161055) | Forest soil microbial communities from Barre Woods Harvard Forest LTER site, Petersham, Massachusetts, United States - Inc-BW-C-7-M | ecosystem: Environmental > Terrestrial > Soil >...
CTTCGAAGAGAAACTGTTCCTGGCGGCCCGCAATGTGCCGCACGTGGATGTGATGGCGGTGGCCTCTCTCGATCCCTTGAGCTTGATCCGGCACGACAAGGTGATCGCCACGGTGGGCGCCTTGAAGTTGCTGGAACAGCGTCTCGGAGGCGCCGCATGAATAAGGAACGCTTGATGACCGTGCTGATACAGCCGCACGTGTCGGAAAAGGCCGCGAACGTCGGCGAGAAGGCAAATCAATACGTATTTCGCGTGATTGACGACGCATCGAAGGCCGAAGTGAAGCAGGCGGTCGAATTGATGTTCGAGGTCAAGGTCGAGGGCGTGAATTTGCTGAATCGTCCCGGCAAGACCCGGCGCTTCAAGAACATGGCGGGAAAGCGCAACGGCTTCAAGAAAGCCTATGTGCGTTTGCAAACCGGCCAGTCCATCGACTTCACCGGCGCCACAGCGAAATAAGGACCCATAGGCCATGGCACTCATCAAGATGAAGCCGACCTCACCGGGTGCGCGCTTCGTGGTCAAAATCGATCGCTCGCACCTGCACAAGGGCGGCCCGCTTCAGTCCCTGACCACCAAGAAGAATCGCACCGGCGCCCGCAACCATTCGGGCCGCCAGACCACGCGCCACATCGGCGGCGGCCACAAGCAGCGCTATCGTCTGGTCGATTTCAAGCGCGACAAGGACGGAATCCCGGGCATCGTCGAGCGTCTCGAGTACGATCCGAACCGCACCTCGCATCTCGCGCTGGTGCTCTACAAGGACGGCGAGCGCCGCTACATTCTGGCGCCGAAGGGCGTGCAGGCCGGCGATGAGATCCGCTCCGGCTCGGATGCGCCGATCAAGGCCGGCAACGCCATGCCGCTGCGGCACATTCCGGTCGGTAGCACGGTGCACAACATCGAACTGAAGGTCGGCAAGGGCGGGCAGATGGCGCGCAGCGCCGGCGCCTCCGCCCAGTTCGCTGCGCGCGAAGGCGTGTATGCCAGTCTGCGCTTGAAGTCCGGCGAAATGCGCAAGGTGCATGTCGACTGCCGCGCGACCATCGGCGAAGTCGGCAACGATGAACACAATCTGCGCGTCTACGGCAAGGCCGGCGCGGTGCGCTGGCTCGGGGTGCGTCCGACCGTGCGCGGCGTCGTCATGAACCCCGTCGATCACCCCCACGGCGGCGGCGAGGGCAAGTCGGGTCAAGGCAACCCGCATCCGGTGAGCCCATGGGGCCTGCAGACCAAGGGCAAGAAGACGCGCCGCAACAAGCGCACCGACGGCATGATCGTTCAGCGCCGCAAGAACAAACGAATCTAGACTGGAGATACCCTTGCCGCGTTCGCTAAAGAAAGGCCCATTTGTGGATTTGCACCTCGCCAAGAAAGTGCAGACCGCCAGCCAAAAGAATGATCGGCGCCCGATCAAGACCTGGTCGCGGCGTTCGATGGTGATCCCCGACATGGTCGGCTTGACCATTGCCGTGCACAACGGCCGCCTGCACGTGCCGGTGCTGGTGTCCGAGAACATGGTCGGCCACAAGCTCGGCGAGTTCGCGCCGACGCGCACCTTCAAGGCGCATTCCGGCGACAAGAAAGTCACGGTGGCGGAGTAGCGCATGCAGACCAAGGCGATATTACGGTACGCGCGCATTTCTCCGCAGAAATGCCGCTTGGTGGTTGACACGATCCGCGGCAAGTCCGCGACGCTCGCGGTGAACACCCTGAAATTCATGCCGAAAAAGGGCGCGAAGATCGTGCTCAAGGTGCTGGATTCGGCGATCGCCAATGCGTACAACAATTTCAATGCGGATGTCGATGATCTGAAGGTGACGCGCGTCGAAGTCGACCCGGCGCCGATGCTGAAGCGGTTCCATGCGCGCGCCAAGGGCCGCGGCGTGCGCATCGCCAAGCGCAGCAGCCACATCCTGGTTCAAGTGTCCGACGGCAAGCGAGAGGCCTAATGGGTCAGAAAGTAAATCCAATTGGTATTCGTCTCGGCATCACGCGCGACTGGTCGTCGAAGTGGTATGCGCATTCGAAGAATTTCGCCTCGAACATTCATACCGATTTCCTGGTGCGGAAGTTTCTGAACAAGAAGCTTGCCGATGCCTCGGTGAGCCACATTCACATCGAGCGCGCCGCGAAGCGCGCCAACATCACGATTCACACGGCGCGGCCCGGAATCGTGATCGGCAAGAAGGGCGAGGACATCGAGAAGCTGCGCACCGCTGTGGCGAAGATCCTCGGCATGACGATGAACGATGTGCGCTTGAACATCGCCGAGATCCGCAAGCCGGAGCTCGATGCCAAGCTGGTTGCCGAGGGGATCTCGCAGCAGTTGGAGAAGCGCGTGATGTTCCGCCGCGCGATGAAGCGCGCGGTGACCAACACCATGCGCTCCGGCGCGCTGGGGATCAAGGTGCGCATTTCCGGCCGCTTAAACGGCTCGGAAATCGCGCGCACCGAGACCAATCGCGAAGGCCGGGTGCCGCTGCACACCTTTCGCGCCGACATCGACTACGGTCTGGCCGAGGCGCAGACCACCTACGGCGTGATCGGCATCAAGGTCTGGATATTCAAGGGCGAAGTGTTCGACAAGCCGACCGAAGAGGCCGTGGAAGCCGAGGCCGAGGCCGTAGCGGCGGCGGCAGTCGCCAAATCCGCTGAACCCGCGGCACCTGCCGCGACTTGATCAGGTAATACAGCATGATGCAGCCGAAGCGGACCAAGTTCCGCAAACAATTCAAGGGCAAGATCTCGGGCAGCGCGCAGCGCGGCAACACCGTGGCGTTCGGCGAGTTCGGCCTGAAGGCCACCGACCGCTGCCGCATGACGGCGCGCGAGATCGAAGCGGCGCGGCGCGCCATCTCGCGCTATGTGAAGCGCGGCGGCCGTATCTGGATCCGGGTGTTTCCGGATGTGCCGATCACGCAGAAGCCGCTCGAGGTGCGCATGGGTTCTGGCAAGGGCAACGTCGAATACTGGGTGGCGAGAGTGCTGCCCGGCAAGGTGCTGTTCGAGATCGAAGGCATGAGCGAGACGATCGCGCGCGAGGCGTTCCGCCTGGCGTCCGCCAAGCTCTCGGTGTCGACCACCTTCGTCAAGCGTCAGGTGCGCGCATGAAGGCGAAGGATTTGCGCGCCAAAGCGCCCCAGGACCTGGGCGAGGAGCTGCTCAAGCTGCGCCGCGAACAATTCAATTTGCGCATGGCGCGCGCCACGGGCCAGGCTGCGAAGCCGGATCAATTTGCGAAAGTGCGCAAGAACATTGCGCGCGTAAAAACGGTGCTTGCCCAAACCAAGGCGGCCGGAGGTAAGGCGTGATGTCGACCGAAGCTCAAACAACGGCCAGCGCAGCGTCCGGCGAGGCGCCGGCACACGGCCAGCGCCTGCTCACGGGCAAGGTCGTCAGCAACAAGATGGACAAGACCATCGCGGTATCGGTCGAGCGTCTGGTCAAGCACCCGACCTACGGCAAGTACATCCGCCGCACCACCAAGCTGCTGGCGCACGACGAGAGCAATGAGTGCAAGGAAGGCGACACCGTCTCCATCAAGCCGTGCCGGCCGATGTCGCGGCGCAAATCCTGGGTGCTGGTGCGCGTCGTAGACCGCGCCCGGCAGGAATGAGAGGCCAGCCCCAATGATCCAGATGCGGACGATATTGAATGTGGCCGACAACAGCGGCGCCAAGCGGCTGATGTGCATCAAGGTGCTCGGCGGTTCGAAGCGCCGCTATGCGGCGGTGGGCGATGTCATCAAGGTGAGCATCAAGGACGCCATTCCGCGCGGCAAGGTCAAGAAGGGCGAGGTGTATGACGCCGTGGTGGTGCGCACCAAGAGCGGCGTGCGCCGCTCCGACGGGTCGTTGATCCGCTTCGACACCAACGCGGCGGTGCTCTTGACCAACAAGCTCGAGCCCATCGGCACCCGTATCTTCGGGCCGGTGACCCGCGAGCTGCGCAACGTACAGTTCATGAAAATTATTTCACTCGCTCCTGAAGTGCTGTAGTTATGAAAAAGATCCGCAAAGGCGACATGGTGGTGCTGATCACCGGTCGCGACAAGGGCCGCAAAGGCGCGGTAATCGAAGTGCTGGCGGACGATCGCGTGCGCGTCGAGGGACTCAACATGTCCAAGAAGCACCAGAAGCCGAATCCGCAAATGGGCGTGCAGGGCGGCATCATCGAGCGCGAAGCGCCGCTGCATGTATCGAACGTGCTGATATTCAATCCGGCGACGCAAAAGGGCGATCGCGTGGGCTTCAAGTCGCTGCAAAGCGGCCGCAAGGTGCGCGTGTTCAAGTCGAACCAGGAAATGGTCGACGCGAAATGATGAACCACATTGAAGGGGTGCGTTAGCACTTAAAACCATGGCAGCAAGACTGAAAGAAATCTACCGCGACAAAATGGTGCCCGAGCTCAAGACCAAGCTCGGCCTGAAGAACACCATGCAGGTACCGCGCATCGTCAAGGTCACGGTGAACATGGGCGTGGGCGAAGCCGTGGCCGACAAGAAGGTCATGGACGCGGCGACCGCGGATATGGCGAAGATCACCGGCCAAAAACCCGCGGTGACCAAGGCCAAGAAGTCGGTCGCAACCTTCAAGGTGCGCGACGGCCAGGCCATCGGCTGCAAGGTGACCCTGCGCGGCGACCGCATGTACGAGTTCCTGGACCGGCTGGTGAGCATCGCGATTCCGCGCATCAGGGATTTTCGCGGCATCAGCTCGCGCTCGTTCGACGGCCGCGGCAACTACAGCCTGGGGGTCAAGGAGCAGATCATTTTCCCCGAGATCCAGTACGACCAGATCGATCAAATCCGTGGCATGGACATCACCATTTCCACCTCGGCGCGCGATGACAAGCACGGGCGCGCGCTCCTTGAAGCTTTCAACTTTCCGTTCCGTAAGTAGGTATAGGCAATGGCCAAGACGAACATGCTCATGCGCGAGAAGAAGCGCCTCAAGGTGGCGAAGAAATACGCCAAGCGCCGCGCCGAGCTCAAGGAGCTGATCCGCGCGCCGAAAACCGGGGCGGAAGAGCGCGTCGCAGCGCAGGCGGAACTGCAGCGCCAGCCGCGCGATGCGGGGGCCACGCGGCAGCGCAATCGCTGCTCGATCACCGGCCGTTCGCGCGGCGTGTACCGGAAATTCGGGTTGGCGCGCACCAAGCTGCGCGAAGCGGCTAATCGCGGTGAGATTCCAGGCCTGACGAAGGCGAGTTGGTGAGGCGCGCACAATGAGCATGACTGATCCGATTGCCGATCTTCTGACGCGAATTCGCAATGCACAGTCCGCGGGCAAGCCCACGGTCGGGGTGGGCGCCTCGAAGCTGAAAATCGCGATTTTGAAAGTGTTGAAGGACGAGGGCTACATCGCGGGCTTCGGCGTCGACAGCGTCGGCGCCAAGAGCACCTTGTCGATCGAGCTCAAGTATCACGACGGCCGTCCCGTCATCGATCGCATCGAGCGCATCAGCCGTCCGGGCCTCAGGATCTATCGCGGCAAGGATGAATTGCCCAAGGTGCTCGGCGGTTTGGGAGTGGCGGTGGTCTCGACGCCCCAGGGCATCATGTCCGACAAGCAAGCGCGCGCGGCCGGCACCGGCGGCGAAGTGCTGTTCGTCGTCCAATAGGGTATCGATAAGGGTTCAACTATGTCTCGAGTCGCAAAAATGCCGGTCGAACTTCCGCAGGGAGTCAGCGCGACGATTGCCGCGGACGCCGTGACGCTCAAAGGCGCCAAGGGCTCGCTGACGCTGGCGATCAAGAACGGCATCAAAGTCGTGCAGCAGGAAAAGCGTTTGCAGGTGGAAGCCTTCGATGCCACCGCCGAGGGCATGAATGCCGTCGCCGGCGCGACGCGGGCGCACCTCGCCAATATGGTGACGGGCGTGACCAAGGGCTACGAGAAGAAGCTGGAATTGGTCGGCGTAGGTTATCGAGCCGCGGTTCAGGCGAAAAACCTGACCCTGACCCTGGGCTATTCTCACCTGATCAACTTCGCCATTCCCGACGGCATCACCATTGAAACGCCGAGCCAGACCGAGATCATCGTCAAGGGGATCGACCGGCAACGTGTCGGTCAGACCGCGGCGGAGATCCGCGGATTCCGGCCCCCCGAGCCTTACAAGGGCAAGGGCGTGAAGTACTCGGATGAAAAGATTTCGCTGAAAGAGGCGAAGAAGAAGTAACCATGAAATTGACCAAGCAAGACACCCGCCTGCGCCGCGCGCTGCGGGGCCGCGTGAAGATCAAAGAACTTGCCGCGTTGCGCCTGTCGGTGCATCGCACGCCGCAGCACATTTACGCGCAGATCTTTGCGCCGCAGGGCGACAAGGTGCTGGTTGCCGCCTCGACCCTGCAGAAGGATGTGCGCGGCGAGTTGAAGACCACCGGCAATATCGAAGCCGCCAAGGCCGTCGGCCGCGCCATTGCAGAGCGCGCCACCGCCAAGGGCATCAAAAAGGTGGCATTCGACCGTTCCGGTTTCATGTACCACGGGCGCGTCAAAGCGCTGGCAGAGGCCGCGCGCGAAGCGGGTCTCGAGTTTTAACTGAAGAGGTCGGAAGGACGCTATGGCGAGAGTAGAAAAACCAATGTCCGGCGATGACCTGCTCGAAAAGCTGGTCGCGGTGAACCGTGTGGCCAAGGTGGTCAAGGGCGGCAAGCAATTCGGCTTCACTGCGCTCACCGTGGTGGGCGATGGCGCCGGCCGCGTCGGTTTTGGCTACGGCAAGGCGCGCGAGGTGCCGGTGGCGATTTCCAAGGCGATGATGCAGGCGCGCAAGAGCCTGGTCACCGTGTCGTTGAAGAACGAAACCCTGTTCTACGCGGTCAAAGGACGGCATGGGACCACGCGGGTGTACATGCAGCCGGCCGCCGATGGTACCGGCGTGATCGCCGGCGGCGGCATGCGCGCGGTATTCGAGTGCGCCGGGGTTCGGAACGTTTTGGCCAAGAGCTATGGATCGCGCAATCCCATCAACGTGGTGCGCGCCACCATGGATGCCTTGGGCAAGCTGCGCACGCCCGACGACATCGCGGCCAAGCGCGGCAAGAGCGTCGAAGAGATCGTAGGCTAAGGTCATGACTGATAAGGCAAATAGAGACATGGCGATCAAGGTCACTTTGACCAAGAGCGTATTCGGGCAGCTGGCCAGCATTCGCGGTTCGGTGCGCGGTTTGGGCTTGCGCCGGATCGGCCACAGCGTCGTGGTGGCGGATACGCCGTCCAATCGCGGCATGGTCAATGCGGCCAGCCACATGCTCAAAGTCGAGCCCGCCAAGGTGTCCAAATGAGATTGAATACGATTAAACCGGGTATGGGCTCCAAGCGCACCCGATTGCGGGTCGGCCGCGGCGCATCCGCCGGCCAGGGCAAGACCTGCGGCCGCGGCGTCAAGGGACAGCGCGCGCGCAAGGGCGGCTATCACAAGGTGGGATTCGAAGGCGGCCAGATGCCCCTGCAGCGGCGCCTGCCCAAGGTCGGCTTCCGATCGGCGATGAAGGCATCCCGCGCCGAGTTGACCCTGTCCGACCTGATGCGGGTGGCGGGTTCCGAAGTCACGCTGGCCGGTCTGATCGAGGCGAATCTGGTGCCCGAGAGCACCAAGCTGGTGAAGATCATTTTGTCGGGCGCCGTCACCAAGCCCTACGCCATCAAGGACGCGTGTGTCACCGCGACCAAGGGCGCGCGCAGCGCCGTCGAGTCCGCCGGCGGCAGTTTCGTTAAGTAAGAGACATCCTTGGCCACATCCACCACCAACGCCGCCGCCGCTCTGGGGGACATCACCCGCTTCGCTGAAATGCGCAAGCGGCTGTTCTTCCTGCTGGGCGCGCTCGTGGTGTATCGGATCGGCACGTTCATTCCGGTCCCGGGCATCGATGCCGCAAAATTTGCGGCGTTCTTCGCCAACCAGAACGGCACGCTGCTCGGCATGTTCAACATGTTTTCCGGCGGCGCGCTGCAGCGTTTCAGCATCCTGGCGCTGAACGTCATGCCCTACATCACCTCGTCCATCATCGTGCAGATGGCATCGATGGTGTATCCGCCCTGGAACCAGATCCGCAAGGACGGCGAGTCCGGGCGCCGCAAGCTGATGCAATACACGCGCTACGGCACGGTGGGCCTGGCGGCCTTCCAGGGCTTCGGCGCGGCGCTTGCCATTCAGAATTCCAGCGGCAACCTGGTGCCGAACCCGGGTGCGCAGTTCCTGTTCGTCGCCACCATCTCGATCACCACCGGCACCCTGTTCGTGATGTGGCTGGGCGAGCAGATCACCGAACGCGGCATCGGCAACGGCATCACGATGATCATCGTGGCCGGCATCATTGCGGGGCTGCCGCGCGCCATCGGCAATACGCTCGAAATGGTGCGCTCCGGCGAAATGAACCCGCTGATCGTGCTGCTGATCGTCGTTGTGGTGGTCCTGGTGACGCTGTTCTGCGTGTTCGTGGAGCGCGCGCAACGCAAGATCCAGGTGAACTATGCCAAGCGGCAGATGGGGCGGCGCATGATGCAGGGGCAAAGCACCCACCTGCCCTTCAAGCTGAACATGGCCGGCGTCATTCCGCCGATTTTCGCCTCCAGTCTTCTGGTGTTTCCGGCCACCATCGCTCAATTCTTCGGCAACAGCCCGAATCCAAATATCATCCAGAGGACCTTGCAAAAGATCGCGGCCATCCTCAATTATGGGCAGCCGCTGCATGTTTTGCTGTTCGGGCTGCTGGTCATCGGCTTCGCGTTTTTCTACGTGGCGTTGGTCTACGATGCGCGCGACACGGCGGAAAATCTCAAGAAGGCCGGCGCCTTCATTCCCGGCATCCGTCCCGGCCAGCAAACCGGCGACTACCTGGACAAGGTGCTGACGCGCCTGACGCTGTGGGGCGGTTTGTACATCATGGCCGTGTGTTTGCTGCCCGAGATCATTCGCATGGTGAACCCGGCCATCCCGTTTCAGTTCGGGGGCACCTCGCTCCTGATCATCGTCGTCGGCGTCATGGATTTCGTCGCGCAGGCCTCATCGCACATGATGTCGCAGCAATATGAGGGCCTCATGAAAAAGGCCAGCCTTCGGGGCATTGGAGCTAAGAAATGAAAGTTCGTCCTTCGGTCAAGAAGATCTGCAAGAACTGCAAAGTCGTGCGGCGCCGCGGCGTCGTGTACATCATTTGTTCCTCGGACGCGCGGCACAAGCAGCGTCAGGGCTAGTGGCGGTAAGGGGCTAGTGAATTGATCTTTAGGGGTTTTTCTAATATACTACCGCGCTTTTTTTCGTGGGCACGGGTGGAGAGATAGATGGCGCGTATCGCCGGCATCAACATACCGATGAACAAGCATGTGGTCATCGGATTGACCCACATTTTCGGCATCGGCAACAGCCGGGCGCTGCGCATCTGCGACGCGGCCGGGGTGAAGTATCACGTCAAGGTGAAGGATCTCACCGATGCCGAAGTGGCCTCGCTGCGCTCGCAGGTCGCGAAGTTCGCGGTCGAGGGCGACTTGCGCCGCGAAGTGTCGATGAACATCAAGCGCCTGATGGATCTGGGCTGCTATCGCGGTATCCGGCATCGCAAGGGCCTGCCGCTGCGCGGCCAGCGTACGCGCACCAACGCCCGCACCCGCAAGGGTCCGCGCAAGCAAGCAGTGAAGATGAACGCACCGCCGGGCAAGGTTTGATCAAGGCGCGACGCGCTACAGGAAATCATGGCTGACCAGAAACAGAATGCAAATCAGAGCGGCGCCGCCGCCCCCGGCGCAGCAGCGGCCGCGGGTGCCAAGCCGGCGCGCAAGAAGGTTCGCAAGAACGTGCTCGATGCGATCGCGCACGTGCACGCATCATTCAACAACACCATCATCACGATCACCGATCGGCAGGGCAACACCCTGTCGTGGGCGACCTCCGGCGGCTGCGGCTATCGCGGCTCGCGCAAATCGACGCCGTTCGCGGCGCAGGTCGCCGCCGAGCGCGCCGGCACCGCGGCTCAGGAACATGGGGTCAAGAACGTCGAAGTGCGGGTCATGGGCCCAGGTCCTGGCCGCGAGTCCGCGGTGCGCGCATTGAACGGCTGCGGGCTGAAGATCACCAATATCGAAGACGTCACGCCGATTCCGCATAACGGCTGCCGTCCACCCAAGAAGCGACGCGTCTAATGGCTAAGTACACCGGTCCGAAGTGCAAACTGTCGCGTCGCGAGGGAACCGATCTGTTCCTGAAGAGCGGCGTGAAGCCCCTGGAGTCGAAGTGCAAGCTCGACGTGCCGCCGGGCGGCGTGAAGAGCGAACGCAAGCAGCGCCTGTCGGAATACGGTCTGCAGCTGCGCGAGAAGCAGAAGCTGCGCCGCATGTACGGCGTGCTCGAGCGGCAGTTCCGCAACTACTATCAGAAGGCCGCGGGCCGTCCCGGCGCCACCGGCGAGACGCTGCTGCAATTCCTGGAATGCCGGCTGGACAATGTGGTGTATCGCATGGGCTTCGCGGCGACCCGCGCCGAGGCGCGTCAGCTGGTGAGCCACAAGGGCGTGGCGGTGAACGACAAATTGGTCAACATCGCTTCCTATCAGTGCAAGGCCGGCGATGTGATCAACCTGCGCGAACGCGCCAAGAAGCAGAGCCGCGTGACGGCTGCGCTCACCATCGCCGCCCAGGTCGGCTTTCCCGACTGGGTCGAGGTGGACGACAAGAAGTTTTCGGGGATTTTGAAGTCGGTTCCCGATCGGCAGGAGATTCTGCCGGACATCAACGAGAGCCTGGTCGTCGAGTTGTATTCCAAGTAACGCACCGCAGCTCTTTGGGCTGCGTTGTCCCCGGTTATCTAGCGAGGGTATTCCATGCAGGGATCGATCAATGAATTCTTGAAGCCACGGGTCGTCAAGGTACAGCCTGTGTCGCCGCGCCATGCGCGCATCGTGATCGAACCGTTCGAACGCGGTTTTGGTCACACCTTGGGCAATGCGCTGCGGCGCGTGCTGCTGTCCTCGTTGCCCGGTGCCGCGATCACCGAGATCGAGATCGAAGGCGTGCTGCACGAGTACACGGCCATCGAGGGCGTGCAGGAGGACGTCGTCGACATACTGCTGAATCTCAAGGCGGTCGCAATCCGCATGCATACGCGCGACGTTGCCGAAGTGCGCCTGCACAAGAAGGGTCCCGGACCCGTGACGGCCGGCGATATTGCGGGCGATCACGACATCGAGATCTTGAATCCCGATCTCATCATCGCGAATCTGACCAAGGCCGGTGAATTGTCGATGTCGCTGAAGGTCGAGCGCGGCCGCGGCTATCGGCCGGCGGCGCAGCGGCAGGCATTCGAGGAGCAGACGCGCGCCATCGGCCGCTTGCAGTTGGATGCCTCCTTCAGCCCGGTGCGCAAGGTGACCTACAATGTCGAGAGTGCGCGCGTCGAACAGCGCACCGACCTGGACAAGCTCATTCTCGACATCGAAACCAACGGCACGATCGATCCGGAAGAGGCGATCCGCCGCGCCGGCGGGATCCTGAAGGACCAGCTGTCGGTATTCGTCGATTTGCAGGGCCAGGACGAGTCGACCACCAAGGCGACCGAAACGCAGTTCGATCCGATTCTGCTGCGTCCGGTCGACGAGTTGGAACTCACGGTGCGCAGCGCCAACTGCCTCAAGGCCGAGAACATCCATTACATCGGCGATCTGGTGCAGCGCACGGAAGTCGAGTTGCTGCGCACGCCGAATCTGGGCAAGAAGTCCCTGACGGAAATCAAAGAAGTGCTGGAGAGCCACGGCCTGACCTTGGGCATGCGCATCGACAATTGGCCGCCGCCGGGATTGAAGCGCGACGACGAGCGCGACGGCCTCTGATCGCGCGAGCGGCACTACAACTTAGGGTTTAAAAGAACATGCGTCATAGAAACAGCGGGCGTCAGCTTTCGCGTAATGCCTCCCATCGCCATGCGATGTTGCGCAACATGGCGACCTCGCTGCTGCGGCACGAGACCATTCGCACCACGGTGCCCAAGGCCAAGGAGCTGCGCCGCGTGGTCGAACCGCTGATCACCCTGGCGCGGGTTGATTCAATCGCGATGCGCCGCCTGGCGTACGCGCGATTGCGCGATGTGAGCGTCGTTGAGAAGCTGTTCGACGATCTGGGTCCGCGATTCAAGGCGCGGGGCGGCGGCTATACACGTATTCTCAAAATGGAGCCGCGGCCCGGCGATTCAGCCGACATGGCGCTGATGCAACTGGTCGATTCGGCGCCGGTGACGACCGAAAAGAAGGAAGAACCGAAGGCTGCCAAGGCGCCCAAGGCTCCCAAGGCTCCGAAAGCCGAGAAGGCTGCCAAGCCGGCCAAGGAGCCGAAGGCGGCAAAAGAGCCGAAGAAGTCCAAGAAGGCTGCCGCGGCTGACAAAGACGAGAAGACTGCCAAGCCGAAGCGCCGCAAAGCCAAGACCAGCGCCTGACGTTTGTAAAAATTTCATGGCCAGCGCGCGGGTTGCGCGCGCGTAGCTTTGCGCTAGGCGATCGCGGCAAATGCATCCCGGGTCAGATTCTCCGGCTTTGACGTGGTGGTCACGACATTGTCTTCGATCCGTACTCCGCCGAAGGGCTTGAGTTCCTCCACCACCTTCCAATCGATGTGCGCACGCCGCGAGTCGCTGCTGGCTGCGTGCAGCAGCGACTCGATGAAGTAAATGCCCGGCTCCACGGTGACCACCACGCCGGGTTCCAGCATGCGGGTGAGGCGCAGGTAGGGATGGCCGGGGGGTCGCTCGACTTCGTGGCCCTTATCATCCCCCATCACGCCTCCCACATCGTGTACCTGCAGGCCGAGAAGGTGCCCGATGCCATGCGGAAAGAACACGCTGGTGACCCCAGCGTCGAGGGCGTCCTGTCCGGGAATTTTCGTAAGGCCGATCTCGCGCATGACATCGCCCAGGATGCGGTGCGCCGAGAGGTGCACGTCGCGATAGTCGCGGCCGGCCACGATTTCGCCGCACAGCCTGAGTTGCGCAGCATCTGTGGCCCGCACCAGATCGCTGAACCGGCCGGGTCCCTGCGCGTAGGTGCGCGTGATATCGGCGGCATAGCCGCGATACTGCGCGCCCGCATCGATCAGGAAGGAACGCAGCGGCGAGGGCGGCGCGCGTTCCAGGTGCTGGTAGTGCAAGACCGCGGCATTTTCGTTGTAGGCCACGATGTTGTTGTACGGCATCTCCTCCTCGCGCTGCGCGCATGCCTGCAAATACGCCATATGCGCGTCGTATTCGGAACGCCCAAGGCGAAATGCCGCCACAGCGGCGCGATGGCCGCGCGCGCCAAGTTCGCTTGCCTTGCGCATGCAGGCGAGCTCGTACGGCGTTTTCACGGCGCGGTCGTAATTCAATCGCGCCAGCAGTTCGGGCGGATTGAGATTCGCCGCGTCGATGCCAGGGAGTGTGCCCTGATCGGACGCGATGAAGGCCACGCGGCCGAGCCGCGCCCAGTGAGCGCCGGCCTTCGCATCATCATCCATGGCGATCAGATTCACGCAAGCGCTCCAGGACTGCTGCGGCATCCGGGCGGGTTTGTGCCAGAAATCGTTGGGTTGATAGAACAACAGCGTTGGGCGGGCGCCCGGTGCATAGACCAGCACACTGCGCGGATTGTCGACGATCGGGACCCAGGCCTTGAATTGCGGGTTGACCTTGAAGGGATAGTCCTGATCGTCCAGGAATTGCAGCGGCGGCCGGCCCGCCGGGATGACCAACGCATCGAAGCCGGTTGCGGCCAAGGACCGGTCGGTACGCTGCATGAGCGTCGTCAAATGTTCCGCAAATAGCTGATCGAGTCTGGAATCGCTCACAGGTCCTCCGGTTCTTGGGCGAGAAGTTTAACCCCGGCCGGCCATCCGAACGTTAAGGAGTGTGAGCTGGCGCGAAAGAGGTATGAAAGTGAGGCAAAACACTCTAAAATCGGTTCGGACATTTGGGTGAAGGCCCAAAAACAACACGCTCGGCCTACATATTTATCCTTAAAATCTCTGGGGTATCGATAGATGAAGACCAAACTTGCTTTAAGCGCCCTTGTCGCTGCATTCGTGCTGAGTGCCTGCGGCAGCAAGACCGAGGCTCCTGCCCCGGCCGCGGCTGAACCGACTCCTCCTCCGGCCGCTGCGCCGGCTGCACCCGCTGCGGATTCCGCTGCTGCTGCCAGCGCCGCCACCGATGCAGCCGCCAGTGCGGCCTCAGCTGCGAAGCCGTAGAGCGCGCGCGGCTGGTCCCACATGCCCGGGCGGGCTGCCGACTGGCAAGTCCGCCCGGGCTGTGTATTTTCAAGTATTGAGGATGCGGTTTCGTTGCTCGTCAGTATCCGCGATGTCAGACGTTCGAAGCAGGATCGCCAGTGGATCCAGAGCGTATACGGCGAATACCTCGATTCCCTAGCCGACCTGAACACCGGTTTGTTTTCGGTCTTGAGCGCCGGCAATCCGCACCAGGATGAGATCTTCGCGAACTGGTTCTCCAATGACCAATCGCACCCGCTGCTGATTCTCAAGGGGCGGGACTCCGTCGGTTTTGCGCTGGTCACGCGTCCGCGCATCGCCGCAGCGGGCGAAAAGACCGCGAACTACAGAATGTCGGAGTTCTTTGTCCGCAATCAGCACCGAAGAGCGGGCATCGGCCGCGATGCCGCGACATTGATATTCGACCGCTTTGCGGGCGAGTGGGAGATCGTCGAATATCTGCGCCATCCCGGTTCGGTGGCGTTCTGGCGTCACGTCATAGCCCTGTACAGCGCCGGGCATTACACCGAACGCTCGCAGAACGGCGAGGTGCGGCAGCGCTTCAGAAGCCGGGCGGCGCGGTAAGCGGTAATTCGGATTATTGACCTAAAGAAAGACCTGGTGCTGTCGATATCCAGGTCTTGTGCAGACCACATCCCAAGCCGAATTTGATTTCGTCCGTGGCCTGGCCGCCGATTTGTCCCGCGGCCATGTCGATCTTCCGTCATTTCCTGAGATAGCCGTCAAAGTCAGGCGCGTCCTGGAGGACGCCAAGTCCTCGACGGATCAGGTTTGCCGGGTGGTCGGATCGGAGCCTGCCCTGGCGGCACGGCTGGTGCGCATTGCCAATTCCGCCGCGGTCAATCCCAGCGGGCGCGCAATCAACGATCTGCGCACGGCGATCAACCGCATCGGCTACAACATGGTGCGCAGCGCGGCAATGTCCTTCGCGATGAATCAGCTCCGCCAGGCCAACAAGCTGGCCAGCCTGGCGCCGCACCTGAACGATCTGTGGGAGCGCAGCACCTACGTGGCCGCATATTCCTTCGTGCTGGCGCGCAGCTGCACCAAGGTCAACCCGGACGAGGCGATGCTCACCGGAATGATGCATGGCATCGGCAAGCTTTACATATTGACGCGCGCCACTGATCACCCGGAGCTGTTTGCCAGCGAGACCGCGCTGCACGACATCATCAGCGAATGGTATCCCTCCATCGGCAAGGCGATTCTGGAGAATTGGAATTTTTCGGAAGCGATGGCCCACGCCGTGGGACAGGAGGATTTCTCGCGGCCCGACGGCGATGCGCCGAATTTGACCGATGTGGTCGGCGTCGCCGTTTTGATGGTCTCCTACGGCACCAACGTCGCCGGACTGGAGCGCGAATTGCACGACCTGCCCGCCGCGTGGCGGCTTGGCTTGAATGAATCGAAGACACTCGCCGTGATGCAGGATTCCGCCGCGGAAATCACCGCGCTCAGCCAGGCCCTGGCCAGCTAAACGCGCCGGCCGACCCGACCTTCAAGCCGCGCGCTCCGCGGCGAACGCCGCGGCAACATAGTCCACGTTGTGCGGCAGGATGCCGGCCAGATTCATGCGGCTGTCCGTGGTCATGTAGATGTGATGTCGCTCGCGCAGCCGCTCGACCGCTTGTGGGGATACTCCGAGCAGGGAAAACATGCCGCGCTGCGCTGCTATGAAGTCGAAGCAGCCGTCGCCCGTCACGCTTTTGAGCCGCCGCGCCAGCAACGCGCGCATATCCTGAATCCGCGTGCGCATGGACTCGAGTTCCCGCAGCCACTCGCGCTTCAGCGGCGGATCCAGGAAAATCCGCGCGGCAATTGCCGCGCCATGGTCCGGCGGCATCGAGTACATGCCGCGCGCCATTTGCAGCGCATGGCTCAAGACCGCCGCGGCGCGGGTTTCATTCTCGCTGACCACGATGAGCGCGCCGACGCGCTCGCGATACAGCCCCAGGTTCTTGGAGAACGATACGGCGATCAGCGCTTCCGGCACGCGCTCAGCAACCATGCGCACCGCCGCGGCGTCGTCATCGAGCGATGAGGCAAACCCCAGATAGGCGAGGTCGAGGAACGGAATCAGCTTGCGACGCGACAGCAGGTCCGCGAGTGCCTGCCACTGATCGGGCTGCAGATCGGCACCCGTTGGATTGTGGCAACAGGCATGAATCAGCACCACATCGCCACCGGGCGCGCGCTCCAAGCGCTGCATCATTGCGTCGAAGTTGAGCTCATGGGCGCTCGGATCGTAATAAGGATAGCGCTCGAGCTTGAGGCCGACGCTTCCCAAGAGCGGCGTGTGATTACCCCAGGTGGGATCGCTGAGGTGGACCGCGGCTCCGGGCGCGGCCGCGCGAATCAGTTCGGCGCCGAGGCGCAGCGCTCCGCAACCTCCCGGCGTCTGCACGGTGAACGCGCGCTTGTCGCGGCTGGCGCTGTGCGCTGCGCCAAGCACGATTTCCTGCACAGCGCCGTTGAACTCCTCGCGGCCGGCGGCGGCGACGTAGGACTTGGTGGTTTGCGCGGCCAAAACCTCGTGCTCCGCCCTGCGAACGCAATCCAGAATCGGGGTATTGCCCGAAAGATCGCGGTACACACCCACCCCCAGATCGACCTTCTGGGCCGCAGGATCGGCTCGATATTTCGCCATCAGTCCGAGAATCGAATCGGCGCTCAAGCGCTCAAGTTGTTGAAACAAAAGTTAATGCCCCTGTATTGGTTTAAGGCCATTATAGTCCACGGCATGGGGACCCCGGATGCGGTTCGTCTCCAATCAAAGACAGGTGTGCGGTGACATGTACAGGCGTTAGCGTGTACGCTTTAGCCACTCATTAGCGGGAGAGATACTTATGGCCTTATGGAAAGAAAACCCCACGCCCGCCACAGCGGGCTCATCCGTACCGTCATCGACGGTGCTGGACAGAGGCGCGCCGGAACGCGGCCTCAACGATTCAGGTCTCGCGGTTTCGCCGCGCCGCCCGACCCCCAAAACAGCAGTCGAGGGCGGGGAATCCGTCATCGCCGCGGGCCTTGCGATCGAAGGCAAGATCGAGGGCTCGGGAAATGTGCGCATGGCAGGCCGCTTCAAGGGCGATGTCCGTATCGACGGCAACTTCAGCATGGATGCGGGCGCGCATCTGACCGGCCAGGTGCTGGCGGGTATCGTCGTGGTCGGCGGCGAGTTGCAGGGCAATATCGAGTCCGCCAAACGGGTCGACGTGCTCGAGGGTGGCGTCATCGTCGGCGACGTGAAGGCCGGTTCGATCACGGTGGCGGCAGGATCGCGCATGCGCGGTCACGTCGAATTCGGCTGGGATGATGACAAGGGCAAGATCAAAACAGGCTCGCTGAACAACGGCAGCTAGCCATGAGCGTCGCTCGGCCGAGCACCGTGGGCGCGACCCGCATCTGTCCGCACTGCAAGGCGACGGTATTGCAGAGCGCCAACATTTGTCCGGGCTGCCAGCATCATCTGCGCTTCAATACCGTCAACGCCGAGCCGCAGACCAAGGCGGTGTCGGCAATGCGCATCGAGGGTTCGATTCATCATGCGGGCGCCGGCGAACAGTGCGAATACTGCGTTGTGGTGGCCATCACCAATGCGCAGGGCGAGAAGATCGCGCGCAATGTCGTCGGCGTCGGTGCATTGCAGCCGGGCGAGAAGCACCAGTATAGTTTTTCGGTGGAATTGATACCGGTTCGCTCGCCGCCGAAGGTCCCGCCGGCCGCCGCGAAAGTCCCGCCGGCCACGCCGAAAGTTCCGCCCGCCGCCCCGAAAATCACGCGCAACTGATCAGCGCTCGCTGCCTACGATGGCGATGAAGCGCAGGAACTCCGCGCGGGTGCTGGCATCCGCGCGGAACGTGCCGAGCATCTTGCTGGTGACCATCGACACGCCGCGTTTGTGCACGCCGCGGGTGGTCATGCATTGATGAACTGCGTCGATGACCACTCCCACACCGCGCGGCTTCAGCACATCGTTGATGCAGGCGGCAATCTGCGCAGTGAGCTTTTCCTGCACCTGGAAGCGGCGGGCAAAGCCGTCGACCACGCGCGCAAGCTTGCTGATGCCGACTATGCGATCGCTGGGCAGATATCCGACATGCGCGCGGCCGATGATCGGCGCCATGTGATGCTCGCAGAACGACTCGAACGCGATATCACGCAGCACCACCATTTCATCGTAGCCTTCGACCTCCTCGAACGTGCGGCGCAAATACGCTCCCGGGTCCTCGGAATATCCGGAGAACCAATCCTGGTAAGCATTGACGACCCGTTTGGGCGTCGCGGCCAGACCCTCGCGCCTGGGATCATCGCCCGCCCAGCGCAGCAGGGTGCGCACCGCCGCTTCCGCGGCTGCGCGGCTCACCGCTCCAGACCTGTTGTTCGGCATTTTCACCCCTCACCTCGGGCACTTAGCAGCGGCATACGATAGCATGGCGACCGCCGGCAGATTTTCGATAACAACGGGGAGATCGAATGTACAAATACGCCGCCGCAAGCTTGGCCGCCGCGCTGCTTTGCGCGCTCTCGCAGGCTTCGTGGACCGCACAGCCCGATGTCGATGCCGTGACGCGCAAACTGGCGCACGATATCTTCAAACAGCTCATTGAGATAAACACCACCGATTCCGTCGGCAGCACCACCGTGGCGGCGCAAGCCATGGCGCAGCGGCTGCTGGACGCGGGGTGGCCCAAGGCCGACGTCGTGGTGCTGGGCCCCAATGAACGCAAGGGCAACATGGTGGCGCGCTATCGCGGCAAGGCAGGCTCGACGCTCAAGCCGATATTGATCATCGCGCATCTCGACGTCGTGGAAGCGCGGCGCGAGGACTGGACCACCGATCCCTTCCAGTTCGTCGAGAAGGACGGCTACTACTACGGCCGCGGCACGCAGGACATGAAGGACAGCGATGCCATCGCGGTCGCCGATTTCATCCGCATGCGCAAGGAAGGCTTCGTGCCCGACCGCGACATCATCCTCGCGCTGACCGCGGACGAGGAGGGCGGCAAATTCAACGGCGTCGATTGGCTGCTCAAGAATCATCGCGAGCTGATCGACGCCGAATATGCGTTGAATCCGGATGGCGGGACGGTCAGGACCGACAAGCCGCCGGCGGTGGAATTCGAAGCGGCCGAGAAATTGTATGCGGACTATCAGGTGCTCGCGACCAACCCCGGCGGACACAGCTCCCTGCCGACGCCGGACAACGCGATTTATCATGTTGCGGACGCGCTCGCGATTCTGCAGAAGTCGCCGTTCCCGTTCGAATTGAATGCGGTCACGCGCGAGTACTTCAAGCAAATGGCGACGATCGAGACCGGCCAGGTGGCCGCCGATATGCGCGCCATCTTGAATACGCCACCCGACCCGGCGGCCATCGGGCGCTTGTCGAAGGATCCGGCCTGGAACTCCGGCATGCGCACCACCTGCGTTGCAACCATGCTGAGCGCCGGTCACGCGCTCAATGCCCTGCCGCAGCGTGCCGACGCGAATGTCAATTGCCGCATTTTCCCCGGACATTCCCAGGAGGAAATCCGCCTGCAGCTGGTCAAGCTGTTCGATGATCCGAAGCTCAGTGTCCGCACCAGAAACAGCGCCGGAGAAGTGGCCGCAGAGGGCACGGATCGCAAGCCGATGGCGCCGGCGCCGCTTAGCGACGATGTCATGCGCGCGCTGCGCAGCGTCTCGGGAAAATTATGGCCGGGGGCGCCGGTGATACCGGTCATGGAAGTGGGCGCATCCGACAGCGTCTACACATCGAATGCGGGGATACCCAGCTACGGCATCTGCGGCGTCGCGATCGACCGGGACGATGAACGCGCACATGGCAAGGATGAACGCGTTGCAATCGACTCGTACTACAAGGGACTCGAGTTCTACTACCTGTTCATCAAGGCGCTGACAACCGCGGCTGGCTAGCGGGCATGGCGAGCAGGCGTTGAGCTATCCGCTCCACAACGGCTCGCGGGTAGCGCGCCATGCCTCAAGCATCCCGATCCTGCGGTACCACTCATTGAAGGCCGGATATTTTTCGAATGGAAAATTCGCGACCGGGAAATAGGTCGTCATCCCGGCCACGGCGAAGTCCGCGATCGAGATCTCGTCGCCAGCCAAAAAGGGCGACGCGCTCAAGGTAGCCTCCAGCACTGTCAGCAGCGGCGCAAGTGTGGCCGCGTTCCAGTCGGGCGCCGCGGCGGGCGGCGGCGCCAGGTCCGGCCGCAGGCGATGGCCGACGCAGGCCGACAGCAGCGTCCCAAGCGTCGGCTGCCAATGCGCGCTTTCCCAAAACAGCCAGCGGGCGATACGGCCGCGCGGCTTCGGTTCGCGCGACCACAGCCTGTAGCCTCCATGCGCCTCGCAGAGATACATCAGTATCGCATTTGACTCGTACAGCGTGAGGTCCCCGTCCACCAGGGCGGGAATCTTGCCGGTCGGATTGATCGCAAGATACTCCGCATGGCGTCCCTCGCCGCGATACACATTCACCGGGCGCACATCGATATCGAGTTCAAGATGCCGGCCGACCGCCAGGACCTTGCGGCCGTTGGCGGACAGCGCGGTGCTGTACAGCGTCAGCATCGGCGCTCCTTTGCCAAATGTGCAAGTATGCCGCATGCGCCCAACGTTCCGCGTAGAGATCTGCCGCCGCTTTGGGATCGTGGCGCTGCTCGCCGCCTTTGCATTACCCGCGCAGGCGCAAGACGCGCAGTCGCTGGTGAGAGAGGCGAAGAACCCGCTCGCCAACCTCATCAATGTGCAATTTTTCTACGATGCGCTGTTGAATGTGGGTCCGGACAAAGGCGTGCAGGACACGGTGACCATTCAGCCGGTGATCCCATTCGCCATGAACGCCAACTGGAGCGTGATCACGCGCACGGTATTGCCGCTGATCTCGCAGCCGGCGCCGGTTCCCGGCGGGACCTTGACCCAGGGCTTAAGCGACACCCAGTTTGCGGCATTTCTTTCCCCCGCCCGAACCGGACGGTTGGTGTGGGGTGTCGGACCGGTTCTTCAAATCCCGAGCGCCAGCAGCGAGACTCTGGGCCAGGGCAAGTGGGGCTTGGGACCCGCCGCGGCGGCACAGTGGTCCGGCGATACGTGGACATTCGGCGCGTTGATCAACAACATCTGGTCGTTCGCCGGCAGCGGCAGCCGGACTGCGGTAAACCAGATGCAGCTGCAGCCGGAGATCAATTACACTTTCAAGGACAATCCAAACCGCTACTTGAGTTTCTCTCCCACGATCACGGCGAACTGGGAGGCGAGCGCCGGCGAGCGGTGGACGGTGCCGGTTTCCTTGGGGCTGGGCCAGCTCGTAAAACTTGGCAGGCAGTCGGTGAACCTGCAGGCGACCGCCTACTACAATGTGGTCGCGCCGAGCGGCGCCGGCAACTGGACACTGGAATTGCTGGTGCAATTTCTTTTTCCGCAATAGCGCCAATGCACGGGTGATCAATGACCGCGTTACAGTTGATCGATGCCAGGGAGCGCGACCTGGGAGGCGGGTTCGTGGTCCGCCGCGTACTGCCACACGACGGGCGCCAGATGGTGGGTCCGTTCATCTTCTTCGATCACATGGGCCCCACTCAGTTCGAAGCGGGTCATGGCGTCGACGTGCGGCCTCATCCGCATATCGCGCTCGCCACGGTGACCTATCTTTTTGCCGGTTCGCTGGAACATCGCGATAGTCTGGGCACGGTGCGCGAGATCCGGCCGGGGGATGTGAACTGGATGACGGCAGGCCGCGGCATAGCGCATTCGGAGAGAACCCCCAAGGTGGCGCGCATGCGCGGCGAGATGATCCACGGCATCCAGAGCTGGGTGGCCTTGCCGGACGGTTTCGAGGAAGTCGAACCCGGTTTCGCGCATTACCCCGCGAGTTCGCTGCCGCGGCGCGTAGGCGATGGCATCGATTTGTCGGTCATTGCGGGACATGCGTTCGGGTTGCGCTCGCCGGTCGCCACCCTATGGCCGACGCTGTACGTGCATGCGAGGTTCGCGCCGGGCGCGAGCCTTATGGTGCCGCCCGAACATCCCGAGCGCGCCGTGTATGTGGTGGAGGGCGAACTCGCCGTTGGCGAGATCAAGGTTAGCGCAGGAAAGCTCGCGGTGCTGGAGCCCGGAACCGAGATTGCCCTGCGTGCGGCGGCCGACCGCGCCGGCGAAACGCTCGCGATGCTCCTCGGGGGTGATCGCTTTGCGACGCCGCGCTACATTTGGTGGAACTTCGTGGCCTCATCCCGTGAGCGGATCGAACTCGCCAAACAAGCGTGGGTCAATCGTCAGTTTGCCCCGGTTCCGGGGGAGACCGAGTTCATTCCGCTGCCCTCGGCGTGAAGAGATTTGCAGCTGCTTGTGCGCTGGCCGGCGTCCTGCCGCTGGCAATGGCTTTGCCGGCCGATGCCGGCGGGGCGGATGACCCGCCCGCAGAGCTGCAAGAACTCATCGTCACCGGCGAGCGCGCCGGCCCCGGGCTCTGGCACGTGTACCGCGGCCCGGCACAGCTTTGGATCTTCGGCACGGTTTCGCCGCTGCCCAAGGATATGACCTGGCGTTCCAAGCAGCTCGAAGCCATCCTCGATCACACCGATCAACTCCTGGCCGCCAAGCCGTTCGAGATCGGCGTGGCCCGCGCCCTGTGGCTCATCGTCACCCAGCGGGATTTGCTGATGGTGGGCCACGGCAAGAAACTCAAGGACGTGCTGCCCGCGGATTTGTATGCGCGCTTCGCCGCGCAGCGCTCCATCTACACCAAGGATGCGGCGAAATGGGAGAAATTCCGGCCCATCATCGCTGCCGCGTTCCTTCAGGAGGACGCGCTGCATCGGGTGGGTTTGTCCACGCGGCTGGATCTCGCCGACGAGGTGCGGAGTCTCGCGCGCAAACATCACGTGCGCATCGAGGAGTTCAAGTTCGCGGGATTGCGCGATGTTTTGGACGCATTGAGGACCCTGCCGCCGGCAACCGAAAACAAGTGCGTGGCCGCGAGTTTGGCGACCATCGAAACCGGGTTGCCGCGGCTGATCGACCGGGCGCGGGCGTGGGCGACGGGCGACGTCGAGCGCATTCAAGGCCAGCCGGAGCCGGACGAGGTCGCGGCATGCCGTGCCGCGATCACCGTCGAGGCGGGGTCCGGCGATCTCCTGGCGCAGCTCAAGCACATCTGGCTCGAAAACATGGAGCGCCACCTGCGCAGCGGCGGCGTTACCTTGGCGGTCGTGAACATGGACATGCTGATCGAGCCCGGCGGCTTTCTCGATGAGCTGCGCGCGCGCGGCTATGCGATTGACGCCCCCTGAAGTGCTATTCGCCGCGGGGCCGGCGAAAGGCGATCAGCAGCACGATGATCCATCCGCCGCTGATGAGAAAAAACGTCAGCATCCCGGCTTCGATGGCTGCACTGGAAAGTTGCGGCGGCGTGCGCCGGTACGCGCCGAGCACCAGCCAATGCACAAAGCACACCATGGTCACGAGCAGCGAGCCAAACGAGACGCCGTGTGCCACCAGCCGCGCGCGGGTCCGGGCAAGGCGCTCCGGCGCCAGCCAGTAGTCGCGATTGGGTAATTTGAGGTCGTTGGCACGCGAATAGACCCGGGTCAGCAATGCCACCAGCGCCACCGGCAGCAGGGTGCCAAGACACAGCACGAACCGCGTGTAGCCGCCGCGAGTCATGAACGCGTTCGGGAAGCCCGCGGCATCGAAATGCGAACCCACCAGCGGCGGCAGCGCCGCGCTGCTGCGCGTCACGAAAACGATCGCGAACAGGAGCAGCAAAACAAAGATGCTCCACGCGGCTTTCTGCATCATTGCGCCTGCCATAGCAGGGGAAACAGTGGGTGATTCATCGGCGCGCCCGCCGGCAATTCATTGATCAGGCCGGGGAATTCCGGAGAGGTCTTCCAGCGGCGCGGCGCATGCCTGATGTCATCGCCGATGAAGCGCACGGAAAAAACGCGGCGCCGGCGATCACCCACGCCGCGCGCGGCATGCAGCATCAGCATATGGAAACAGACGGCATCGCCCGGCTGCAGCTCCCAGCCGAGTATGGGAAATGCGGCGCGGTTGCCCTCGATATCGGGCAGATCGGCGAGCGAGCCTTCCGGAAACCATTTCGCCTGGGCGTCCATGAAGGAGCGCGGCATCAGCCAAGGACCCAGGTGCGAGCCGGCGACGAATTCCAGCGTGGATTCGCGGCTCACCGGATCGACCGGGATCCAGAAACTCACATTCTGGCGTCCCTCGATGTTGTAGTAGGGTTGATCCTGGTGCCAGGGCGTCGGCTGCCGCGTGCCCGGCTCCTTGGTCAGCATGTGATCGTGATACAGCCGCGCCGTCGAACTTTGCATCAGCCGGCCGGCGGCCTCGGACAGGGACGATTCGAATATGAAGCGGCGGTAGTGCTCGTTGTCCTGCCAGTTGCAGAAGTCCTCCACGAAGCGCCCTGGATCATCGACGCCGCTGGCCACTTTGGCGCGGGGGCTCAAGGCGGCGAGGTTGGCGTCGATGCCACGACGCAGTGTTTGCATTTCTTCGGGCCGAAACAGCTGGCGGATGCACAGCGCGCCGTCGCGCTGAAAGGCTGCGACCTTGCTTAAGTCGATCATGCGGGCAACTCCCGCAGAATCTCCCCGAGCAGCGCAGCGCCCCGGTACGCAAAGCCGGTGTAGACCTGCAACAGATTCGCGCCGGCGCGCAGCATGCTTAAGGCGTTGGCCGCATTGACGATGCCGCCGACTCCGATGATGGGAATGTCCGCTCCCAGTTCGGCGCGAAGCTGGGAAACCACCTGCAGGGATTTGGGGTGCAGCGGCGCACCGCTCAATCCTCCCTGCTCCACGACCGCGGCGGAGTCCAGTAGCGTCAAATCCGTGGAGGTATTCGTAGCGATCACCCCGTCGATCTTGAAGCCGCGCACATTCTGCGCCAGCGCTGAAATCTGTTCCGGACCCAAGTCCGGCGCGACCTTGATCAGCAGCGGCACTTGCTTGCCGAAGCGTGCCTGAAGTACGCGGCGCTCTTCAAGCAGGCTGCTTAAGATGCGCTGCAGGCCGACGCCCTCCTGCAGCTCGCGCAGTCTTGCGGTATTGGGCGAGGAGACGTTCACCGCGACATAGTCCGCATGCGCGTAGACCTTGCGCAAGCAGGTCAGGTAGTCCTGCGGTGCATTTTCCAGCGGCGTATCGAAGTTCTTGCCGATGCTGACACCGCGTATACCCCGATAGCGGCTGCGCGCCAGCCGGCCGACAAGATGATCGACGCCCTTGTTGTTGAATCCCATGCGGTTGATCAGCCCGCGTCCGTCCGCAACCCTGAACATGCGCGGCTTTGGATTGCCGGGCTGCGGGCGCGGAGTCACGGTCCCCAGCTCGACGTGACTGAAGCCGAGCGCCCCCAACGCGTCCAGGTAATCTCCGTTCTTGTCGAAGCCCGCCGCCAATCCCAATGGGTGAACGAATTGCAGGCCGAAACAACGCACCGCGAGACTCGCGGAAACCTTGAGTTCCGGCCACAGCGGGCCAAGCCAGCGCAGTCCCGCCAATCCCAGATCATGCGCGGTCTCGGGATCGAGACGCGTGAGGATCGGCAGCGCGGCCTGTGCGATGCCGGCCACGGCGCTTCGCCTCATACGTAGCTCCAGGCCGCCAGTGCGCCCAGATAAAAGCAGGCCTCGGTGAGCTGCTGAATCAACTCCAGAGCGCCGCTCGAGCCGGCAGCACGCTTGAACCTAAGGTATGCGATCGAGCTCAAGCCGGCGATCACGGCGCCGGCCAGCCCGGTCAGGCCGGGAATTCCGAGCAGGGCGGCCGGCGCAAATCCGAGCAGCAACGCCACGCTCAAGGAGCCGTTCGAAATTCTTGCAGCCGCCTTTTCCGGCCGAATGGCCAGCACCGATACCGCCAGCGCAAAGCTTGCGGCATGACCGCAGATCATGATCAAACCCAGCGCCAGGTTCGAAGCCAGCGCGAACGGCAGCTTGGCCGCGGACAGCGACATGAGCGCGTTGTACTTGATCAGCAGGCAGAACACCCGGCTCAACAAATCAATGCGGGTCAGCGGCGATGCGTGGCTCGAGCCCATGCTCAGCAGCGCAGTCGCGGTCATGGCCAAGATCACCGCGACATTCGCGGGCCAGACTTGCGCGCCCAGCCAGTAAAGCGCGGCGCCCACGGCTCCGATCAGCGCGCCCAGGAGCGGCGCGAATCGGGCGGCCTCGGCTGTCCGCATCGCGCGCAGAAACAGGGCGCTCAATGGCTCACGCCCGCTTGCGCTCCAATCCGCGCAGCGCCGCCAGTTTGGCGCGCAGATAGCGTCCGGTGTAGGAGGTCTTGTGCTCGGCGATCTGCTCGGGCGTGCCGACCGCGACGATGCGGCCGCCCTCGTCGCCGCCCTCGGGCCCGAGGTCCACGATCCAATCCGCCGTCTTGATCACATCGAGGTTGTGCTCGATGACGATGATCGTGTTGCCCTCGTCGCGCAGACGCTGCAGCACGAGGAGCAGCTGTGCGATGTCCGCGAAATGCAGACCGGTGGTCGGTTCGTCGAGAATATACAAAGTGCGCCCGGTGGCGCGCTTCGACAATTCCTTCGCCAGCTTGACGCGCTGCGCCTCCCCGCCCGACAGCGTGGTCGCGCTCTGACCGAGCTGCACGTAGGAGAGTCCCACGTCGAGAAGGGTCTGCAGTTTGGGTTGCACCGTCGGCACGGCGGAGAAGAACGGCAGGGCATCCTCCACCGTGAGGCTCAAGATCTCCTGGATGTTCTTGCCCTTGAAGCGGATCTCCAGGGTTTCGCGGTTGTAGCGTTTGCCCTTGCACACATCGCAAGGCACGTAGACATCCGCGAGAAAATGCATTTCCACCTTGATCACGCCGTCGCCCTGGCAGGCCTCGCAGCGACCGCCCTTGACGTTGAAGCTGAAGCGGCCGGCTGCGTAGCCGCGGGCGCGCGCCTCGGGCACGGCGGCGAAGATCTCGCGGATCGGAGCGAACAGGCCCGTGTAGGTGGCGGGGTTGGAGCGGGGCGTACGCCCGATCGGACTCTGGTCGATCTCTATCACCCGATCGATGAAATCCAGACCCTCGATGCGGTCGAAGTGCGCCGTGCCCGCGGAAGCGTGGTTGAGCTGCGTCGCCACCGCGCGAAACAAGGTGTCGTTGATGAGGGTTGACTTGCCGGAACCGGATACGCCGGTGACGCAGGTCATCAGTCCCAACGGGAATTCCGCGGTGACTTTCTTCAGATTGTTGGCGGTCGCGCCGATAACGCGCAGCAGCCGCTTCGGATCCGGCGTGCGCCTCAAGGCGGGGATCTCGATCCGGCGCCGGCCGCTCAAATACTGTCCGGTGATCGAGTCGGGATGGGCGGCGACCTCCGCCGCCGTCCCCTGCGCCACGACCGCGCCGCCGTGCACGCCCGCCCCGGGACCCAGGTCGACGACATGATCGGCCTGGCGGATGGCGTCTTCATCGTGCTCGACCACGATCACCGTATTGCCGAGATCACGCAAATTCGCCAGCGTGTCGAGCAGGCGCTGGTTGTCGCGTTGATGCAGGCCGATCGACGGCTCGTCCAGGATGTACATGACGCCGACCAGCCCGGAGCCGATCTGACTGGCGAGCCGGATGCGCTGCGCCTCGCCGCCGGACAGCGTGTCGGCACTGCGATTCAAGGTGAGATAACCGAGTCCCACATTGCCGAGGAATCCCAGCCGATCGCTGATTTCCTTGACGATCTTGACGGCGATTTCTCCGCGCCAACCCGGGAGCTTGAGCTTGGCGAACAACTCCAGGGCACTGGCCACCGACAGCGCCGACACTTCGGGCACGCTCATGCCGTCGACGAACACGTTTCTCGCGGCGCGATTCAAACGGGTTCCGCGGCAATCGGGACAGGCTCTGGAGGAGCGGTATTTGGCGAGCTCTTCGCGCACCGCCACCGATTCGGTTTCGTTGTAGCGGCGCTCGAGATTCCTGACGATGCCCTCGAAGGTGTGCTTGCGGTTGACGGTGCCGCCCTTGCCATCCAGGTACTTGAATTCGATCTGCTCGTCGGCGCTGCCGAACAGCACCAGATCCTTGATTTTCTGCGGCAATGATTCGAACGGCGCTTCGATGTCGAACTTCGCATGGCGCGCCAGCGATTGAATCAGCTGAAAATAGTAGGCATTGCGCCGGTCCCAGCCGCGCACCGCGCCGCCCGCGAGCGACAGATGCGCATTCGCGACGATTTTATCCGGATCGAAGAATTCCTGGGTGCCGAGTCCGTCGCAGGTGGGACAGGCGCCAATCGGGCTGTTGAAGGAGAACAGCCGCGGCTCGAGTTCGCTCAGGGAATAGTTGCAGATGGGGCAGGCGAATTTGTCGGAGAAGGTGAGTTCCGGACGGGCGGGATCATCCATGTAGGCGATCCGTGCGACACCCTGGCCCAGCCGCAGGGCGGTCTCGAAGGATTCCGCCAGGCGCTGACTCAGATCCGGCCGGACCTTGAAGCGATCCACGATGGCTTCCACGCTGTGTTTGCGGCGCACGTCGAGCTTTGGCGCCTGATCCAGCTCGACCACCTTGCCGTCGATTCGGGCGCGCACGAAGCCGCCGGCCTGCAGCTCCTCGAGGAGCTCGGCATGCTCGCCTTTGCGCTCGGCGATGGCGGGAGCCAGCAGCATCAGCGCCGTGCCTTCCGGATTTTGCAGCACGGCGTCGACCATCTGGCTTACCGTCTGCGCCGCGAGATCGATGTGATGATCGGGGCAGCGCGGCGTGCCGGCGCGCGCGTACAGCAGGCGCAGATAATCGTAGATTTCCGTCACCGTGCCCACCGTCGAGCGCGGATTGTGCGACGTCGATTTTTGTTCGATCGAAATCGCCGGCGACAGTCCCTCGATGGTGTCGACGTCGGGCTTCTCCATCATCGACAGGAATTGCCGGGCGTACGTGGACAGCGATTCCACATAGCGGCGTTGCCCTTCGGCATAGATGGTGTCGAAGGCCAGCGAGGATTTGCCCGAGCCCGACAAGCCGGTCAGGACGATCAACCGATCGCGCGGCAGATCGAGGTCGATATTCTTGAGATTATGTGTCCGGGCACCCCGGATTCGGATATTTTGCATCTAACCGATTACTATACGCGCCGCGTCAAGTGTGGGTAAAACACCCCCCTGGGCCGCTGGGCGCCCGGGCAGCCAGCGCGCATTTATGGGTCAATGCGCGCCCGAAGGGTCTCTTTGGGGCATATCTTGGCGTGTACAATGCGCAACGGATCTCGTCAGCGGGGGTAGAACATGGCGCGCGGTGTAAACAAAGTCATTCTGGTCGGAAACCTGGGCGCAGATCCCGAAACCCGCTCCATGCCGAGCGGCACGACGGTCACCAATATCCGCATTGCCACCAGCGAGTCCTGGAAGGACAAGGCCTCCGGGGCACAGCAGGAGCGCACCGAGTGGCACAGCATCGCGCTATTCGGCCGCCTGGGTGAAATTGCCGCAGAATACCTGCGCAAAGGGTCGCAGGTGTTCATCGAGGGCAAGCTGCGCACCCGTAAATGGCAGGATAAACAGGGCAACGATCGATTTACGACGGAAATCATTGCCGACAACATGCAAATGCTCGGTGGCCGGGCGGCCGGCGCTCCGAGCCAGCCTGATCGCAGCGCCGGCGCGAGCGCCGCCCCGCGCGATGACTTCGATCAATCGCCGGCTCCTGCGGGCGGGAAAGAGGAATTCGACGACGACATCCCCTTCTAAGCGAGGCTTGAAATGCGGGCGACTCCGACTTCTACGGGTGGCGGTAAAACGACACTGTGCTCCTGGGTCAAGGCGGTTTGCCGCGCCCTGGATGCCGCCGGATGCGACAGCGCGAGACTTCTTGCCGAGGCGGGTTTCGAGGCGAATGCGCTGGACGGGCCGACCGCACGCTGTGCCTTGAGTTCCAGCCTGCGTCTCTGGCGCATCGCCATGGCCGCCACCGGCGATCCGGCTTTCGGCCTGAAAGTCGCGAGTCACATAAAGCCGACGAGTTTCCATGCATTGAGCTACGCCATCTCGGCAAGTTCCACGCTCAAGGAAGCCTTCGAGCGCGCGCAGCGCTACAGCCACATCGGCAGCGACGCGGTCGACTACGAATTCACGCTGTGCGGTTGCGAATATCATTTCGTCGTCGCGCCTTCCGCCGATTTGGGCGATGAGCCCATCGATGCCCTGGTGGGCAGTCACCTGCGCATGTGCCGCTCGCTGATCGGACGCGATTACTCGCCGCTGCGCATCGAGTTCCGCCGCTCGAAGCCCTCGAGACTCGATGACTTTCAGCGCCTGCTGCGCTCGCCTCTGATATTCGATGCGCCCGACACCCGCTTGGTGTTCGACCGCGAGAGCATTGAGCGACCGTTGGAGAGCGGGAATCCGGAGCTGGCACGGCACAACGATGCGATTGCGCTCAAGTACCTGTCGCAACTCGAGCGCGAGAACATCGAAGTCCGCGTGCGCGAGGTGTTGTCGCAGCGGTTGGCAAGCGGCGAGCCGTCCCAGGAGGACATTGCGGAAATTCTCGGCATGAGCGCCCGCACTTTGCAGCGCAAGCTGGGCGAAGCCGGCACGACCTATAAGGAAATTCTCGACGATACGCGACGCGAACTGGCCCTGGCGTACTTGAGCGCGCCGCGGCACAGCGTCAGCGATGTAACTTATTTGCTGGGCTTTTCCGCCGGTAGCTGTTTCACCCGGGCCTTTCGACGCTGGACCGGATGCTCGCCCTCGGACTGGCGCGCCGGCCGGGCGGTGCGGTCGGCACCGGATCAGGATTATTTGCCGGCGGCCGAATACGGTCTGCCCGATTTAACCCTGGCCATTTAGAAACCATTGCAGGTACCCGTTCACAGCGGCGGCACCGCGCTTAATCTGGAAGTCGAACAGTTCGGTGCGCCCGCCAGGGGCAACATCATTCTGATCATGGGCTTGGGTACGCAGCTCATCGCCTGGCCCATGGAATTCTGCTTGGCATTGGCCGCCGCCGGCTACCGCGTGATCCGTTTTGACAATCGCGACGTCGGCTTATCGACCAAATTCGAGTCCGCGGGCTTAAGGAACGCGCGGTCGGCGAGCCTGCGCCGCTTGCTGCATTTGCCCGTCAAGGCGCCGTATACGCTCAAGGACATGGCGCAGGACGTTGTCGGGCTCATGGACGCACTCGGCATCGATCGAGCGCACATGGTGGGCGCATCGCTCGGCGGCATGATTGCGCAGCTGCTGGCATCAGAGCACGCCACGCGGGTGGCGACGCTGACCAGCATCATGTCCGCACCCGGTGCGCCGATGCCCTGGGATTCAACTCCTCAGGCGCGCAGGGCGCTGATGCTGCGGCCGCCGCCAAACGCCACGCCCGAGGACATGATTCGCATGCGCATGCAGATTTACAAAGTCATCGCCGGTCCCGACCAATCGATGCCCGAAGCCCGGCTGCGCGAATTGGCCGCGCTTTCCGTTGAACGCTCCGTGGACACCAAGGGATCTCTGCGTCAGTTGGTGGCCGCCATGGCGACCGGCAGTCTCAAGGCGAACATGCGTCACATCCATGTGCCGACCCTGATCATTCACGGCAAGGGCGACCCTCTCATAGCGTCGCGGCGCGCACACCAGCTGCATCGCGGCATTGCCGGCAGCGAGCTCTTGATTCTGGATGGCATGGGGCACAACCTGCCGTTGGCTCTTGTTCCGCGGATGGTTGCGGCCATCGCCGCGAATTGCGCGCGCGCCTGAGAGCACCTATCGTCAGGTTTGCGTTCCCAGCGAGGTTTCGAGCTCGTTGGCGAGCGCTATCAGCCGCGGGCGCACTTTTTCCAGGAGAAAATCCCTCGACACCATGTAGGCGGGGGCGCCGCAGTTGATGGCCATCGGCGGCAATCCGCCGCCCGGCCGCACCGGCACCGCGATGGCGTTGACGTCCTTCTGCCATTCCCCAAATGAGCAGCACACGCCGAGCTCCCGTATATCGCGCAATGCCCGCGCCACGCCTTCGTTGAGATCCGGCCAGCGCTCATCGGCGGCGAGTTCGCGCACCCGTTCCATGATCTCATCCCTCTCCGGCGCAGGCGCTGCCGTGAGATAGGCGCGGCCCATTGCGGAGGTGGCGATTTGAATGCGCGCCCCCAGGTCCAGACTCAGTGTGACGGCCGCCGAGCCGCGCACCACATCGATGTAAATCATCGAGAGGCGGTCGCGGGTTCCGAGGCTCACCATGCACTGGCCGAACTCCGCCAATTCCTGCATCAGAGGATGCGCCAGCTTGCGGATGTCGAGACGCGCCAGCATCGCGCTTCCCAGGCTCAAGGTGGCCGTGCCCAGGCTGTACTTGGCGCTCTCCTCCACGAAGACCAGATAGCCCAGTTTGGTGAGCGTATTCGTGAGGCGCGAGACGGTGGATTTGGGCAGGCCGCAGCGCCGCGCAAGATCCTGATTGCCGAGCATGCGGTCTCCGTGGCGGAAGCAGGCGAGCAGTTCCAAGCCGCGTGCCAGTGCGTTCACGAAATGTCGATCCGCCGGGGCCTTGATCATTGACAATCCCTAAGAGCTATCCGCATAATTTTGCACTATTTCAGAATTAAATTCTGTACTGCGGAACAAATCGGCGGGCTCCCCCCATGCGTCTAGAATTTACCGAGGAAGAACAGGCCTTCCGCGAGGAAGTGCGCGCGTTCCTCAGGCTTCAGCTGCCCGCGCACATCCGCGACAAGGTGCTGAACGGCCAGGAGCTGTCCCGGGCGGACCACGTGATGTGGCAGCGCCGGCTGCACGATCGAGGGTGGGGAGGCATGAGCTGGCCCAAGGAATTCGGCGGGCCCGGCTGGAATTCCGTACAGCTATATATCTTCGAAGAAGAATCAGCACTGGAGGGCGCGCCGCGCTTGATTCCTTTTGGCACCAAAATGGTCGCGCCGGTGATCATGGCCTTCGGCAACGCCGCCCAGCAGCAGCGCTTCCTGCCGACAATTAGCTCCGGGGAAGAGTGGTGGTGCCAGGGGTACTCGGAACCCGGCGCCGGCTCGGATCTGGCCTCGCTCAAGACTCGTGCGGTGCTGGACGGCGATCACTACGTCGTCAACGGCCAGAAGACCTGGAACACCCTCGGTCAATATGCCGATTGGATCTTCTGCCTGGTGCGCACCGACACGGCCGCAAAGCAGCAGTCCGGCATCAGCTTTTTGCTGATCGACATGAAGAGCCCCGGTATCACCGTGCGCCCCATCACGCTGCTGGACGGCGGGCACGAGGTCAATGAGATCTGGTTCGAGAATGTGCGGGTGCCGATCCAGAATCGCGTTGGCGATGAAAACAAGGGCTGGACCTACGCCAAGTTCCTGCTCGGACACGAACGAACGAATATTGCCGGCGTTGGCGGCTCGAAGCGCGAACTTCAGCGGCTGAAGCGCATCGCGGCGCAGGAACGAAAGAATGGACGGCCATTGATCGACGATCCCTTGTTCGCCGCGCACATCGCCCAGGTTGAAATTGATCTCTGGGCTTTGGAAATCACGAATCTGCGCGTCCTTTCCGCCGAACGCGGGGCGCGCGCGCCGGGCCCGGAGGCCTCGATTCTCAAGATCCGCGGTACTGAAATCGGGCAGCGCATCTCCGAGCTTCTGATGCGCGCCGTCGGGCCTTATGCACTGCCTTTTCGCCGCGAAGCCATGGAAGCCGGCTGGCAGGCGGATCCCTCGCGGGAGCCGGCCGGGCCGCGCTACGCCGCGACGCTGGCTGCCGCGTACATGAACCTGCGCAAGCTGTCGATTTTTGGCGGCACCAACGAAATTCAGAAAAACATCATTTCCAAGATGATAGTTGGTCTCTAACTCAACCGGACGCCCCATGAACTTCGAATTCAGCGAGGAGCAGCAGCAGCTGCGCGACAGCGTCGATCGCTACCTCGCCGAGCAGTACAGCTTCGACAAATTCCGCGCCATCAACGCCTCGCAGGCCGGCTGGGACCAGGCTGCCTGGGCGGGACTGGCGGAGCTCGGCGTACTGGCGCTCAACGTCCCCGCGGCGCAGGGCGGCCTGGGGTTCGGGCCGCTGGAGACGCTTGCCATGATGGGCCCCTGCGGCCGAAGCTTGCTACTGGAGCCATTCCTGAGCAGCGCGGTGATCGCGACCGCGGCACTGCGCGCCTATTCGGATGACCCAAACGCTGCGGAACTCTTGACGCGTATGGCCGGCGGTCAGGCGATCACGGTGCTCGGCCATTTCGAGCGCGAGTCGCGCTTCGAGACCCAATGGGTGACCACGCGGGCCGAGCGATCCCAATCGGGCTATCGTCTCGACGGCCACAAGGCCGTGGTCATGCACGCTGCGGCCGCCGACACCCTGCTGATTTCGGCCCGCACCGCGGGGGAGGCCGGCGACGCGCGCGGCGTCACGCTGTTTCGGGTGCCTGGGAGCGCGCCGGGGCTGACTTTGGACGCCTACGCCACCATCGATGGTCAGCGCGCGGCCGATGTGTACTTGAAGGGCGTCGAAGTGCCGGCGGCCGGCCGCTTAAGCGCGGAAGGCTCGGCATTGGCGGTGATCGAAGCGGCGCTGGACATCGGGCTGGCAGCGTTGTGCGCCGAAGCGGTGGGCGTGATGCAGGCGCTCATTGATGCCACCGTCACCTACGTGCAGAACCGTCAACAGTTCGGCGTACCGATCGGGCGATTCCAAGCCTTACAGCATCGCATCGCTGATATGCTGATACACCTGGAGCAGGCGCGATCCATGAGTTATCTGGCCGCGCTGCGCTGCACCGACGAGAATGTCACCGAGCGGCGCCGCGCGCTGTCGGCCGCCAAGGCGGTGATCGGCCAGGCATCCCGCTTCGTGGGACAGCAGGCGGTGCAATTGCACGGCGGCATGGGCATGACGGACGAACTCGCCGTCAGCCATTGGTTCAAGAGGCTGACCGCAGCGGAATTGATGTTCGGCGACAGCGATGCTCACCTGCAGCGCTACGCCGCCCTCACACGCTGATCGAATATTTCAAGGAACACTCAATGGCTCAATTGGCTAAAGCAGTAATAGCACGCGAACTTAACAAACCCGTGGTGGTGGAGACTATCGAAGTGGCGGCGCCGCGCCATGGCGAGGTCACCGTCCGCCTGGCCGCCTGCGGGGTTTGTCACAGCGATCTCTCGGCCACCAACGGCACGCTGCAAATGCCGCTGCCGCTGGTGCTGGGTCACGAAGGCGCCGGAGTCATCATCGCCATCGGCGACGGCGTCGATAATTTTGCCGTCGGTGATCATGTCATCAGCTCATTCGTGAGCATGTGCGGACATTGCCACTATTGCCAGACCGGGCGGCCGCAGCTCTGCGTGCAATCCTTGAAATCCGGGGCCACGCTGCCCGACGGCAGCGTGCGCACCCGCGATTCCAGCGGTCGCGACCTCAATGTGTTCTCCGGCTGCGGCGTGATGGCAGAGCTCGCGACCGTGCACATGGGCAACGTGGTGAAAATCGACCAGCAGATGCCGCTGGATCGCGCCGCGCTGATCAGCTGCGGAGTCATGACCGGCGTGGGCGCGGCGTTCAACACCGCCAAGGTCGAGGCGGGTTCGATTGCGGTTATTTTCGGCTGCGGCGGCGTGGGTTTGAATGCGATTCAAGGCTGCGCCATCGCCGGAGCGGGAGTGATAGTCGCGGTCGATACCAGCGATGAGAAGCTCGAGCTGGCCAAGAAATTCGGCGCTACTCATGGCTTCAACATCAGCGGCAAGGACAGCGCCGGCAAGGACTTGTTCAAGCTCACCGGCGGCGGCGCGGACTACGCCTTCGACTGCGTGGGCATGGGAAAGATTTCCGAATTGGCCTGGGGGGTATTGCGGCGCGGCGGCACTGCGGTGATCGTCGGCATTGCGGGACCCAAGGATCAGATCTCGCTCAATTCCCAGCAGGTCGCGATGACCGAGAAGACCCTGACCGGCAGCTTTTATGGCGGGGCGCGGCCGCAGTTGGACTTCCCGCGGCTGATCGGCTTGTACCGCAGCGGGCGCCTGAAGCTCGATGAATTGATCACGCGCAGGTACAGCATCGACGAAGCGCCGCGCGCTTTTGCCGATCTCAATGCCGGCAAGCAAGGACGCGGCGTGATCATTTTCGATGCGGCGTGATCTCTCGATGTGGTGATCGCGTGCCCGCTACTCGTCGACCAAATGCTCGCCGGGAAACAGCGCTTCATTGAAACCGAACTGGGTCAGGTCGCGAATGCGCCGCGGATACAAGATGCCGTCGAGATGGTCGACTTCGTGCTGTACCACGCGGGCGTGAAAGTTCTGCACCGTGCGGTCCAGGGGCTGCCCGGCGGCGTCAAACCCCGTGTAGCGCAATTCGCGATACCGCGGTACCAGACCGCGCATGCCGGGAACCGAGAGGCATCCCTCCCAGCCCTCGACCTCATCGTGGCTCAGCGGGGTGAGCACCGGGTTGATGAGCACGGTGAAGGGCACGGAGTCCACGTCCGGGTAGCGGGGGTTGTCCTCGAATCCGAAAATCACGACGCGCAGGCCGATGCCGATTTGCGGCGCAGCGAGCCCTGCGCCACTCAGATGGCGCATCGTATCCTGCATATCGGCGAGCAGCTGCCTAAGTTCGGGCGTGCCGAATTCAACAACCGGCTCCGATACCGCGAGCAGCCGCGGATCGCCCATTTTGAGAACTTCGCGTATTGCCATGGTTCCTAGTATCTTAGCGGCCTTTTCACCGAGAGCCCACGCGGAATGCCCGGACTTTTATACATAAAAACCTTCGGCTGCCAGATGAACGAGTACGACTCCGGCAAGATGCGGGATGTGCTCGAAGCCGAGGAGGGCATGCAGCGCACCGACAATCCCGCCGAAGCGGACGTGCTGCTGGTCAATACCTGCTCGGTGCGGGAAAAGGCTCAGGAAAAGGTGTTCTCGCTGCTCGGGGAATGGCGGCTGTTGAAACTGGAGCGCCCGCACGTGGTCATCGGTGTTGGCGGCTGCGTGGCAAGCCAGGAGGGCGAGGGCATCACCGCGCGGGCGCCGTTCGTCGATCTGGTATTTGGCCCGCAAACCCTGCATCGCCTGCCGGCGATGATCAAGGAGCTGAAGCAGGCCGGGCGGCCGCAAATCGACATCAGTTTTCCGGAAAACGAAAAATTCGACCGGCTGCCGGTAGCGCGCACCACGGCAGCCACCGCCTTTGTCTCCATCATGGAAGGCTGCAGCAAGTACTGCACCTTCTGTGTGGTGCCCTACACTCGCGGCGAAGAAATCAGCCGCCCCTTCGAGCAGGTGCTCGCCGAGGCCGGGCGGTTGGCCGGCCAGGGGGTGCGCGAGATCACGCTGCTGGGCCAGAATGTGAACGCCTATGCCGGGCCGATGGCGGACGGCACGCTGGCGGATTTGTCCACGCTGATTCATTTCATCGCCGGCATTGACGGCGTGGAGCGGATTCGCTTCACCACCTCGCATCCGCTGGATTTCAACGACAGCCTGATCGAGGCGTACGCCAACGTTCCGCAGCTCAACAATTTCCTGCATCTGCCGGTACAGAGCGGTTCCGACCGTATACTGGCGGCCATGAAGCGCGGGCATACGGTGCTCGAATACAAGCAGAAGCTGCGCAAGCTGCGCGCCGTGCGCCCCGACATCTGCATTTCAACCGACCTGATCGTCGGCTTCCCCGGCGAGTCCGACGAGGATTTCATGGCAACCATGAATCTGATCGCCGATGTCGGCTTCGATCAGTCGTTCAGCTTCATCTACAGCCGCCGGCCCGGCACCCCGGCCGCAGCATTGCCCGATGAAGTGCCGCACGAGGTCAAGCAGCGCCGCCTCGAACTGCTGCAGCAGCGCTTGAACGGTCAGGCGCGGGCGATTTCGCAGCGCATGGTCGGCAGCCGGCAGCGTGTGCTGGTCGAGCGTCCGGCCAAGCGCAATCCGTCGCAGCTCGCCGGCCGCACCGACAATAATCGCTGGGTGAATTTCGACGCTCCGCCCGATGATCCCAAGTCCCTGCTCAACAATTTCGCGGATGTGATCATCACCGAGGCAATGCCGAATTCGCTGCGCGGACGCCTTGCAGCCGACGGGCCGCCGTGAGTTCGGATCCATCCTCCCGCGAAATCCTTCTCGCGCCGGCGGACAATGTCCGATTGGTGGAGCTTTGCGGCCCCCTTGATGAACATCTGCGGCTGATCGAGGCGCGCCTGAGCGTCGAGGTGAGACGGCGCGGCAACCGGTTTCAGCTGGTCGGCATGGCCGAGGCGATCAATCGCGCCGAGTCAGTGCTGCAAGACCTGTATGCGCGCGCGCAGCGCGAGCCGGTGGACTCGGAGCGCGTGCACATTGCCTTGCAGGCGCTGGATATGGACGGCAGCGACAAGGACTCCACGTCGGACTCGGAAGAATTGAAAGTGCGCACCGCGCGCGGGGCGGTGCGCGCCCGCGGCACCAATCAGACCGAATACCTGGGCAATATACGCAGTCACGATCTCACCTTCGGGATCGGTCCGGCGGGCACGGGCAAAACCTATCTCGCGGTCGGCTGCGCGGTCGAGGCGCTGCAATCAGAAAAGGTGCGGCGCATCGTGCTGGTGCGGCCCGCGGTCGAGGCGGGCGAGCGGCTGGGTTTTCTTCCCGGCGACCTGTCGCAAAAAGTCGATCCCTACCTGCGCCCGATGTACGACGCGCTCTATGAAATGCTGGGTTTTGAACGGGTCGCAAAGCTGATCGAACGCAACGTGATCGAAGTTGCGCCGCTGGCCTTCATGCGCGGCCGGTCGCTGAATGATTCGTTCGTCATCCTGGACGAGGCGCAAAACACGACCAATGAGCAGATGAAGATGTTCCTGACCCGCATCGGCTTCGGCTCCAAGGCCGTCGTTACCGGCGACATCACGCAGGTGGATCTGCCGAATTCGAAGCCGTCCGGTTTGCGCACCGTGATCAACATTCTGCGCGGCGTTCGCGGGATCGCCTTCACCATGTTCACCTCGCGCGATGTGGTGCGCCATCCTTTGGTGCAAAGAATCGTCCAGGCCTATGAAAAGAGCGCTCCGGACGACGGCGCCGCAAATTGAGCGGGCTTGAACTCGATGTGGGCTATTCGTCGCGACGACCCTGGGCCCCTCGCCGGGAGCTGCTGAGGCGCTGGGCCACGGCGGCGCTGTCGCCGCTGCGCAGGCGCTGGGTTCTGTCCATACACATCGTCGGTACCAGGCGCAGCAGCAGCTTGAATGCGCGTTATCGGTCTTTGGATCAGCCCACCAATGTGCTGTCGTTTACCGGCGCCGGCGGCGCTCCCGACGGCCGGTTTTTTCTCGGCGAACTGGTGATTTGCGCGCCGGTCGTCGCGCGCGAGGCCCGCGCCCAAAACAAGACTCTCGAGGCGCATTGGGCGCATATGACCATCCATGGAGTGCTGCACCTGCTCGGTTTCGATCATGTGCACAGGGCGGAAGCCAGGAAAATGGCGTCCCGGGAGATTCAAATCCTTGATCGGCTTGGGATTTCAGACCCATATCTCTGATCCGGTATGCTCTGCCCCCATGTCCGAACAGCCTCTTGGCGGCACCACCGGCCGCTGGTTAAAGCGCATTACCCAGTCGATGTCGGGCGAACCGCGGGATCTTGCGGAACTCGTCGAGCATCTGCGCGAAGCGAGCGAGCGCGGATTGTTCGACAGCGATGCGCTGGTGATGCTCGAAGGGGTGCTCGCGGTTGCCGACATGCAGGTCCGCGACATCATGGTGCCGCGCTCGCAGATGGTGTTCGTCGAACGCGATGAGTCGCCCGACGATCTGGTCAAGTTGGTGGTTGAATCGGGGCATTCGCGTTTCCCGGTGATCGGCGAGGACCGCGATCAAATTCTCGGCATATTGTTGGCAAAGGATCTGCTGCGCTTGCAGGCCGCAGTCGATGAGGAATTCGAGATCCGTGAATACATGCGCCCGGTGGTGTTCGTTCCCGAAAGCAAACGCCTCAATGTGCTGCTCAAGGAGTTTCGCCGCAGCCACAATCACATTGCGATGGTGGTCGACGAGTACGGCGGCGTGTGCGGTTTGGTGACCATCGAGGATGTCATCGAGCAAATCGTCGGCGAGATCGACGATGAGCACGATGTCGAGGATGATCAGTCCATCCGCAAGGAGCGCCCGCGCGAATTCACCGTGCGCGCGCTCACGCCGATCTCCGAGTTCAATCGCTATTTTTCGACATCGTTCTCCGACGAGGAATACGACACGATCGGCGGCCTGCTGATGCAGAAGTTCGGCCGGCTGCCGCGTCGCGGCGAAACCATCAAAATCGGAAAGCTCGAATTTCGCGTGCTGCGCGCCGATCGGCGCCGCATCGATTTGCTGCGTGTGATCCCCCCCACCGATATCGAGCCGCCTGCCGCCGACGAGCCGGCTTCTTGAGTCTCGGTTTACGCGGCCGGCTGGCGGCAGGTTTCGCCGTCGGCGCGGCACTCAACCTCGCATTTGCACCATTCGGGTGGTGGCCCATTGCCCTGCTGGCGCCGGCGGGCTTGTTTGCCCTGATCCGTGCAGTGCCGCCGCGGCGCGCTTGCCAAACGGGCGCCGCGTTCGGCGCCGGCCTCTTCGGTTTCGGCACTTACTGGCTGTACATCTGCCTGCATGTATTCGGCCTGGTGCCGGTCTGGCTGACCCTGGTGCTGCAAACCGCGCTGATTGCACTCATGGCATGCTACTCGGCGGCATTGTGCTGGCTGGCAAATCGATTCTGGCTCAACGCAGGTGCGACGCGGGATTGGCTGGTGTTGCCGGCGCTGTGGGTGCTGCTCGAATGGCTGCGCGGGTGGTTGTTGAGCGGATTTCCATGGTTGTCGCTGGGTTACGCACTGATCGATTCGCCTCTCGCAGGCTGGGCGCCGATGCTTGGCGTCTACGGCGTGGCGTGGGCGGCAGCCGCGATCGCGGTGTCGATCAACGTAATGTTGACGCCAGGGTTGCCATTGGCGCGGCGCTATCCGGCCCTGGGTCTCGCCCTGACATTATTTCTCGTGCCGGCGCTGATTCGCAGCCACGACTGGACACATCCGGTCGGGCCCCGCGTCGCGGTCGCCGCGGTGCAGGGCGCCGTATCGCAGGACGAGAAGTGGCAGGTAAAGAATCGCGAGCTCACCAAGCAGCGCTATCTACAATTGACGAACCAGGCCTGGGGAGCGCGACTGATCATCTGGCCGGAGACCGCGATACCCGTGGTGGCCCCGATGCTTCAGGACTATTTGCAGCAGCTTGGCGCACAGGGCCGTGCCCACGACGCAGAATTTGCCATTGGGCTCGTGGATTTCAGCCCTCGAACCGAACAGTTCCACAACGGCATACTGGTCTTGAGCGATTCGGGCGGCGGCTGGTATTACAAAAGGCACCTGGTGCCGTTCGGCGAATACTTCCCGGTGCCCGCGGTCATCCGTTCCTGGATGCGGCTGATGAGTCTGCCCAACCAGGATTTCACGCCCGGCGCGCCGCGGCAGCCCGTGCTGCGCGCGGCAGGGCAGCAGCTCGGCCTCACCATCTGCTTCGAGGACGCCTTCGGCAGCGAGCAGCTGCGCGTGCTGAATGATGCGACGCTGCTGATCAACGTCACCAACAACGCCTGGTACGGCGATTCAACGGCGCCGCATCAGCATCTTGAGATCGCCCGCATGCGCGCGCTCGAAACCGGGCGTTACCTGGTGCGCGCGGCGAACGACGGCATCACCGCGGCCATTGGTCCGCACGGAGAAATCCTGGCGCGCTTGCCGCAGTTTCAGCAGGCCGTGCTGCATGCCGATGTGCAGCCGCTGGCCGGACTCACTCCGTATGCCCGGTTCGGCAACTATCCCGTGACCTTAAGCGCCGGCGCGCTGCTGGCGGTGGCGGTCTGGCGCCGCCGCCGCGGCACGTGATCAGCTGCTCAGCCAACGCTTCATCCACGCCTCGACCGTCGCATACCACTGAACGGAATTCTGCGGCTTGAGCACCCAGTGATTTTCGTCGGGATAGTAGAGCAACTGACTGGGAATGTGGCGCAGCTGAGCCGCACCGTAGGCACCCATCCCTTGATCCAGCGGCACGCGATCGTCGCGGCCGCCGTGCACCACCAGTAGGGGTACGCTCCAGTCGGCAACATGATCGATGGGATTGAAACGCTCGGCGGCCTCCGGGTTCTCCCACGTCCAGGCTTCATTCTGCGCTTGTGAGAATCCGGGAATGTCGCTGGAGTAGGACATCAGCCGGTTGTCGAACACGCCGTCATGATCCACCAAACATTTCCACGGCTTGGCCCAATTCCCGGCGATCCAAGCAATCATATATCCGCCGTAGGATCCTCCCAGCGCACAGGCTCGATCGGCGTTCAAGAAGTCGTAGCGCGACAGTGCGTACGCCCATCCCTTCTGCAGATCCGTCAGCGGCCGGTCGCCCCAGTGGCCGATGATGGACTTCGCGAAGGTTTCGCCGTAGCCGCTCGATCCGTGAAAATCGACCATCACGACGGCGTAGCCCATGCCGGACCAAACCTGCGGGTTCCAGCGGTAGCTCCACGCGTTGCCGAACGTTCCGTGCGGACCACCGTGAATGAGGAATGCGACCGGATATTTCTGGCCGGGCCGGTAGTCAGTGGGTTTGACCACAATCCCGTGCACTGCTTCGTCATTCCACCCTGGGAAGCTGAAAGCTTCGAAGCTCGACAAAGGCGTTTGCGCCAGCGCTTCCTCGCCCACATGAGTGAGGGGCCGCGGCGAGCCGGCTGAGTTGAGTTCGTAGACCTGGGCCGGCGAATCGAGTGCGTCGCGACTGTAGACGATCACGCCGTTGGCCAGGTCAATGCTGCCGACGTGGCCATTTGCCGTGAGCGGTTTGGCGGCGCCGGTCGCTACGCTGATGGCGTAAATGCGCCCCTGACCCGTGTCCTCGGCGAGCGCATACAGGGTTTTTGAATCAATCGACCATCTGATCGAATCGGGAGAACGATCGAAGCCCTGTGCGAGCGCGCGAGTTGCGCCGGTTTGCAACTCGCGAATCATGATTTGCGCGCGAGGCGCGGTGAAGGCCGGAGGCTTTCGAGCGAGGTACGCCAGCCGCGATCCGTCCGGCGAAACGGCCGGCGAGCCGTCCGACGTGGTCGCCGCCGGGTCCAGCCTTTGAGGCGGCTTACTGCCGTCGAGCGGAACCGAATAGAGGCTGCTTGGGTCCCCGAGTCCTTGAGCCGATCCGGAGGGCCGGGCGGAAAATATAACCACACCGCCTGCCGTGATCACGAATGAAGAGTCATCGCCATCGGGCCTTGCCACGATGTCGGCCTGATAGTTTCGGGTCAGCGCGACCGCATCGATCGGCTGCGCGTCGCCGCCTAAGAGGACCGCAAACAGACCCACATAGCGGCCGTCGAGGTAGCTGTCCCAAAATCGCGGCGTAGCGCTGTCGTACACGGTGCCGGTGGTTTTCTGTTTTGCGATTGCATCGTCTTTGCCTTTGCTGCAGGCCAGTGTGTCGCACTCCGGGTGCGCGTTGATTGCCAACACCAATGCCCGGCCGTCCGGGCTGAGGCGATAAATATCCACGTCGAGCGGCAATTTCGTTACCTGCGCGGCGGTCCCGCCACCGGCGGGAGCGCGCCAAACCTGGACAGAACCGGAGCGCGAAGAGAGGAAGTAGAGCCATCTACCGTCGGCTGACCAGCGCGGCGCCGTGGAAGATCTTTCCTGGTCTCTGACGAGACGCGGTGGTGAGTTCGCGGCAACCCGGTCGATCACCCAAAGCGCATTGAAACCTCGGTTGCCATCCCAATCGGTGGAGCGGAGGTTGTACGCGACGAAACGACCGTCGGGCGAGACGCGGGGATCTGAGACTCGATCCAGGAGTGCCAGATCCTTGGCCGTGAACGGACGAGCCTGCGCAGATCCTACCGTCAAGATCGCGAGAGCCATGCAAGCCACGAATATTTTGATCATTCTGGTTTCCCCCTGTCCTTGCGGCGACCAAGCCTAAACCGCCTCATGCGCAAGTGACAAGCGCGATGCGGCATGCAACATTTATCGTGTGCGATCCTTCAAACCATTCGCTTCGGACGACGAAATCGAGGCCATCGGCCGCGGCTTCCTCGATCTTACGTGGCCTGTGGCCGCGTGGACACATGGCGCCCACTTCGCAGCCACCCTCTGGCTGCTCACCTGCCGCAAGGACCTGGATGCGGCGCGCGATTTGCCGCGGTTCATCCGCCGCTACAACGAGGCTACCGGCACGGTGAATTCCGACACCGCGGGCTATCATGAAACCATCACGCAGGCTTCGATTCGCGCGGCTCGGGATTTCCTGATGCGCAATGGGGATATAGGCCTGTTCCATGCCTGCAATGCGCTGATGGCGTCCGCTTTGGGCGATCCTGATTGGCCGCTGGCTTACTGGTCGCGCGCTCGCTTGTTCTCCACCGCAGCGCGGAGGAACTGGGTCGATCCCGATATCCGGCCGCTGCCGTTCTGACTAGGAGAAAGCCGGCAGGTCGCCGCCGCTCGAGCCGATTTTTTCCTGCGAAAATCGTTGTGATAGCGCCGACAGCAATTTCGATCGTAGATGGTCGCGGCCTGCGGCGTCGGGTGCCTGGAGGCGCAGTTCCAGCGTCATCGCGGCCGCATCGACCTTGGTGAGAAAGCAGCCGACCACGGCCTTGTCACCGGCAGTCCCGGCTGCAACATTGAGCGCGAGCTTTCGGGCTGTCTCGGTGTCGGCGTCCCGGCTCAGGCGAATCGTGACGTTGAACGGCCACGGTGCAAACGTCGTACTCAGATTGATGGTCACCTGGCTGGCCGCTATCGCATTCGGCAGCACGATCAGATGACCGGCCGGCGCCCGCAATGTCGTGTATCCGAGGGAAATCAGTTCGACGACACCGACATCCGTGCCGGTGGGCGCGGTGACCTGCAGCGTGTCTCCGAGACGGAATGGCCGGTACAGCGTGATCGCTACGCCCGCGATCAAATTTCCCAACGTGGATTGTGCCGCAAGACCCAAGACGACCGATGCCACGCTCGCACCCGCCAGCAGTGCGGTGCCCATGGAGCGCAGCACCGGGATGAGATGTGCGTACAAGATGAGCATGACGACCCAGATCAGCGCTGATCCCAATTGTTGCAGGAAGCTGATCGCGGTTCGGTCGATATTTCCTTTGCGCATCATCGAGGCATGAACTGCGGCACGCAGGCCCCGTGACAAGAACAGCGCGGCGATTATGAACAGGACCAGGTAGGCCAGTGCACCCCACATGGTGTCGGGCTTCAAAAACGCGAGCATGTCGTGCTCGCCGACCTGGAGCTCCTTCATGCCGAAATTCTGGCAGACGCCGATGCGTACGCTAAGTGCCTGCTTTCTCATACGATGTTGCGCCGCTCGCCTACACGAGAATGCGGCTTTCGCAGTCTTGGCACAAAACCTGCTTTGTCTATGGCGATGGCTCAGACAGGGCCCTAAAGAGGCAGGTAGCGGCAAGGCGACGCCGCCGGCGACAGTACGCGGCAATTTGTTGCCGTTCAGACGTGTTTTAAACCAGGAGCAGAATTCCATGTCCCCACTCGCAATTGCATCTTCGGCAACCAGCGCGCTGTCCAGCGTAAACATCCACCCGCACGGCCACGGCCACAAAAAGGGCCTGCAATTGGATTCCGCCACCGATTCCAGCAGCGCCCCGGGTCAAGCCGCCGGCAGCACGCAGAACCTCTTCAGCAACCTTTTTGACTCGCTGGCGCAGGTGCTCGGCGCGCGACCCGCGCAAACCGCGCAGGCCGCGCAGGTCACCAACGCGGCACACCCAGCCCAATCGGCTCAGGCTGCGCAGCTAGCGATCGGCTCCAAGATCAACGTCACGGCGTAATCGAGGGCGCAGCGCGTACAGAAGGGCGAGCAGCGTCGCCGCCATGCACAGGTAGGCGAACAGATTTCCCACGGCCACGAATACGGTGTGTCCTCCCGACACCCCGGGCGCGCTGACCAGCAGGCCATCCGCCGATCGCGGCTGGCGGTAGGGATCGTTGGCATAGGTCTTGTCAAGAACGCGGCCGTTGGGGTCGACGAGAGCCGAGACCCCGGAATTTACCGCGCGCACCAGGCTGACGCGCAGCTCGACGCTGGCGAACACCGACAGCGCCAGGTGTTCCCAGGGCTCGGTGCGGGCGCCATACCAGGAGTCGATGGTCAGATTCACCAAGAGATCCGGATGCAGTTTCCCCACCTCGCGCACGTAGCCCTGCAGTATGTCTTCGTAGCAAATCAGCGGACCGAGGCGCCAGATCCGGCCGCTTAGGTCCTGCATGGAGATCACCCGGGGACCTGAACCTGCCGCAAATCGGCCCAGGCCGGCCGGTATGAATTTGCGCAGCCACGGAAACAGGTCGAGGCCGGGGATGTACTCGCCGAAAGCCAGCAGCCGCACCTTGTCGTAGCGGCCCGCCGCCCGTCCGTCCATTCCCATGAGGATGGCCGAGTTGAAGGCCTGGTCGTGCGCCTCGTCGTACATGTCGGCGCCGATGAGGGTGGGCGCGCTGAAGCCGCGGCGTATCATCGCCGCGGAATCGTTCGGAAAGTCGGCGCTGAAATCCCGCGGCAGGGTCATGGGATAGCTGCCCTCGCTCCACACCAAGAGTTCCGCGCCGGACTGTTGCAAGCGATGCGACTGCTCCTGCAGCACCGTCAATTGGCGCAATATTTCCTCGCGCGAGACTTCACCGGTGTTGCTGTATCCAACATTCGGCTGAACCAATCCGACCTTCAGGCGCGGCGCGCGCGCCAGCATGTCGTCCACTTGGTGCATGCGCACGGCGCCGAAGACGAGCGCCGCGCCGAGCAGCAGCGCCGCCGCGATGGCGGGATAGCGCGCGGCGCGGGCATCGACGAGCAAATCGTAAATCGCCCCATTGACCAGCATCAGCAAGGCGGTGACGCCAAGCGGTCCGGTCAATTCGCTGATCTGGATGACCCGGGGGTTCCACGCCTGGCTGATCCATTGCCCGCAGGGGAACAATTGCGGCACGAGGAGTTCCGCGCTCACCATGACGATGGGCGCGAGCAGCGTCATGGGGACTTGGGCTCGCTTGCGCACGGCGCACACGGCCGCCGTGAACAGCAAAAAAATGAGGGCGCGGGCCGCGCAGAACACCAACAGCACCGCGGCCCCTCCGGCCCAGGGGAAATCGGCGAATCGGCCCAGGGTGTCGATCAGCCAGTAAAAGCCGCCCGCCGTTTCCACGAACCCCGCCCACCAGCCGAGAAACAGCGCGCGCCTGAAGCTTGAGGTTCCATCCACGGCCATGAGCATGGGGACCGCGGCGATCCACGCCAGGAAGGAAAAATCAAACGGAGTGACGGCCACAAACCACAGGCACCCGCTCAAGGTGCACAAGGCCAAAGCGCTGTAAAAATTGAGGTTACGCATTCAGTCCCTTGGGTGTTGGCAGTTCGCGGCCGTCCGGCATCTCGGGTATTCTGGGGCCCAACCATGCAAGAAAGATACGATCCTGCCGCCGTCGAGGCGGAGGCACAGCATTATTGGGACCAGCAGCGCAGCTTCGAGGCCAAGGAAGATGACACCCGGCAGAAGTATTATTGCCTGTGCATGTTTCCCTATCCAAGCGGCCGCTTGCATATGGGGCATGTGCGCAACTACACCATCGGCGATGTGCTGACGCGCTTCATGCGCATGAACGGGCGCAACGTGCTGCAGCCGATGGGATGGGATGCCTTCGGACTGCCTGCGGAAAACGCCGCGATCGCGAACCGCGTGCCGCCGGCGAAATGGACCTTCGACAACATCGCGTACATGAAAATGCAGTTCAAATCCCTGGGGATTGCATTGGATTGGAGCCGGGAGCTGACCACCTGCCGCCCGGACTACTACCGCTGGACCCAATGGTTGTTCCTGCGCATGCTGGAAAAGGGCGTTGCCTATCAGAAAACCGGGGTGGTCAACTGGGATCCGGTCGATAAGACGGTGCTCGCCAATGAGCAGGTCATCGATGGCCGCGGCTGGCGCACCGGAGCGATCATCGAGAAGCGCGAAATCCCGATGTACTATCTGAAGATCACGGACTACGCCGAGGATCTGCTCGACGCATTGAAGAGCATGCAGGGTTGGCCGGAGCGGGTGCGCGCCATGCAGGCCAACTGGATCGGCAGGAGCGAAGGAGTGCGCCTCGGATTCCCGCACGAGATCGGCGAAGGCGGCGTGCTGCATGCTTTCACCACGCGCGCCGATACCATCATGGGCGTGACATTCTGCGCAGTGGCCGCCGAACATCCGCTCGCTATGCACGCGGCACGCGGCAACGCCAAACTGGCGGCATTCATCGAGGAGTGCAGGCGCGGCCCCGCGGTCGAAGCGGAAATCGCCACCCAGGAGAAAAAGGGGATGGCGACGGGATCCTACGTGCGCCACCCCATCAGCGGCGAACCCGTGCCGCTATGGGTCGGCAACTACGTGCTGTTGAGCTATGGCGACGGCGCGGTCATGGGCGTGCCCGCGCACGATGAGCGGGATTTCGAATTCGCCAAGAAATATCATCTGCCGATCAGGCCGGTCATCGACGTTGAGGGCCGCAAATATTCCCTGGATGCATGGCAGCCCTGGTACGCCGAGCATGGGCGTTGCGTGAATTCCGGCGTGTACGACGGCTTGAACTTCCAGGCGGCGGTCGATGCCGTGGCGTCGGATTTGAGCGCCCTTGGCTTCGGCGAGAAGCAAACAACCTGGCGCCTGCGCGACTGGGGGATTTCGCGGCAGCGATACTGGGGCTGTCCGATTCCCATCATTCATTGCAAGAGCTGCGGCGCGGTGCCGGTGCCGGATGAGCACTTGCCCGTGGTTCTACCCGTCGATCTGGTACCGGACGGCAGCGGCAATCCGCTGCTGAAGGACGAGGCCTTCCTGAAGGTCAAGTGTCCGAAGTGCGGCGGCGAGGGCCGGCGCGAGACCGACACCATGGACACCTTCGTGGATTCCTCGTGGTATTTCCTGCGCTTCGCCTGCGCGGATAATGATCACGCCATCCTGGACCATCGGGTGCAGTACTGGCTGCCCGTCGATCAATACATCGGCGGCATCGAGCATGCGATTCTGCACCTGCTGTACTCGCGGTTTTGGACGCGCTTCATGAAGCAACTGGGCGCGGTGGCGTTCAAGGAGCCGTTCGCAAACCTGTTCACCCAGGGCATGGTGCTGAACGAAGTCTACTTCCGCAAGCCCGCCGCCGGGCGCGTGGAGTATTTCAATCCGGCGGACGTGACCGTCACGGCCGAGCCGGGTACCGAGCGCCGCGTTGCGGTGCTGCGCGCCGACGGCAAGGAAGTCGAATTCGGCGGCGTCGTCACCATGTCCAAGTCAAAAAACAATGGCGTCGACCCGGAGATCCTGGTCGAGGAATTCGGCGCGGATACCGCACGGCTGTTCATGATGTTCGCCGCGCCGCCGGAACAGACGTTGGAGTGGTCCGACGAGGGCGTGCACGGAGCCTATCGCTTCATCAAGCGTCTGTGGAAGGCGGTGCATGACCATGTGTCGCAGGGCGCGCCGCCGGTGCTCGACAAGTCAGACTTGAACGAGGCGCAGCGCGCTCTGCGGCGCCAGAGCCATCAGACCCTGGCGAAAGTCACCGACGACATCGGCCGCCGCCGCACCATCAACACGGCGATCGCAGCGGTCATGGAGCTCTTGAACGCAATCGCCAAATTCGAGCTGCACTCGCCGCAGGACCGCAGCGTTGTGCACGAAGGCCTCGAAATCGCGGTGCTGGGATTGGGGCCCATCATCCCGCATGTCACTCACGCGCTGTGGCGGGCCCTGGGACACGAGGGCGCACTCATTGACGAGCCGTGGCTGGCGGTCGACGCGCAGGCCCTGCAATCCTCCACGGTCAACATCGTCGTGCAGGTGAACGGCAAGTTGCGCGGGCGCATATCGCTTCCCGCCGATGCCGATCAGGACGCGGTGCGCGCAGCCGCGCTCGCCGATCCAAACGCCAGGAAATTCATCGGCACGGCCGCGGTGCGCAAGGTGATCATCGTGCCGGGTAAGCTCGTGAACATCGTGGTGTAATCGTCGTGCCCACCATCCGGGTCTGGTTCGCGATTGGCGCCATGCTGGCGCTTTGCGCCTGCGGCTTTCGCTTCGCCGGCAGCGACCGGCTGCCGGCGGTGATGTCGCACCCGTATCTCTCGCTCAAGGACCCCTACACAGATTTCTCGAGAGAGTTCGAGCATCGCCTCAAGAGTTCGGGCGCCGCGCTGCAGGCGAGCCCCGAGGGTGCAAGCGCGACAATTGACGTCACCAAGGACGCGTTCCAGCAGGTGACGCTGGCGGTGTCGGCAACCAATATTCCCACCGAATATGAAGTCACCTACACCATCACGTTCGCCGTCCAGGGCCCCGACAAGCAGCTGCTGGCGCCGCAAACCGTCAGCCTGTCGAAAGACTTCAGCTACAACGTCAACCTGCAGCTGGCGAAGGAACACGAGGCGGATATCCTGCGCCAGCAAATGGCGCGCGATCTGGTGTCCATCGCGATGCACAGGCTGACGAGTTTGAAGTAGACCGGCGCCCTCCCGCTGTGCTTCTGCTCAACGCCATTGATCGCCTGTCCCTGCAAGTTCTCCTGGATCGCTACGGTCTGGCGCTGCACCTGGTGGCGCCCGACGAAGTCATCCCCGGTTCTTACTGGGGCGAGCGCGAGGCCGGCTTGATCGGTTGCGAGATTTTCGCCCGCCTCGATACGCCTGTGCATTCGGTGCTGCATGAAGGCGCGCATTTCATCTGCATGACGCCGGAACGCCGCGCCGGATTGGATACCGATGCCGGCGGCGACGACGCGGAAGAGAGCGCGGTTTGTTATCTGCAGATCATATTGGCGCAAGCCCTGCAGAATGTCGGCTCGGCGCGCATGTGCCGCGACATGGACGAATGGGGCTACACGTTCCGCCTCGGCAGCGCGGCACGCTGGTTCGACGAGGATGCCAAGGACTCCTGCGATTGGTTGATCCGCCACGGCGTTCTCGATGCAGAATGCCGTCCCACCTATGCCTGCCGATGATCAGCAGCAGGCGCGCCCGGCCGCGCTTGCGCGACTGGCCGCGGCTTTAGAATCGATTGGCGACCGGCTCGGGTTCCTGGCGGTCAATGGGCCGGCCTTGTTCGGCGCGTTCCGGCGCCACCCGGATATCGCATACGGCCCCGATCCGCAGCATCGCATGGACGTGTATGTACCGCGCGGCAGTACGGCGGCGCCGCGTCCCGTGGTCGTCTTCTGGCATGGCGGGCGCTGGAAATTCGGCGACAAGGCGGATTATCGCTTTGTCGGCGCAGCCCTCGCGGGGCTGGGTTGCGTCGCGGTGTTGCCGAATTACCGGCACTATCCACAGGTCAAAATGCCCGGGTTCATGGACGACGCAGCGCAGGCGGCGCTTTGGTCGGCGGCGCACGCCGCGGACTTTGGCGGCGATCAGCGGCTCATGTTCCTGATGGGACATTCCGCGGGCGCCCACATGGCGGCGCTGCTCACCCTCGACGCGCGCTATTTTGCCGCCGCCGGACCGCCGCCGCATATCGCCGGAGTGATCGGCCTGTCGGGCGCCTACGATTTTCTGCCATTGCTCGAGGCAGACGTGCAGGACATGTTTGGGCCGCCCCAAAACTATGCGCAATCGCAGCCCATCAATTTCGTGCGCGCCGGCGTGCCCCCGATGCTGTTGGTGCACGGCCTGGACGATGTAACTGTGCGGCCCAAGAACTCGAGGAATTTCGCGGCGGCCTTGAGCGCCTGCGGCGCGTCCGTGACCCTGAAGCTCTACCCGAAGCGCGCGCACGCCGGCACCGTGGCCGCGCTTGCGAGACTGGCGCGCGGCTGGTCGCCCACGCTTGCCGACATCGCCGCATTCGTCAGGAATTCGCCAGCTTGAATTCCGGGATCGCCGGCGTCGCCGTTGCGTAGCAGCGGCCGAAGCGGTTGGCGAGGAAGGCCGACAGCCCGATCTGCTCCTGGCGAATGAGACCGGCCTGGGGCAGTTCGCCGTCCTTGAGCATGTCGAGGACGGCGCAGATTCCGCCGGCAGTGGTGATCTGAATGGCGCTGCGCACCCGGCCACCGAGCGGCGCCGCATAGATCTTGTTGGCGTAGGTCTCCTGCATCAGCTGCCCATCCTTGATGCCGCTCACGGTGACGAAAACGATCACGACGTCCTGCAGGGTGATGGGCACCGCATTCTCGAGAATGTCCTTGAGCAGCTCGCGCCGGTCGCGCAAGCGCAGATCATTCAACAGCGCCTTCATGATGGCTGCATGGCCGGGGTAGCGGATGGTGCGGTAGTTGAGATTGCGCACCTTGCCGGCCAGGGTTTCGCACAGCGTGCCAAGGCCGCCCGAGGTGTTGAACGCCTCGTATAAAATCCCGTCGAGCGAGAACTCCTCCAATTCCTCCAGCGGCTGCGTCTCGCGCAGCTGGCCGTTGACGATGGCTTCACAGGGTTCGCAGTACTCGTTGATGACGCCGTCGGTGCTCCAGGTCAAATTGTAGTTGAGGGCGTTGGAGGGAAACTTCGGCAACGCGCCGACCCGCATGCGCACGTCGTTCAGCTTGTCGAAGCGGCTGCAGATGTCGCTGGCGACGATGGTGATGAACCCAGGCGCCAGTCCGCATTGCGGTATGAACGCCGTACGGGCGCCGGCAGCGAGCTGTTTCACCACGCGGGTGCTCGCCACGTCCTCGGTCAGATCCAGGTAGTGGGCGCCGGCTGCCTTGGCGGCCTCGGCGATCAGCCGCGTCGCGTGATACGGCGCCGCCGACAGCACGGCGAACTTGCCGGCCAGCAGTTTGCGCAAGGTGTCGCCCTGCGCGATGTCGGCGGCGATTTTGCCGACGGCCGCCGAGGTTTCAAGCCGATCCAATTGCGATTGCGAACGGTCGACCACGGTAACCGAGTAATCGCCCGAACTACCCAGCAGTTCCGCAATCATTGAGCCGATTTTGCCCGCACCGACCAGAACGATGTTTTTCATGCCGCCTCCAAGGGACCCGCATTGTTGTCCGCCGGCACTGCAAAAGGTAGGGTCGATTTAGACGTTTTTAAGGTATATTTACGTTATTACGCAGGTCACACACGGCGAATTGCCATGGATGCCATCGATGAGAAGTTACTGCTGGCGCTGCGCGAAGACGGCCGTGCCTCGACCGCGCAGCTCGCACGACTGGTCGGTCGCTCGCGCACCAGCGTGCAAAGCCGGATCGAAAGGCTTCACAGGGAGGGGATCATTGTGGGGTTCGGCGTTCGCTTAGGGTCGGAGCACGGCCTTTCCGCCGTGCGCGCGCACGTGATGATCAAAGTGGGTCCGAAAGAGGCGCGAGCGGTCAGCGCGGCGCTGCGCGCGATCGCCCAGGTGCGGGTCCTGCACTCGGTGAGCGGCGATGTGGACTTGATTGCGGTGGCCGCGACCGCATCGGTTTCCGAGATGGACCAGGTCATCGATCGTATCGGCGCGCTCGACGGTGTGGAACGCACCACCTCATCGATCATTCTGTCGACGAAGTTCGAACGATGAATGTATTGCTGCCGACCCTGGGCAGTGCCGGCGATGTGCACCCCTTCATCGCGCTCGGCGCGGCGCTCGAGGCCCGCGGTCATCGGGCGACGATCATCACCACGCCGCTATTTCAACCGCTGATCGAAGCGCAAGGCTTGAGATATCTGCCGGTGGGAACCCTGGAGCAGGTGCGCGCGGTGATCGCGCATCCCGACCTCTGGCATCTGCGCAAGGGCTTTGAAGTGCTTGCGCAGGTGTTCATACCGGCCATCGAGATCATTTACCGCGTGATCGAGAAGCACGCCGATGCGGATACCGTCGTGGCATTTTCGACCGGGGCGTTCGGCGCCCGCCTGGCGCAGGAGAAGCTCGGCATTCCAAGCGCCTCGATACATCTGCAGCCCACCGTCATTCGTTCCTTTGCCGACCAGGGCATGTTTGGCAACATCAGGCTATCGGCATCGCACCCTCAGTGGTTCAAGCACGGTCTTTTTCGCCTGGTGGATTGGCTGGTCATTGATCGCTTCATGAAGCGCCCGCTGAATGAATTTCGTGCGAGGTTGGGGCTTGCGCCCGTGGGCCGCGTGATGCATCGCTGGATGCATTCGCCGCAACTGGTCATCGCGTTTTTCCCCGAATGGTTCGCCGCCGTTCAGCCCGATTGGCCGGCAAATACCCATGCCGTGGGATTTCCATTGTGGGACAAGGCCTTGGAGCCGGCGCCGCTGCAGGAGGCCGAAGCCTTCTTGAGCGCGGGCGCGGCACCCATAATCTTCACGCCCGGATCGGCAGGGGCGACGATGCATCGTTTCTTTCGCGAGTCGATCGAAGCCGCGCAACAACTTGGGCTGCGCGCCATGCTGGTGACCAACTATCCGGAGCAAATTCCCGCCAACCTTCCGCCGGGAATCGGTGTTTTCGGCTATCTGCCTTTCAGCCAGGTACTGCCGCGGGCCACGTTGCTGGTGTATCACGGCGGCATCGGCACATTGGCGCAGGGAATCAAGGCCGGCATTGCGCACCTCGTCGTGCCGAACGGCTACGATCAGTTCGACAGCGGCTGGCGCGTTGAACAAATGGGATTGGGAGGCAGTGTGCCGCAGACCCGCTATCGCGCGCCGCGGGTGGCGCGAATGATTCGCGCGATTCTGGCGGATGGCACGGCGGCGGAGCGCCGCAGGGACTATGCATCGCGTATCGACGCAGACCACGCCGTTACCCGGGCTTGCGATTTGATCGAAGGATTGGGCCGGAAATGAAAAACGGCGGGGGCCCTTAAGGCCCACGCCGCGAAGGATTCGCACCAGCGGGGGAGTTGGCTGGTTTGCCGGCGCGAGATTCTCCTAAACCTTCGATCCATCCTGCCAAATTCGGCCGTGATGAGAAACGTACACTTTATCTCCAACGGTTAAATTTTTTTCGCTTGACAGGAGCGAAGTATTGCGCCGGCCGCACCCGGGCAGGCGAGTCCGCCCGCGGGGGCGGGTTAGACGACGCGCGCCGGCGCGGCCCGCGGCTGGCGCAGGCGCCGCACGATCAGACACGCCGTCACCGCCACGGCCAAGGTGATGCAGCTGAAATTGAAATCCCGCTGCTGCCCGGGCGTGAACGCCATGGCGATGAGCACCGCAGCCATGCCCGCAATTGCCGCGTAGCTCAAGAAAGGGAACAACCACATGACGATGGCCGGGTTGGCCTCGCCGTTGCGTTCGCGGCGCCGGCGCAATGCGATCTGCGCGACGGCAATGCTCATGTAGATGAACACGCTGAGCGCGCCGGATGAGCTGACCAGAAAATCGAAAACCGCCTGCGGCGCCTCGGTGGCGGCAATGATCCCGAGGAATCCCGCCACCGCTCCGATCAACACCGATACCACCGGCACGCGCCGCGCATTCAACTTGATCAGGGACTGGGGCGCATCGCCGCGGGCGGCGAGAATGAACAGCACGCGGGAGCTTACGTAGAACGCCGAATTCAAGCAGGACAGCACCGCGGTGAGAATGATCGCACTCATGATGGTTCCAGCCCACTTCACATGCATGGTGTTCAGAGCCAGCGTGAATGGCGACTCTCCGGAGCGCACCGTGTTCCACGGAACCACCGACACGATCAAAAACACCGAGACCACGTAGAAAATCAGAATCCGCCAGATCACGGTGCTGGTCATTCTGGCGACCGCACGGCCCGGCTGCGCCGATTCCGCCGCCGCAATGGTCGTGATCTCGGCACCCGTCATCGCGAAGTACACCGTCGGCACGGCCGCCAGCACCGCGATCCAGCTGCGCGGCGCGAAGCCGTCGTGAGCCACGAGATTGCCGAAAGTCGCGCCGTGCGGCGCGGTCCAGCCGAATGCATAGGAGGCCGCAATCGCGACGAATACCAGTATGGCTGCCACCTTGATCGAGGCAAACCAGAATTCGAACTCGGCATAGGAGCGCGCCGACATGAGATTGACGGCAGTCATGATGGTCATCAAACCAAGGCCGATCTGCAGCGGCGATAGCGGAATCCAGGTCTGCAGAATCTTTGCGCCGGCGATGGCTTCCACCGGCACCACCAGCACCCAGAAGTACCAATACAGCCAGCCAACCACAAAGCCGGCGCCGTCGCCCAAACCGGCGCGCGCGAACTCCGTGAACGAGCGTACCTCGGGCAGCGCCGTGGCCATTTCTCCCAACATGCGCATCACCAGCAAAATCAGCAGGCCGGTTATCGCATAGCTGATGAAGACGGCGGGTCCGGCGGCAATGATGGCGGTGCTGCTGCCGACGAACAGGCCCGCGCCGATGATGCCGCCGATGGAAATCATCGTTAGATGCCGCCCCTGCAGCGAGCGGCTGAGCTGATTCACGGGTGGCGGCTGATCGGGCAGGTTGGGCTGGTTCACTCGTTGCCTACAGCGCCCGCAGGAAATCGATCATCGCCTTGTTGACTTCATTCGGCCGCTCTTGCTGCGTCCAGTGGCCGCACCCCGGCAGCATGATGGTGTCCTTGAGCTGCGGTATGTAGCGCGGCAGATCCGCGATGACCTCTTTCATGCGCGGGAATGCCACGACGAGATCGAGATCGCCCGCCATATAGAGCGCCGGCACGTTCACGGAAGCGCCGCTGTAGGCTGCCATCAATTCCCAATTCCGATCGATGTTGCGGTACCAATTGAGGCCGCCGCGAAATCCGGAGCGCTGGAATTGCTGAACGTAGGTGTCGATGTCCGATTCGGCGAGCCACGCGGGCAGCGATTCCGGATTCGGCATGCGGGTGAGAAAACCGCCGCTGCGCGGGACCATTCCCACGGGGCCCGCGGCGGCAGCGCCGGGAGGGTTGCGCCGCGGCACATCGCCCGACCCGGAGAACAATATCTTGCGCACCGACACGCGCACATCGGTCTCGAGTTCCTTTTCGGCCACTCCGGGGGTCTGAAAATACAGCTGATAGAAGCTCGCCTCGTCGGTCTGCGGCATCACCGTGGTCGGCGCGATGCTGCCGCGCGGCCGATACGGAACGCTGAGGCCGATGACCGCTCGAAAACGATCCGGCCGCAGCAATGCGGCATGCCATGCAACCGGTGCGCCCCAGTCGTGGCCCGCAATTACGGCGGTCTTCTCGCCCAAGGCGTCGAGCACTCCCACCATGTCGCCGACCAGGTGCAGCAGCGTATAGCGCTCGATTTCGGCGGGGCGCCCGGTATCGCCGTAGCCGCGCATGTCGGGCGCCACGGCGTGAAAACCGGCGAGCGCCAGCGCCTGCAATTGATGACGCCATGAATACCAAGACTCCGGAAATCCATGGCACAGGAGCACCATCGGCCCGCTGCCTTGCTCGGCGATGTGGATGCGTATGCCGTTGGCTTCGATGGTACGGTGGGTCAATTCATTCATGCAGATAGAATATCAGGGCTGGGGGCTCATCGATGCGAGTTTTGCTTCCAATTCGGCGCCAAAGTACGCCTGGGGCAGCGACGCATCGACGTGTTCGCTGCGCTCGCGCGCAGCGATGGCCGCGCGGGCCGCGTCGAACGCGGTCCGCAGGCTGTGGCTGCCGGGAAGCGCATCCCGGTAAAATGCCTCGCCGAAGTAAGTCAAATCACGGTCGTTCGAACAGCCAAAAGAGGTGCGATCGGCCGCCGCCGCCGCGATCACGACGGTTTGCGGATTCTTCAACGAATCGATGAACGCGCCGGCGTAGCAAGCCGAGATGATGATCACCCGCCACTTGATTCCCGACTCGGCCAGGGCCCCGGCAAGCTCCTCGTCGGTCAATTCATCGAGCGGCAGCCGCGAGTTTGAAACGGCGATGGCCGGTTCGGCTGCACCATGCGAGGAGATCGACAAAAACAGCACGTCGCGGTCGATATTCATGCGCGCGGCCAGCCCGCGAAGCGCGTACCTTAAATTCGATACGCTGGCCAGCGGCGCGCCGTCCAGGTCGCGCTGATCATTGACGAGCAGCAGCCTGCGGCCGTCAATCCGGTAGCGCCGTGCGAGCACCCGCGATGCCAAGCCGATTTCCTCGGCGAACACGCTCTGCTCGCCGACGCCGGCAAAGCCGAGAAAAAAAGCCTTGGGTGCGGCGGATTCATCGCGGCCGATGGCCTCCAGTGCCCGATCAATTCGGGCTGCCTGATCGAACAACAGGCTCTCCGCGTGGGGGAGACCCTCATCGCTCGCTGCAGCCTGCGCTTCGCGCGGCGCCCACACATCGGGAACGACATCGAGCGCGTCGCTGAGCCACATGAATGCCGCGACGCAGACGACACCGGCAACCGCGGCCAGGCGCTGCGATTGGCCCGTGAAGGCACGCAAGCCGCGCGCGAGATACAGCAGCGAGTAGACGGCCGCGACGATGTTCAAACCCAGGAGCCAGGTTGAATTCAAATAGTCCGCGGCGATGGTGGCGAGCAGCATGGGCACCGGCACCAGGCCGGTTGCGAGCGCGAGCACCGCGCCATATGGCGGCGTCGGCTTCGAGCGCCAGCGCAGCAGCGCCGCCAATCCCAACACCGCCAGCACATACCAGGCGAGCAATGGTGCGCCGTCAACGAGAAACTGCGGCGCGGGTTGTGCGTCCCACCAATCGATGGCAAGCCACAGCAACAGCCACAGAACGCCGCAGCCGGCGACGATCGGGGCTGCCCGGCCGGAAGGCAGCGACGCCACCCTTCTCAATGTCCACAGGCGCAGCAGGCTCGCAAGATATGACAACGGCGATTCCGCCGGCGCGTGTTCGTTCATAGATGAGCACGATGATAGCAGCCACGCTTCCGGGTGTTGCATAGCGCATGGCCGCGGCGGGATGATGTACGCATGGCTGTCTATCGACTTGGGGATGTCTCACCGAGCGTGGCCGCGACTTGTTATATCGCGCCGAATGCCGTGGTTCTCGGGCGGGTGGTTCTCGCGGAGAATTCCAGTGTCTGGTTTGGCGCGACCTTGCGGGGCGACAACGACACCATCAGCATAGGCGCCGGCAGCAACGTTCAAGACGGCGCGGTGCTGCACACCGATCCGGGATTTCCGCTGTCGGTCGGTACGCAGGTGTCCATCGGGCATCAGGCCATGCTGCACGGCTGTACCGTCGGCGACGGCGCGCTGATCGGCATACAGTCGGTGGTTCTCAACGGTGCGGTGATCGGCAAATGCTGCCTGGTCGGCGCCGGCGCGGTGATCACGGAGCGCAAGGTATTTGCCGACGGCAGCCTCATCATCGGCGTGCCCGCCAAGGTGGTGCGGGAACTGAGCGCCGCGGAACGCGAGAATCTCATCAAGGTGGCGGAAAACTATGCGTCCCGCGGTGCCTACTACCGGACACATCTGCAGGCGATGGCCGCCAAGTAGTATCCTTCTCGGACCAACCTTAAGGCCAATTGAATGGAGAGGCGAATGGCGCAAGAAAAATATCCAGAATTGAACCGGCGTAGTTTCGTGCAGGGCGCAGTTTCCGGCGTGGCGCTTGCGGCGGTCCCCGCCGCGGTGTTTGCCGCGCCGGCGAAGGACGCGGACAAAGCCGCGGTGCTGGCGCAAATTCCGCAGATGCACGCGGCCAACATCAAGCGCCTCCAGGACTGGATCGCGCTGCCGTCGATCGCTGCGGAGAACAGAAACTTCCCGCAAGGACCCGAGTACATGGCGAAGCTGGCGCAGGATGCCGGCTTCAGCGGCGTGAAACTGATACCGACATCGGGCAAGTCAGGCGTGTTCGGCAAGCTGGATTCGGGCGCAAGCACCACGATGGCGCTGTACTTCATGTACGACGTGAAGCAATTCGTGCCCGAGGAGTGGAGTTCGCCGCCGCTCGAGGCGCGCCTGGTACAGAAGCCGGGTTTGGGAACCGTGTGCATGGGGCGCGGCGCGGTGAATCAAAAGGGCCCGCAGAATTCCCTGCTGAGCGCATTGATGGCCTTCAAGGCGGCGGGCAAGAAATTGCCGGTGAATATCGTGTTGGTGTGCGAAGGTGAGGAAGAGATCGCCTCTCCGCATTTTCAGGAAGTGATCCAGAATCCCGAGGTCATGGCGGAGCTGAAGAAATGCGTCGGCGTATTCATGCCGGAAGCCGCTCAGGATCGCGATGGCGGCGTCGAGGTGTCCCTGGGCGCCAAGGGCGTGGTGGAGCTGGAGTTGATTTCAAGCGGCGAGAAGTGGGGCCGCGGACCGGCGAAGGATGTGCATTCGAGCCTCGAGGCGCAGGTCGACTCTCCGACCTGGCACCTGGTGCAGGCATTGAATACGCTGGTGGAAAAAGACGGCCACACACCGGCGGTGGAAGGATTCTTCGACAAGGCGAAACCGCTGGCTGATTGGCAGGTGCAGCTGATCCGCGAACACGCCGCGAAGACTTCGGAAACCACCATCAAGCAGCAGCTCGGCGTGCAGCACTGGGTGCATGATAAGAACTGGGTGGATTCCCTGATCCTGCTGGAGTCGAAGCCGACCATCAATATTGAGGGACTGGTGGCGGGATACACCGGCCCGGGCGGCAAGACGGTGCTGCCGCACAAGGCGGTGGCAAAAATCGACATGCGGCTGGTACCGGACATGACGGCCGCGGACACGCTCGCCAAGCTGAAAGCACATCTGGCAAAGCATGGCTTCGCCGACATCGAAGTGAACATGAGCGGCGGCTACAACCCGAACACGACCGACAAGGACAGCAAGCTGATTCAAACGCAGCTCGCGACCTATCGAAAACTCGGGGTCGAGCCGCAGCTATGGCCGCGCTCCGCGGGATCATGGCCCGGATACGTGTTCACCGACCCGCCCTTGAGCCTGCCGGCGGGGCACTTCGGACTGGGCCACGGCACCGGCGCGCACGCTCCCGACGAATACTACTTGATTGAATCGACCAATCCGAAAGTCCAGGGATTGGACGGGGCGGTCGCTTCGTTCGTCGAGTATTTGTACGCGATGGCGTGATCAGCTAATGCGACGGCGGTGCCGAGGACGGCGCCGCATCGGGTTTTGGCGCCGGTTTTGCGGCCTGGTCGCCGTGCACCGCGGTTTTTACTTTCTCGGCGCCGCGCTTTGCGGTTGCCGCGACCTCGTGAGCGCCTTCCTTGCTGGCGGCAGCCACTTCATGCGCGACGTGTTTGGCCGCCGCAGCCACATGTTGCGCGCCGTCCTTGGTGGCGTCGGCGACGACCTTGGCGTCATGCTTGACGGCCTCAGTCACGGATTTGGCTGGCGGATCATCGGCGGCCCGCATCCTTGCGGCGGGCGACAACAGCAGGGTCACGACGACGGCAAAATAGACGAGTTTCATGGTATCCAGGTCCTGTTAATCGAAGACATTACCGTACTTTTCCCTGAGGGCCGCCTTCTGCACCTTGCCGGTGCCGCCCAGCGGCAGCGACTCGAGGAAAATGACTTCGTCCGGCACCCACCAGCGGGCGAGGCGCTCGGCGAGAAATGCGAGGATGTCGTCCGCCTGAAGATCGTGTCCCGGCTTGCGCACCACGAAAAGCAGGGGGCGCTCCTGCCACTTCGGATGCTTCACGCCGATGACAGCCGCCGCCGCCACCGCCGGATGCGCGATCGCGGTGTTTTCCAGGTCGATCGAACTGATCCATTCGCCGCCGGTCTTGATGAGATCCTTGACGCGGTCGCGGATCTGCATCAAGCCGCTTGAGTCGATGGTTGCGATGTCGCCGGTCGGAAACCAGCCGTCCACGAGCGGCGAAATGTCGCTTTTATAATAGCCGTTCACGACCCACTGCCCGCGGACCAACAGCTCGCCCTGCGATTTTCCATCACGCGGCAGGGTCTCGCCGTCCGCATTCACGATCTTGATCTCGATGCCGAACAGCGATTTGCCGCCTCTCGCGACGGCCGCATGCCGCCCCGCCGCCGGCCACTGCAACTGTTCGCAATTGAGACACCCCATGGTGGCGGCGGCGACCGTTTCGGTCATTCCCCAACCCTGCCTTAATTCGACGCCGAAGCGCTCGTCAAATTTCGCAATCAGAGCGCTCGGCACCGCCGAGCCGCCGGATACGACGCGCTGCAGGCTTGAAAAACTCAGCTCGTGCTGCTCGGCGTATTGCAGCAGCTGCAGCCAAACCGTGGGCACGCCCGCGCTCATGGTCACGCGTTCGGATTCCATCAGCTCGTAAAGAGCCGCGCCGTCCAGGCGCGGTCCGGGCAGCACGAGCTTGGCGCCGGCGATCAGGCTTCCGTAGGGTATGCACCAGCCATTGATGTGGAACATGGGCACGACCGGCAGCACGGCGTCGCGGGGAGAAATACCCAGCACCCCGGGCATGCAAATCGTCATGGCGTTCAATACGATCGAGCGATGCGAATACAGTGCGCCCTTGGGGTTCCCGGTCGTGCCGGAGGTGTAGCACAGGGCGGCTGCTGCATGTTCATCGAACTGCGGCCATGAGTACTCCGCACTCTGCGCAGCGATCAAGTCGTCATAACAAAAAACGTTGCTGACGCCCTCGAGAGCCGGCATGTGCTCATCATCGGCCATGCAGATCCACGCGCCGACGTTCGGGCATCTCTCGGCCAGCCCGGCGACCAGCGCGGCAAAGGTCGCGTCAAAAAAAAGCACGCGGTCTTCGGCGTGATTGACGATGTAAGCCAGCTGATCCGGGTGCAGGCGTGGATTGCAGGTGTGGATGATTCTGCCGCTGCCCGACACTCCGTAGTAGATCTCGACGTGGCGATGATTGTTCCAAGCCAGGGTTCCCACCGCGCAACCGTCCGGCAATCCCATGTCGGCGAGGGCGTTGGCGAGCTTCCTGGCCCGCGCGGCGCAATCGGCGAAGCTATAGCGAAACACTCCTCCATGCGTGTCGCGCGAAACGATCTCGGTTGCGCCGTGCTGCGCTTCGGCATGCTCGATGATCGCGGAAATCAGCAATGGCCGATCCATCATGAGCCCAGGCTGCAGCAGCATCGAATTCCCCCTCCGCACACGTGTTGCCGCAAACTATAGGTGTTCTACAGGGACTTATCGAGCAATTCGTAGCCGCAGCGCGCCAGGAAGCCGTGCCTTGAATAGAATGTGCGGCCGCGGTGGTTTTCGATTCCGAGCTGCAGCTGCAAGCGGCGCAATCCACGCGCCGCCATGTCGCGCTCCGCGGCCGCGAGCAGCAGCGCGCCAGCTCTCGCCGAGCGCATCTCCGGCAGCACGAATAGCTCGTCGATCTCGGCCATCAGTCCGCCATGCTCCAGGCTGAACATGAATACCGCCAGCAAGTATCCGGACAGCCCCGCGGCGGTCTCGGCCACCCAGATGGCGCCGCGATCGGGAGTCGCCAGCAGCTCATCCAGCAGCGCTTCGATGCGCGGCAATTGGAAGCCCGCGATTCCTTCGAATTCCCAGTAGCGCGCAACCAGCGGGGCGATGCCCCTGACATCGGCGGGTGTTGCGAGCCGGATCACCTTACTGATGCGCAGCCGCGCTCTGCTGCTGCCGATAAGCAATCCAGCTCTGTTCGATCAAGTACGCGTGGACCTCGTCGGCATCCTTGTCGCTCAGCAGGTCACTGAAGCGTTCCATCCCCGCCGGCGCCAGCAACCCCTTCATCACGATGTCCTTGAACGCAACGTGCAAGCCATCATTGAGCCTGCGCAAGTCCGGGGTACTGCTCGGGCCCAGCTGGTGACAGCGGCTGCATTGCTCGATGAACTTGATCTCTCCGGCGTCGATCTGCGCCTGGGTGGCGGTTTGCTTCGGGGGCGCGAGCAGCGGCGGTTCCTCGCGCGGCGGCGGCATTGGAACCGCGCCGCCGCCCAATTTGAAGGCAATGATGCGGTTGGTGTTCCGGTACTTGAGCGCGGCGCTGCTGGGCGGGATGGGCCCCACCGTGATCGAACTGCCGCCGTAGCCGGCCTGGACCGCGACATACTGCTCGCCGTTGATCGCGTAGGTCATCGGCGCCGCCATGATGTGACTGCCCGTTTTGATGACTTTCAATACCTTGCCGCTATCGGCCGCGTAAACCCAGAGTTCGCCGCTGCCGCGGCCTTGAAACACCAGGTTCCCGCCGCTCGACATCACACCGCCGTCGTAGCCGCGGATCCCCGTCGAGGTCTCGTGCTCCCACACAGCCTTCTGCGCGACGGGATCCCAGGCGCGGATCAGTTCGCGCACCGGTTTGACATGACGCATGGCCTTGATCGCATCCGGACCCGGCACCGGGCCGAACAGCCGCTTCGCATCACTCGCATCAAACGTCTCGTCGGGGATGATGCCTTGGGCCGTAAAAAATCCTTCGATATATTTTATCTTGCTGCCGTTGTGCAGCAGGTCGACCCAGATGGTCGGCACGTCGATGACCGGAATGTAGACCAGGCGCGTCTGTGCGCTGTACGACATGGGATTCCAGGTGTGCGCGCCGAACCAGGAGGGATAGATGAGCTTCGCCGTGTCGTGCCATTCGGCGGCTTGGGTGATCACCGGCCGTCCGGTTTTCATGTCCACATGAGTGGCCCAGTTAAGATAGGAAAAATTCCGGGCTGACAGCAGCTTTCCGGATTTGCGGTCCAACACATAGAAGAAGGCGTTCTTCGAGGCTTGCATGATGACCGGGCGCGGCGCGCCGTCGATCATGATGTCGGCCAGGATCAACTTCTGTACCGCATCGTAGTCCCAGCTGTCGTGCGGCGTCTCCTGGTAGTACCACGCCATGCGACCGGTGCTGGCATCGATGGCAATGATGCAAGTGGCGTAGAGGCTGTCGAGTTTTTCGCTGCCCAGCTGCCTGAGATCATAGGGAGCGGCATTCGCCGTGCCGAAGTACACCAGGTTCAACTTCGCATCGTAGGCGAATCCATCCCATACCGTCGCGCCGCCCTTGAACTCCGGTTTGCGGTGCGGATCCCAGGTCTTGTCCGCCGCGGCCAGTTCCGGATTTTCGTAGGGTTGACCGGCCGCGGGTGGAACCGTGAAGAAGCGCCATTTGAGCGCGCCGTTTTCCAGGTCGTACGCCGATACGTAACCGCGCACGGCGCCATGTCCCATATCGGCGCCGCTGTTGCCGATAACCACGACGCCGCCCGCGATCTGCGGCGCGCCGGTGCTGGAGTAGGGCAGCTTGCGATCGATGATGGTGTCGGCTTCCCAAAGTTTCACGCCGGTCGCTGCGCTGAGCGCATGCAGCCGGCCATCGACGGAGGCAACGTAAACCCGGCCCTTCCAGACGGCGACGCCGCGGTTGACCAGGTCGCAGCAGGGATTCCTGCCCATGAAATAATCGGCCTTGGGGTCATAGCGCCAGATCTCCTTGCCGCTCGCGGCGTCGACTGCGTACACGTAGCCCCAGGTTCCCGATGTGTACATGACTCCATCGATCACGATCGGCGTCGCTTCCTGGCCGCGCATCGGATCGCCGAGATCGTAGCTCCAGGCAAAACCCAGCTGCCCGACATTGCTGGCGTCGATCTTTGCCAATGGCGAAAAGTAGGTGCCGTCCTGGTCGCGGCCGCCGGTAAACCAGTTCTGCGGTTCCAAGTCCGCAGCCTGCAGTCGAGCGGCATCCACATTGCCCGCGCCATTGGACGCGGCCGCGGGCCAACTCGCGGTCGGACTCATGATCAGGGCGAGCGCGACCGTGCAGCAGAAGCGGCCGCTACGCGTGCAATCATCGCCGTCGAATATTTGATTGGCTGGCAATTCAAGTCTCCTGTACGGAACCGAAAGCTTAGCGAATATTGAACCTAAGGCGACGGGTTTTTCCCAGCCGATATAGTATCGTGTGCACTTCACAGGCCGCGAATGGCATCCTCATGATCCTGAGCGTCGAAGATCTCCGCCAGCTCGCGAAACGCCGTATTCCACGCGCCATCTTCGACTATGCCGACGGCGGTGCCTATGAGGAGCGGACCATGCGCCGCAACAGCGCAGATCTCGACGCCATGAGCTTTCGGCAACGGGTCATGGTCGACGTGTCGAACATTTCGCTGGCCACAAGTTTTGTGGGTTGCGCGGCGTCCATGCCGCTGGCCATTGGCCCGACGGGACTGGCGGGTTTGTTCCACGCCGATGGGGAAATTCTCGGCGCCAGCGCGGCGCTTGCATGCGGTATACCTTTTTGTCTCAGCACCATGTCGATTTGCTCGATCGAAGATGTGAGGGCGGCGACCCAGCAGCCGTTCTGGTTCCAGCAATACCTCATGAAGGACCGCGGCTTCAATCAGGAGCTCATCGACCGGGCGGCGGCCGCGCAATGCTCGGCCCTGATGTTGACGCTCGACCTGCAGGTGATCGGCGAGCGGCGCAGAGATCCGCGCAACGGGCTGACCATACCGCCGCGCCTGACGCTGCGAAACTCCATCGATGTGGCGCTGCGGCCCAGCTGGGCGCTGCGGGTGCTGTTCGGCAAGCGGCGCACTTTCGGCAATCTGGTTGGACGCATCGGCGGCACCAGCGGCATTCGCACCCTGGCCGAATGGACCGCCACGCAATTCGATGCATCGGCCAACTGGCGCGATGTCGATTGGGTACGCAGCCGCTGGCCGGGAAAACTGATCCTCAAAGGCGTGCTCGATGCCGAGGACGCGCGCTTGGGAGTGGCCGCGGGCGCGGACGCAATCGTCGTCTCCAATCACGGCGGCCGCCAGTTGGACGGCGCGCCCTCGACGATCTCGGTGTTGCAGGAGATCGTGGACGCCGTCGGCGGCCGCTGCGAGGTGCTGTTCGACGGCGGCATCCGTTCAGGGCAGGACATCGCCAAGGCGCTGGCGCTGGGCGCACGCGGCGCGCTGATCGGAAAGTCGTTTCTGTTTGCGCTGGCGGCCGCGGGGGAGGCGGGCGTCCGCAAGGCGATCGAGATCATGCGCAACGAACTGCGCGTCACGTTGGCGTTGACCGGAACAGCGAATGTCGCCGCGGCGGGCCCGCAGATCTTACGCCGTCCATAGCCGCCTTAGGTAGCGTAGGCAACGGCACGAAACAGGCGCACAATCGTCTGCGAGCAGGGAGGTCTCAAACGCTATGACGGCCGCGCCTGATGAACACCGAAGATTCGGGGTTCAACACGAGTTCAAGGATCTAGGAGTCGCGCAGCGCGCCGGCTTGTTGGCTGCCCTCGTGTTGCTCTATTTGCTGCTCGTGCTGATGGGCTTGAGTCTGCGCGAGAAAACCGAAAATCTGACCATCGTTTGGCCCGCCGCGGGCTTGTTGTTCATGGTGCTCTGGCGTTCGCCGCGGCGTCTTTGGATCTGGATTGTGGCGAGCCAGGTGATCGTCGAGTTGACGGTGAGCGCGGTGCATTCCGATAAGTTCACCATCATGGAATATGCGCCGTTTGCGCTGGCCAATTCCATCGACGGTATGGTCGGTGCGTTTGTTGCGTCGCGGCTCATGCCCGGACCGGTAACTCCCGGGATACGCATTGTGCTGAGGTTCATTGCGGCGGTGGCCATCGGCGCCGCGGCAAGCGCGGTCCTGGGCGCCTTTGCCTCGACCCATACCTTGGGAGGCGCCCATTATCTCCGTGAATGGCAGTTATGGTGGGCGGGGAATTGGCTGGGTTCCCTGTGCATCGCGCCGGTATTGATGGGCTGGATCATCCGTTTTCGCGCGCGCGAGCTTTCGGCGCCACCGGCGCCAGTGGTTGAAGTCATACTGGTGGGCGGTGCATTGCTCGCCATGACGGTCTGGGTGTTTTCAGCGCCGCCCAGCCGCATCACAACCATCCTCGACATGCCGTTCTCGATATTGGCTCTGATCGTGGTTGCGGCCTTCAGGTTTCCGCCGCGCTGGTCGACATTGCTTGCTGCCGCGGTGGCGTTATTGGCTTCATATTATGCCAGCCGCAACCTGGGGCCTTTCGCCGGCGACCCCAGCGCTTTTGCACGGGTCGGCGCGGCGCAGCTGAACATCGCGGCCATCGTCGTGATCAATTTCATGCTCTCTGTCGTGCTGCTCGAGATGCGCAATGCGTTCTCGCAACTGCGCACCAGCGAGGAACGCTATCGCCACTTCATCGAACAGAGTTCCGAGGCCGTGTGGCGCATCGAATTGACCGAGCCGATGGATCCGGATCTTCCCGTGGCCGATCAAATCGCCTGGCTAAAAGCGCAGGCGTTCGTCGCGGAAAGCAACCTGAGCTATCTGCGTTTGAATCGCCAGCTCGGCCTGCCGGAAGGGGATGCGCGCCAGTGGCGCGCCGACGTGCCATGGTCCGCGACCTTCATCGAGCATCTGGGCGCGGCGTCGCATCGCGGCTACTCGATGGACGGCCTGCAATTCAGCGTCTCCTCCGGTTCCCGACAGATCTCCTACATCACGGGATTTCGCGGCGTCATCGTGGCCGGCAAGTTGGTGCGTGTCTGGGGTGTGGCAAGAGACGTCACGGAACTCGTTGAACTCAATGACCGTCTGCGCCAGCAGCAGGATCGATTGCGCCAATACGCGCGCGAACTGGTCGGCGCGGAAGAGCGCGCCCGACGCGCAACCGCCGTCGACCTGCACGATGGCATCGGCCAGCAGCTGGTGGGACTGGCGATGACCCTCGATGCGGTGGCGTCGCGCTCGACGCCCGAGGTTCGGCTGTTGCTCGGCGAAGCCACGCATACCGTACGCGAGGTGCAGTCGATCGCGCAGCGGGTGATAGCCGACTTGAGTCCGCCCGGACTGTACGAACTCGGATTGGAGCCTGCGCTCAAATGGCTCATGGTCTACATGCGCAGCCGCGACAATTTTCAGGTGGAGTTGTCCGTGCCGGCCGATGATGCGGCGATCGATCTCGATCTACGGGTGCTGGTGTTCAAAGTCATCAGAGAACTGCTGCGCAATGTCGTCAAGCACTCCGGCGTGAAATCGGCAAAGGTTACGGTGACGCACACACCCAAGGAATTGCGCGTGATGGTGGAGGATCAGGGCGTCGGCTTCGAGTGGCAGCTCAGCCTCTTCGAACCGCGCGCGCATGGTTTCGGCCTGTGGAGCGTCGCGGATCGGGTGCGCGAAGCCGCCGGCGAGATGAGCGTTGACACCGGCCCGGGCCGGGGCTGCCGCGTAACCGTGGTATTCCCCATCGGCGAGGCCAAGGTCGCAACCCGGCGACCCGAGTCGCAGGCGGCGGCCGGCGCAGGGCGCGGCCGGTTCGGCACGCTTTAAACTAAGCCAGGTTTCAGATCTTTGCCAGGCGCCGCGACATGCGCAGCGCGGCTTCGCGGCCCTGATAGTAGCCCTGGATGATGCCCAGCTCGGCGAAGCCCAATCTTTCGTAAAAGACTCGCGCCGCCTCGTTGTGAGTGCGCAATTCGAGATTGACGCGAAACACCCCGGCTTCGATGGCGGTCGTGGTCAGCCATTGCATGAGGCGCCGCCCGAGGCCCTGGCGCCGGTGTTCCGGCGCCACGGCGAGCAGATTCAGGTGCGCCACGTCGTCGCCGAAATGCATGATTGCAAATGCGGCAATGCGCTGTTCGCGTCGCGCCACCACCACCGAGGACTCGGCGCCGGAGATGAAGTGCTGTACCCGCGCCGGTGTCCACGACCAGGTCAGACCATGCTCGATGAGATCCCGCGACATCTCGGCGATTTCGCGCGCATCGCCGGCGCGCGCCAATCCTATGTGCGCGAGCTCCGACACCTAGGGTGCCCCGGATTTGACCGGCGCCGCCGGCCGCCGCGGCAGGCCGCCGGGTGTCGCGGCTAGAAGTTTCATCAATTCCAAAACTCCGCGCTCCAATTGAGGATCCTGGCCCTGCAAAACCGCCAGCGGATTTTGTTCGACCACGATGTCGGGATCCACACCGTGACCCTCGATGATCCAGTTGCCGTTCTCATCCGCGGTACCGAACTCTGGCACAAATACCTTGCCGCCGTCGAGCAGGGGTCCGTGGTCCGTGATGCCGACCACGCCGCCCCAGGTGCGCTTGCCGATCAACGGTCCGATTTTCCACTGCCTGAATTCGTAGGAGAAAATGTCGCCGTCCGAGGCGGTGTCCTCGTTGATCAATGCCACTTTGGGTCCGGGCTGTACGACGCTGGGGTAGGTGCCGGGGGCCTCATGATTGCGCGCAAACCGGGTTTCGCGCAGGGCTCCGGCCAGCCTTTCGATCAGCATTTGCGAGATGTTGCCGCCGCCGTTGTCGCGCACGTCGACCACCAGGCCTTCCTTGCGGACCTGCGGATACCACCACTTGATGAATTCTCGGATGCCCGCCTCGCCCATGTCGGGTATGTGAATGTATCCCAAGCGCCCCTGGCTCATGCGATCGACGCGCGCCCGATTCGCCGCGACCCAGGAGAGATACAGCAGTGCGGTTTCGCTGCGCAGCGGCCGGTAGCGGATGGTGCGCGCCGCTTTGCCCGCGGCGTCCGCCGCCACACGCCACTCCACCGGCTGATCCGCCGGCGCCTGCAGCAATTCGTAAGGATCGGTGCCGGCCTTGAGTTCGCGCCCATTGATGGACAGCACGTAGTCGCCCACATGCGCATCGACGCCCACCTCGGTGAGCGGCGAGCGGTAGTGCTCCTCCTCGTTCTCGCCGGCGAATATCCGGGCAATTCGATAGCGGCCGGACTTTGCATCCAGTTCAAACCGCGCACCCGGTAAAGCCACGAAAGGCCGCTGCGGCAGTCCGAAATCGCCGCCCTCGATATAGGCATGCTGCACGGTCAGCTCGGCGATCATCTCCCCGATCACGTAGTTGAGATCGGCGCGATGGCCGACGTAGGCGAGCAGCGGTTGGTATTTCCTGCGCAATTCATTCCAGTCGAAGCCGTGCATGTTGTCGACGTAGAAGTAATCCCGGTAGCGGCGCCACACCTCGGCGAAAATCTGGCGCCACTCATCGGCGGGAATGCGCGTGGTCAATAGGCCCGCCAATGAAACCACCTTGGCATCATCGGACTTGCCCACCGCGAAGTACTTGACTTCCTTGGATGACATGCGCGCGAGCACGTGCTTGCCGTTTGCGGTAGCCGACCACTCGGTCACATCCTCGGCGACCGCCTTGGCCTCGCGATCCTTGATCGAGTAGGCCATCACGGTGGGTTTCACGGCGGGCTCGCGTCCGTAGTAAGCCGGACCGCTGCGCAGGTACAGCAGCTCCTCATCGCCCGCCAGCAATCCGCTCAGGTTGTCGGCTTCCACGGGCACGCGGATCGCGCGTTGCTCGATCCCGGCGAAATCGATTTTTACCGTGACTTTGACCTTGGTTTTGGCTTTTTCCGCCGGCTTGTCCTGGTCCTTTTCGGCAGCGGCATTTTTCTCATCGCCGGGCTCATCATCCCGAATCCCAAACGGATTCTTGACGTCCTTGCGCAACGCCAGCGCGAAGATTCCGGTCTGCCGATCGGTGGCGAAATCGAACTCAATGGTGCTGACGATGGGCTGATACTCGCGGTTGCTCAGGAAGTACAGCAACTCGCCGTTTGGCGACCATGCCGGCGATTGCGAGTTGAACGATTGCGGCGTGACGCGGTGCGAGGTCCCGTCAGCGACCGACCAGACGAAAACGCTGGAGAAGTTGTTGGCATCGTTCAAGGTGTATGCCAGGAATTGGCCATCCGGCGACCAACGATAGTCGAGTGCGATGTTGCTCGGATCCTCCGCGATCAGGGTGCGCTTCTTGCGTGCCAGCTCCACGACATTGATGCGATTTCGATTGTCGGCAAATGCAATGCGCTGGTCGTCGCCCGACCAGACAGGGGCGTAATAACGCGCCATCGAACCCAGCGTCGCGGCGACGGCCGGGCTGTTGCCGTCCTGGGCCTGCACGTAAATCTCCTCTTCGCCGCTGCGGTCCGATACATAGGCCAGTTGTTTGCCGTCGCTCGACCAGGCGGCTTCGCGATCGTGCGAATTCGACGACTGCGTCAGATTTCGCGTCACGCCGTGTTCGATCGGGACGCTGAAGAGATCGCCGCGAGCCACGATCGCCACGCGCTCGCCGCCCGGACTCAAGGCCGAGCCTTCGATGAAATCCGCGGCGTTGACGGGATGCGGCCGCGTGGTCGTGATGTCGGCAGGCACCAGAATCGAGAGCGCGCGATCCTGGTTGCTGCGCGTATCGTAGATATGCAGTTCCCCGGCCGATTCGTAGACGATCTGGCCCTGCGCATCCGCGCTGGGCCAGCGCACATCCCAATCCTTGTAGTGGGTGAGTTGCCGGGTTTGCTTGGTCGCGATCTCGTACCGGTACAGATTGAACGTTCCGCTGCGATCCGAATTGAAGTAGATGGCATCGCCCATCCACATCGGGTCGCGGTCGGTACGCGGATCGTTGGTGATCTGTTCGAGCGACGGATTCGTCAAGTCGAATATGTACAGATCGTTGGCCCAACCGCCCTGGTAGCGTTTTTCACTGCGAAAATCGCGCCACAGCGGCGAGTAGACGATTTTTTTGCCGTCCGGCGAAAAGCAGCCGGCGCCGGATGCGGGCATGGGCAGCGGCATTGCGGCTCCGCCCGTCACCGGAACCGTGTACAGCTTCGAGTCCGTCAGGATGTAGCCGTCGCGGGCCGACCTGAACAGCACGCCAGCGCCGTCCGGCGTCCAACCAAAGACCTGATTGTCGTATCCCCAGCGCTCGGCCAGGGGCCCCGGCGCCGGATAAAAGGTCAATTGCTTTGGCGCGCCGCCGCCCGCGGGCATCACGTAAACCTGTTCGTCTCCGCCGTATTGCGCGGTGAATGCGATCTGCTGTCCGTCGGGAGAGAATTTGCCGAACAGTTTCAGGCCGGGGCCGGCGGTGAGCCGCACGGCCGTGCCGCCCTCCGTGCCCACCGTCCACAAATCGCCCGCGTAGCTGAATACGATCCTTTCATGCCACACACTCGGGAAACGCAGCAGTTTGCTGCCGGCGGCGTGCGCGGCAAGCGGCAGGACCAGCACGGCCGCCAGCAGTACCGCCGAAACCGAATATCGCGTCCGGATCCTGCGCGGCTCAGCGGCTACGGTATCGATCGGTCGCAAGCACGAGCTCGTGAGTATTGCCGGGCTCGAATGCCGAATGTCCGGCGTCGGCAACGATGCGCAGGTCCGCTTCCGGCCAGGCACGGTGCAAATCCCAGGCGCTGGTTGCGGGGCAGACGATGTCGTAGCGGCCTTGAACGATGGTCGCGGGAATATGCCGGATGCGCGGCACATCGTCGATCAATTGGCTCTCGCTGCGCAGGAAGCCGCGATTCACGAAGTAATGGCACTCGATGCGCGCCACCGCCAGCGCAAACTGATCCTCGCCCCATTTCCTGATGTTCTCGACATTGCTCAGCAAGAAGCTGACCGAAGCCTCCCACATCGACCAAGCCCGCGCCGCCGCCAACGCGGCGCGCTGATCGGAGCCGGTCAGGCGCTTGTAGTAGGCGCTCAGAAAATCGTCGCGCTCGTCGGGCGGAATTGCGTCGCGATAGGCCTCCCAGGAATCCGGAAATATTTCCGACGCGCCATGCTGATAAAACCAGCGTATTTCCGCATAGCGCAGCAGGAATATCCCGCGCAGCACGATTTCGCTGACCCGATCAGGATTGGCCTCCGCGTATGCCAGCGCCAGCGTGCTGCCCCACGATCCGCCGAATACCAACCAGCGTTCGATGCCGAGATGTTTGCGCAAACGCTCGATGTCGGCGACCAGGTGCCAGGTCGTGTTCTCCACCAAACTCGCGCTTGGCCGGCTGCGCCCGCAGCCGCGCTGATCGAACACCACGATGCGGTAGTGCCGCGGATCAAAGAACTGCCGCGCGCGCTTGTCGGAGCCCGCGCCCGGGCCGCCGTGCAGGAACACCGCGGGCTTGCCGGCGGGGTTGCCGCTTTCCTCGTAATAAATCTCGTGGACATCCGAAACCCGCAGATGGCCGTGCCGGTACGGTTCGAGCGCGGGATACAGTTCGCGGCGCGGAGCACTGCGCGCCGCGGGGCGCACGCTCTCGCGAGCCTTGACCGTTCGCGTCGCGGATTTTGCGGCGTAACCTACCGGCTTCGCGGGCCGGCGCCGCGGTGCGGCGCGTGATTTGACCTGCACGGCCTTTTTCTTCTTCATTTCCTATCCTCTTTATTTTCTCGTCAGGCTCGCGCCACCATCGGCCCAAGGGGTCGCCCGCCCAGAAGATGCACGTGCAAGTGATACACCTCCTGGCCGCCATGCGCATTGCAATTGATGATCAAGCGATAGCCACTATCGGCAATGCCTTGCTGGCGCGCGAGATCGCGCGCAACGATGAACATGTGGCCAATCAGCGATTCATCCTCGTCGGCAATATCATTTGCGGTGGGAATCGGCTTGTTAGGTACGATCAGTATATGCACCGGGGCAGCCGGTCGGATGTCCAAAAAGGCAATCACTCGCGGATCGCGGTAGAGCACTGTCGCGGGCAGGTCGCCGGCGATTATTTTCTCAAAAAGCGTAGGCATTTCATACGCCTCCGAATCCAAAGGGAGCATTAAGACTATCAGGAACTGCCCGCCGCTTTAGGATCTCTCGCAGTCCCCGGGGTCCCACAGCCGGAATTGTGACCCGGTAATAGTAATGGGAACGATTCTCATATAGAATTGCGTTCATGTTGAACCATGGTCCCGTCCTTGCTGCATCTGCGATAGACGCCGATATCCCGCTTTTGGAGCTGGCGCCCGGGGCCTCGGCGCGCGTGGTTTCGGTGTCGGCCGTGGATTCCCGGGCGCCCGCCGAATTGGGCCGGCGCTTGGCGGAATTGGGGTTTCTACCCGGCGAGGCCGTGCGTATCGTGGCGCGGGGCCTGTTATCGCGTGCGCCGATTGCGGTACGCATTGGCACCGCCACATTCGCGCTGCGTCTTTTTGAGGCCGCCTGTATCCGCGTGTGTCCGGAGCAGCCGCAGCTCCCCTGATTCCATGGATGCCGCGGTCAGCGCTCCGATTCCCCTGATCGCCCTGGTTGGTAATCCCAACTGCGGCAAAACAGCCCTTTTCAATATGCTCACTGGCAGCCGCCAGAAAGTCGCCAATTACGCGGGCGTGACCGTTGAACGCAAGGAGGGATCGCTGTCCACCCCGTCAGGGCTGCGAATTCGCATCCTGGACCTTCCCGGTGCATACAGCCTCGATCCCCTGACTCCCGACGAACAGGTCACCGCCGACGTACTGCTGGGAAAGCGGGCGGGCGAACCTAAGCCGGATTACGTCGTCTGCGTGACCGACGCCACCAATCTGCGCCAGAACCTGCGATTGGTCTTGAGCCTGAAACGCCTGGGGGTGCCCATGGTGGTGGCGCTCAACATGAGCGATATCGCGCGCCGCAAAGGCATCGTGATCGATGCCAATCGCTTAGGTTCCGAATTGGGCGTGCCGGTGGTGGAAACCGTCGGCGTCAAGACCGACGGCGTCAGATCGTTGATCAACGTACTGAATTCCACTGTCGGTGCGGTGCGCGGAAACAATGCCGCCGCGTGGCTGCCGTTGAGCGCCGCCGATATCGAGCATGATCAGGCTGAGGTGCGCAGGATCTTAGGATTGGTCGGCGGCGACGCCCTCGAGGGCGTGACCTTGAGCGATCGGGTCGATGCAGTGGTGCTGCATCCGCTGCTGGGGCCCGTGATACTCGCGGTGATTTTGTTCCTGGTATTTCAAGCGGTGTTTGCGTGGGCGCAGGTGCCCATGGATGCGATCAAAACCGGCGTCGCCGCCGTCGGCGCCTGGTTGGGCGGGGTGCTGCCCGCAAGCCTGCTCAGGGATTTGTTGATCAACGGCATATTGGCCGGCGCCGGCAGCGTTCTCGTGTTTCTGCCGCAAATCATCATCCTGTTCTTCTTCATCTTGATACTCGAGGACTCCGGATACCTGCCGCGCGCCGCGTTTTTGCTCGACCGTGTGATGGGCAGCGTCGGCCTGTCGGGCCGCGCCTTCATTCCGCTGTTGTCGAGCTTCGCCTGCGCAATCCCCGGGATCATGGCGACGCGCACCATCCAGAACCCGCGCGACCGCCTGGCGACGATCATGATTGCGCCGCTGATGACCTGTTCTGCCCGGCTGCCGGTGTACGCCCTGATCATCGGCGCCTTCATTCCACCGCGCACCGTATGGGGCGGCCTGGAAATGCAGGGCGTCGTGTTATTCGCCCTGTATGTGGCCGGCGTTGCCAGCGCGATGGCGGTGGCATTTGTGCTGAAGCGCACCGGCAAAGCCACGCATTTTCAGGCCCTGATGCTCGAACTGCCCGGATATCACTGGCCGAACCTGCGAAACTTAAGTATTGGCCTGTGGCAGCGAATTGAAATATTCATGACGCGCGTCGGCACGATCATCCTTTCGTTGATGGTCATTCTGTGGGCGTTGAGTTCATTTCCCGCGCCGCCGCCGGGCGCCGCCGGGCCGGCCATTCAATACAGCATCGCCGGGCACCTGGGCGCATGGCTCGCCGTGCTGTTCAAGCCCATCGGATTCAACTGGCAGATATCCATTGCATTGGTGCCGGGACTTGCGGCGCGGGAAGTTGCCGTCGGCGCGTTGGGCACGGTGTATGCGCTGTCCGCCACGGCCGATAACATGAGCCAAGCACTGACCCCGTTGATCACGCAGTCATGGAGTCTGCCCACGGCCCTGTCGCTGCTGGCGTGGTATGTCTTCGCTCCGCAATGCCTGTCCACGCTTGCCACCGTCAGGCGCGAAACCAATTCCTGGCGCTACCCGATCATCATGGCGGGCTATTTGTTCGCGTTGGCCTACTTGGGATCTTGGATCACCTTCCGCATTGCGACGGCGCTGACGAGCTGACGGACTTTGCATGAGCACGGTTCTCGATAATTTTCTGGTGGGCCTGGCGCTGCTGGTCAGTGTGGGTTATGCCGTGTCATCGCTGGGTCCTAGACCACTGAGGAATCGTTTGCTGGCGGCGTTGAGCCGCCTGATGGCGCGAGCGCCGGCGTTCATCGGACTCAAGGGAGTTGCGCGGAGACTCTCGGCGGCATCGCGGCCTGTGCCCGGTGCGGCCGGGGCGTGCGGCGGCTGCGATAATTGCGGTACGGCGCAAACCGAGGCGCCGCATTCCGCTTCCGCCGAGGTCAAAGTACCGGTCGCCAACATCGGCCGTCGCGAGATCGAAACTCCTGCCGCCGCTACCCGCCGCTGAAATTCGGCGCGCGTTTGCTGCGAAACGCAGCCACACCTTCCGCGAAATCCCGGGTATCGCCGAGTGCGGCCTGATGCTCCGCTTCGAGCGCCAATTGTTCCGCCAGCGTGTTGGGCGGTTCGACGTTGAACACGGTTTTGATGCGTTGATAGGCCTGGGTGGGGCCGCAGGCGAGGCGCTGCGCGATGGACTGCGCGCGCTCTTGCAAATCGGCGTCCTCGACACAGGCCCAGATGAGACCCCACTCGGCCGCCTCCGCGGCCGACAAGGCGTCGCCCAGCAGGGTCAAGCCCTTGGCGCGCGCGGTTCCGACCAATCGCGGCAGATAGTAGGTGCTGCCGAGATCCGGCATGAGACCGAGCTTGGGTGCGAAGAGCTCAATGAATTTGGCGGATTTAGCCGCCAACACGATGTCTCCCTGGAGTGCCAGACTCACGCCGGCGCCCGCCGCGACGCCATTGACGGCGACCACCACCGGCACGCGCAAGTGATACCAGGCGTCGATCATGGGATTGAAATGTTTCTGCATCGATGCGCGAATGCGTTCGCCGGTGCTCGGGCGCTCTGCAGAATCATCCAGAGTGTTATCGCCCGAGAGATCCGCGCCGGCGCAAAAAGCGCGGCCGGCGCCGCTCAGCAAGACCGCGCGAATATCCGGATTGGACTCGATGGCGAGCGCGGCCCGGCGCAAATCCTCGACCATGGGATCGCTCAGCGCATTCAATCGGTCCGGCCGGTTGAGCGTGACGTGCGCAATGCGCTCGCGAGTCTCGAAGATGAGGGTGTCAAATTGCATCGCGACCGCCATAATGCCAGAAGTTGCGTCGTAACCTTAAGTTGCCGAGTCCCCTAGATGCCCATCCCCGAGATTTTACGCGGTCGCCTGCGACTACCCGTCATCGGCGCGCCGCAGTTCATCGTGTCGACCCCGCGGCTGGTGCTGGCCCAATGCAAAGCCGGCATCGTCGGCGCGTTCCCGGCGCTGAATGCGCGGCCGGCCTCGCAGCTGAACGATTGGCTGGCGGAGATTACCGAGGAACTTAAGGTTCATCAGCGCGCGAATCCGCAGGCGCAGGTGGCGCCGTATGCGGTGAATCAGATCGTGCACAGCAGCAACAATCGTCTGGAGGAGGATGTTGCACTGTGCGTCAAACACAAGGTTCCCATCATCATCACCAGTCTGCGGCCGCCGGCGGAGGTGGTTGCGGCCGTGCATGGCTACGGCGGCGTGGTGTTCCATGATGTGATCAATCTGCGCCATGCCGAGAAGGCGGCGGCGCAAGGCGTCGACGGCATCATCGCGGTGTGCGCGGGCGCCGGCGGCCACGCCGGTATGCTGAGCCCATTTGCCCTGGTTAAGCAGATTCGCGAGGTGTATGCCGGCACCATCATTTTGTCCGGCGCCATGAGCACCGGCGCGGATGTGCTGGCAGCGCGCGCCTTGGGCGCGGATCTCGCCTACCTGGGTACGCGCTTCATAGCCACGGAGGAGGGCAATGCATCTCCCGAGTACAAGCAGATGCTCATCGACAGCGCTGCGGAGGATATCGTTTACACCTCGCTGTTCAGCGGGGTCAATGGCAACTATTTACGCGGCAGCATCGCGCGCGCGGGCCTGGATCCCGACCAGCTTCCCGAAGCCGACAAATCCAAAATGAATTTCGGCACCGGCGGCAACACGGCGGCCAAAGCATGGCGCGACATCTGGAGCGCCGGTCAGAGCGTCAGCGGCATTCATGAGATCGAGACGGTCGAGGCGCTGGTTTCCCGCATGCAGCGCGAGTATGTGGCCGCGCTCGCGAGCATTTGATTGCGCTTGAGCGCCGAACAATTGCCGGCCGCGTTGACGCGGGGGTTGGCGGCCAGCTACCTCGTCTCGGGCGACGAACCGCTGCTGGTCGGCGAAGCCGGGGACGCGATTCGCGCCGCGGCGCGCGCGGCCGGATACGCGGATCGCCGCGTGTTTTTCATCGACCGCGGTTTCAGTTGGGATGAGCTGTACCACGCCAGCCGCGCCCTGTCGCTGTTCGCCGAGCGGCGTCTGTTTGAATTGCGCATGCCGAACGGCAAACCCGACAAGGGCGCAGCGCAGTTGACCGAGCTCGTCTCCGATCCGCCGCCGGATGTGATCTGCCTCGTGGTCACCGGCAAGCTCGACAAGAAGGCCAGCGATGCGCCCTGGGTGCGCGCCGTCGAGAAGCAAGGTGTATGGGTGCCGGTGTGGCCCGTGGACGCCAAGGCGCTGCCCGCATGGCTGCGTGCGCGGGCGAAAATCCTGCAGGTGAATCTGGACCCCGAAGCCGCGCAATTGATCGCCGGCCGGGTCGAGGGGAATCTTCTGGCCGCGAAGCAAGAGCTCGAGAAATTGAGCCTGCTGGCCGATGGCGGCACGATCAGCGCCGACTTGGTGCTGCGCATCGTCGGCGACAGCGCACGCTACGATGTGTTCCAGCTCGCGCAAGCCGCCGCCGCGGGCGACGCCGCGCGCGCCTTTCATGTGTTGCTGGGTCTCAAGAGCGAGGGCGTGGAACCCACGCTGATCCTGTGGGCGCTGCTGCGCGAATTGCGCGGGCTGTGGCAGGCGTTCGAGCGCGACCGGCTGCACTCCTCTCATCGCGGCAGCGGCTGGAATCTCGCGGCCGCTCCGTCGCCGCGCGCGCTGTCGAGGCTGCAAAAGATGCCTCTGTCAAAACTGCTGCTGCAGGCCGGCTTGGCTGACAGGGTCATCAAGGGATTGTCGGCAGGCGATGCATGGGACGCCATCACCGGCTTGACCGGTGCGATGGCCGGCGCTTTGCAAGCGACCCCGGATTCAGGCAGGGTAACCCAATGAACCCGATGGGCATTTTTGGCGGTACCTTCGACCCGATTCACTACGCGCACCTGCGCACCGCGTTCGAGTTGCAGCAGGCGCTGCGCTTGAAGGAGATACGCTTTCTGCCCGCCGGCAATCCTCCGCACCGCGACCGGCCGTTTGCCGACCCGCAGCTGCGCCTGCAAATGGTGCAGCTGGCCTGCGCAGGGCAGCCGGGATTCGTGGTCGACGATCGCGAGGTGCGCAAGGAGGGTCCCTCCTATTCGGTCGAAACCCTGGCGGAATTGCGCCACGAGTATCCGGACCGCAGCCTCTGCCTCATCGTCGGCATGGATGCATTCTTGAGCTTGCCGAAGTGGCACCAGTGGCAGGACCTGCTGCAGCTGGCGCATCTCGTGGTGGCGCATCGGCCGGGTTGGCGTGCGCCCGGCATGGGGCCGCTGGGCGAGCTCTTGGTGGATCGGGGTACGGGACGTATCGGTGATTTGCATGAACAGCGTGCCGGCTGCATTTATATCCACGCCGTGACCCAACTGGAAATTTCCTCCACCGAGGTCAGGCAGTTGATCGGCATGGGCCGCGATCCGCGCTTCCTCATGCCGGATTCAGTGCGTAAACTCATCCTGGACACGAATTGTTATTCCAAACAACGGACCACTTAGTGCCAGTAAAACGAAAGATCCCGAACCGCAAGACATCAGCCGCCCAAAAAACGGCCGCCGCTCTCAGGCCCAAGCGCAACGGCAAGCAGGTACTGCGGGGCAAACTCAGCAGTGCGATCCCATCCCTCAAGACCGTGATTGCCGGCGCCCTGGCGGACATGAAGGCCTTGGAGGTCAGAATTTTGGATGTCCGCGGCCTCACGGATATCGCGGATTTCATGGTGATCGCGAGCGGTACCTCCGACCGGCACGTGCGCTCGGTGGCGCAGCGCGTGGTTGAGAAGGTCAAAGAGGCGGGATACCGGCCGCTCGGCGTCGAGGGGCAGCAGGATGGCGATTGGGTGCTCATCGATTTGAGCGAGGTGATCGTGCACGTCATGCTGCCGCGCGTCCGCGAGTTCTACGGACTCGAGAAACTATGGGACACCGGTACTGCCAAGCGGGCCGCCGCCGCGCGGGCCTGAGCCCAGCATGAAATGCCGGTTGATCGCCGCCGGTACCCGCCTGCCCGACTGGGTCAATGCCGGATTCGCCGATTATCAGAGGCGCTTGCGCACGCCTCTGGTATTGGAACTTCACGAGATTTCCGTGGCCACGCGCCGGGCCGGCGAGAGTCCGGAGCGCGCGGTGCAGCGCGAAGGCGTGAACATGCTCGCCGCCATCGGCAAGGATGATTATGTCGTCGCGCTCGAGGTTGCGGGTACCTCGATGAGTACCGAACAGCTGAGCCTGTGGCTTAAGCAGCGCCTGCAGGAAGGGCGGCCCCTGGCGTTGCTGATCGGCGGCCCGGACGGACTTGCGGTGCCATGCCAGACGCGGGCGGATCAAAGCTGGTCGCTGTCGCCGTTGACGCTGCCGCATGCGCTGGCGAGAGTGGTGGTTGCAGAACAGATTTATCGGGCCATGAGTTTGCTCGCCGGCCACCCCTATCACCGCGCGTGAGCATTCAGCAGGAAAACTCGCCCTTCGGTATCCTGAGGGCCATGAATTCAAAGTTCGTCTACCTCGCCTCCGGCTCGCCACGGCGACGCGAATTGCTGCAGCAAATCGGCGTCGCGTTCCGCGTCATCGAAGCCGCGGTGGATGAGACGGCACTCAAGGACGAGGCGCCTTTGGACTACGTTACGCGCCTCGCCGCGGCCAAGGCCAACGCGGGATGGCAACGCAGCCGCGCGCCTGCCGACGCCCCGGTACTGGCTGCGGACACCGCGGTGGTTCTCGACGGCAGCATCCTGGGGAAGCCCCGCGACCGGGACGACGCGATGAGCATGTTGCGGAGATTATCCGGTCGCAGCCACGAGGTATTCACCGCGGTTGCATTGCGCGTCGGCACCGGGCTTAACACCATGGTCAGCCGCAGCGTGGTTACCTTTCGGTCGATAGATGCCGCCGAGGCCGGCGCATACTGGGAGACCGGCGAACCGCAGGATAAAGCGGGTGCCTACGCCATACAGGGCCGCGCCGCCACTTTCATCTCGGAGCTGCGCGGCAGCTACTCCGGTGTCATGGGATTGCCGTTGTTCGAAACCGCGGAGTTGCTTCGATCAGCCGATGGACCCGGGCAAACGTCGCGCGCATAAACCATGAGCACTGAAATTCTGATCAACGCAAGCACGCATGAAGCGCGCGCCGCGGTAGTCGAAAGCGGCGTGCTGCAGGAAGTGTTCCTGGAACGCAGCAGCCGCCGTGGCCTGATCAGCAACATTTACAAGGGCCGGGTTTCGCGGGTGTTGCCGGGCATGCAGGCGGCGTTCATCGACATCGGCATGGAGCGCACGGCTTTCCTGCATGCCTCCGACATATTCGATCCGCGCCACGCAGATACCGGCATAGAGCCGCCGCACACCGAGAACATTCGCTCGCTGCTCGCCGAAGGCAATGAGATCCTGGTGCAGGTGGTGAAGGATCCATTGGGAACCAAGGGCGCCCGGCTTACCACCTACATCACCCTGCCGTCCCGATATCTCGTGTATATGCCGAAAGGCCGTGGGGTCGGCGTGTCGGCGCGCATCGAGGACGAGTCCGAGCGCGAGCGGCTGCGTGCCGCGGTGTACGCCGGCGTCGACGCGCAGGAGAGCGCGGGATTCATCGTGCGCACCGCCGCCGAGGATTGCACGCCCGAAGCTTTGCGTGCCGACATGATGTACCTGCGCAAGTTGTGGGAGTTCGTGCGCGAGAAGGGCCTGCGTACGCAGCCGGGCAACCTGGTGCACGCCGACCTGCCGCTGCATCTTCGTGTGCTGCGGGATTTGTTGCGGCCCGATGTCGACAAAGTGTTGATCGATCAGGCCAGCGCGCATCGGGAGATGCAGGAATTCGCCGCCACGTTCATGCCGGGTGCGCTGCCGCGAATCGATTTGTACGGCGAGCCGCGGCCGTTGTTCGAGTTGCACCATGTCGAGGAGGAAATCCAAAAAGCCCTGGAGCGCAAGGTTTCATTGAAATCCGGGGGCCATTTGATCATCGATCAAACCGAGGCGATGACCACCATCGACGTCAATACGGGTGCCTTCGTGGGCCATCGCAATCTCGAGGAAACCATATTCCGCACCAATCTCGAGGCGGCCGTGACCATCGCGAGGCAACTGCGCCTGCGCAATCTGGGCGGTATCATCATCATTGATTTCATCGACATGGAGGAATCAGAGCATCGCCGCCAGGTCATCCAAGCCCTTGAAAAATCCCTCGGCGACGATCACGTCAAGACCAACATCTCGTCGGTGTCGCCGTTGGGATTGGTTGAAATGACCCGCAAGAGAACGCGCGAAAGCCTGGAACATCTCTTGTGCCAATCTTGTCCCACCTGCGAAGGGCGGGGATTTGTCAAAACGGCGGAAACGGTGTGTTACGAGGTGTTTCGTGAGATTGTTCGGCAAGCGCGCCAATTCGAGTGCCAACAGTTGATGGTGTTGGCGCATCAGGACGTCATCGAGAGGCTTCTCGACGAAGAGTCTTCCGCGTTGGGCGAGCTGGAGCTGGTCACCGGCAAGCCGATACGGCTGCAGACGGAGACCTTGTACACCGTCGACCAATACGACGTAGTCCTGATGTAAATGAGCGCCGCCAAGATAGGAAAAATCCTGCTGTACTGCCTGGCGGGATTCGTCGTTTTAGTGCTTCTGGCAATGCTCGGGGTGAAGCTCGCGCTCGATCGCGCGCCGCAATACCAGGCTGAGATCAAGGAATGGGTTCATGCGCAAACCGGTTATCACATCGGCTTCGCGCACGTCTCGCCGGCATTTCGCTGGTACGGACCGGAGCTTTATTTCGATCATCCGGAATTGCGTTCGAAGGACGATCAGCGCGTGCTGGCACGGGCCGCCGGAGGTCGAATCGCGGCCGACATCTGGCAGCTGCTCCGCAGCGGCAAGTTGCTGGCGGGACGTATCGAGATCGACGCACCCGACATCGTCATCGAGCGCCTCGGACCGTCGCGGTTTGCCGTGGCGGGGGAAATTGAATTGGGGGGCGACAACTCCTCCCAGGCGCTGCAGCTGAATGACCTGCCTGCCGGCAAGCTGGTGATCCACCGCGCGGTGCTGACTCTGCAAAACTGGAACGCCGCACTGCCAAAGCTGATTTTGCCGGACGTCGAATTGAACCTGGAGCGCGAGACTCAAGACCTCGCGCTCAGCGTCGACGCGCGCCTGCCGCCGGCGCTTGGCGGAACGGCGAACTTCAGGGGCAGTGCGCACGGGCGCGGCGACTGGCAGACGCTCTCCTGGAATTCGCGGGCCAGCGCCCAGGATATCTCGTTCCCGGGGTGGAGCCGGTTGCTGCCCGAATATCTCGGCAACCTGGACGCGGGAGTGGGCGCTTTCATCATCACCGCAAGCGGCGCGGCAAGGACGCTGACGCGCGCGGACCTTGATTTCACCGCCACCGGCGTTGCCACGCAACTGCCCGATGGCCCGGTCGCAAAGTTCGATCAAATGAGCGGCGCATTATCCCTGGTTCACTCCGACGATCGCTGGACCTTGAGCGGCAAGCACGTGCGCGTTGCACGGAGCGATCCGGAGTCCGCGTTCGACGTCAGTTGGCGCGGCAGCGATGCCGGCTTGTTGGAGCTCAAGGCTCGGGCCACCTATCTTCGCGTTGAGACATTGCTGCCGCTCACCGGATTCCTGCCGCAAAAAGACGTCCGCAAGCGTCTGCGCGAGCTGGCACTGACGGGCGAGTGGACCGATACGGTGTTCGCATTGGCGCGCAATACGCTCGCCGACCCCTGGCAGTTGCAGGTGCAGGCGAAATTTCAGCGCGCGGGATTTGCGCCGGCGGAGGGCGCGCCGGGACTTCGCGGTCTTACCGGTTCGATCGCCGGCACCGAGAGCGGCGGCCATGTATACATTGAAACGAGCACGGCGGTCTTCCATTGGCCAACGCAGTTTCCGCAGCCCGTGGAGCTCGAGGTATTGAAGGCCACCATATATTGGAAGCGCACGACCGAGGAATTGCTGGTGGCGACGCCGGTCTGGGAGGTGAAAACCCGCGATGGCGACATCCACGGGCAACTGTCCTGGCAGCAACCCGCCGACGGTACTTCCCCGCTGCTGACGCTGGTGGGCAGAATACAGAACGGCAATGTGGCCAGTGCGCGCAATTATCTGCCGCGGGGACAGATCGCGCCATCGGCGCTCGAGTGGCTGAATCGCGCCCTGGTCGCCGGCCGGATGCCGCAGGCCACCTTTCTGTTCAAGGGGCCGGTGCGCAATTTTCCGTTTCGCGACGGCAGCGGCCTGTTTCTCGCGCGCTGCGCCATCGACGGCCTGACGCTGGATTACTCGGAAGGCTGGCCGCCGGCGGAGAATCTCAACATCACGGCCGAATTTCGCAATGAAGGAATGAGCGCGCGCATGTCGGGCGGCCGCGCCGGCAGTGCGATCCTGGAATCCGGTGACGCGCATTTCCCCGACTTCAGCAACGGCGAATTGAAAATCCACGCCGCCGCACGCGGCGACGCGGCCGGCGCGCTGGCATACCTCCGCGCCACTCCCCTCGACGAGATCGCGGAGCATGCTTTCTCGGACGCCGAAGCCGCGGGGCCGCTGCAGCTCACGCTGGATCTATTCTTGCCGCTCGCCGACTTCGAGCGCCGGCAGGTGTTGGTTCATGGGCGGCTCGACGGCGCCACGGTGACCCGGACCGGCTGGACCACCAAGGCCACGGAAGTGACGGGCGATTTCGATATCGACAACGGGCACGTGGCCCGCGCCGACGTACACGGTCAGGTGTTGGGCGGTGCCTTTCAAATGCAGGCGCGGTCGGCGCGCAACCGGCCGGTGACCCGCACGCAGCTCGACTTCCGCGGCACGGCCAGCGCGGAAGCGGTGCGCACGGCCCTGTCGATTCCAAAGGGGGTGTCGATCAGCGGTCAAACGGATTGGCGCGCCGTCCTCAAAATCGTACCCGAGCCCACTCGCGAGCGCAGCTTACGCATCAGCAGCACCCTGGTGGGGTTCGAGATGAGGCTGCCGGCCCCGCTGTACAAGGCGGCGAATACTCCGCTGCCCTCGTGGTTCGAGATCCAGTGGCCAGCCGTCGGCGGCCCGAAAGGGGCTGTTTCGCTGGGAACGCTGGTGAGCAGTACCTACGCTCTCGAGTCCGATCCCGAAGGCGTGCGGCTCGCGCATGCCTCGATGACGTTTGGAACCGGAGAATCCACCGCCGCGGATGCGCAAATATTCAACGTCGGCGGCGTCGTTGAGCGCCTGGATCTCGCGGGCTGGCTTAGCTTAAGCACGCCCGATAAGAACGCCAAACCCCTGTCTTATTACATGCGCACCGCCAGACTGGATGTGTCCGAACTGGACTATCTGGGCCTCTCGTTCCGCGATGTGTCGTTGAATCTTGCGGTGACCGAGGGCAGCTGGCGCATCAGCGTCGGCGGTCCCAATGTCATCGGCACCATCACCATCCCAAGTGCCCCGGATTCCACTGACCCGTGGAATCTGCAATTCGATCGTTTGCGCTTCGATGTGGCGGACAACGCGCCGACGGACGCTGCGGGCCCGGCGGGCGACGCAGCGGCGGCGCCCGTGGCGAACGGTCTGGCCGATCCGCGCAGCGTACCCGCGATGAAATTCCACGCGACCGAATTCATCTGGGGCGAACGCCGGTTCGGCGATGTGACGGCGACCCTGACGAAATTGGACGACGGCATTGCTCTCAAACAGCTGACAGTAGTGAGTCCGAACATGAATGTCGGCGCGCATGGCGAGTGGCGCGGCAAGGACGAGGGCACCAGCCGCATCCAGGGAACGCTCACCAGCAGCGATGTGGAGAGCACCATGAAGGACATGGGCTATGCCGAGGTCATTCAGGCCAAGACCGGAAAGCTCGACTTCGATCTCAATTGGCCCGGAGCCCCGACCACCGAGGTGCTGGCCAAAGTGGCCGGGCGCGTGCAGTTGTCGCTGGACAAGGGTCAAGTCACCGGACTCAAACCCGGCGCCGGCCGGGTGCTCGGCCTGGCAAGCATTGCCGCGCTGCCGCGACGACTGGCGCTCGATTTCAGCGACCTTACCGACAAGGGCCTGGCCTTCGATACCATTCGCGGCGACTTCGATTTGCGCGATGGCAATGCCTATACGGAAAACGTGCTGCTGAAAGGCCCGGCCGGGGAAATCGGCCTTATCGGCCGGGTAGGCTTGAAAAACAAGGATTACGACCAAACTGCAGTGGTAACCGGCAATGTGGGAAACTCCCTCTCGATCCCGGTCGCCAGCGCCCTGGTGGGCGGCCCGGTGGTGGGTGCCGCGGTGCTGCTGTTCACGCAGGTGTTCAAACAGCCGCTGAAAGGGCTGACACGAGGGTATTATCGCATTACCGGCAGTTGGGATAATCCGACGGTCGAACGTATCAAGAGCGCAGACGCTGCCGCAGCAGCCGCGGAGGCACCGAAATAATGGGCAAAATAGCCGCTATTCAAATGACGTCGAGCCATCTCGTCGCGGAGAACCTGGCCGTGGCGGGCGAGTTCCTGCGCCAAGCCAAGGATCTTGGGGCTGACATTGCCTGCCTGCCGGAGAATTTCTCCTTCCTTGGCCTCAAGGACTCGGACAAGGTGCAGGTGGCCGAGACCGATGGCGAGGGAGTGGTGCAGGCGTTTTTGAGCAACACGGCCCGCAAACTTAAGATGTGGATCCTGGGCGGCAGCATCAACATCAAGGGCGATTCACCGAAACGTGTCGCCAATGCTTCGCTGCTGATCGATGCGGACGGCAGGCGGGTTGCGCGCTACGATAAAATGCACCTGTTCGACGTCACCATTCCCGGCCGCAACGAACAGTATTGGGAATCGAGCCACGTCGTTCCGGGCCGCGAAGTGGTGGTTGCGGACACGCCGGTGGGGAGGCTCGGGCTCTCGGTTTGTTACGACATGCGATTTCCGGAGCTGTACCGCGAGTTGGTGACGCGGGGCGCCGAGTGGCTGGCGATGCCGGCCGCCTTCACCGTGCCGACCGGACAGGCGCACTGGGAGACGCTGCTGCGGGCGCGAGCCATCGAAAATCTTTGCTATGTGGTTGCGCCGGCGCAATTTGGCCTGCACAGCAACGCTCGCGAGACCTACGGCGATTCGCTGATCGTCGATTATTGGGGCCAGGTATTGTGTCGTTTGCCCAAAGGCACCGGAGTGATTGCGGCCGACATCGATCTTAAAGCCCAAGCCGAATCGCGCCGCCGCTTCCCGGCGCTCGATAACCGTCAGCTGGGCCTGCCCAAAGCGGCTGCGGTGCGCTCGGCGAACACCGCCACGGTTCTGGCATGAACGCGCGCAGCGCCGAATTGGTCCCGCCCACCTTCGAGGTCGCCGAGAAAATGATTCTGGCGCCCTCGGGCCTCGATGAGAGGCACCTGAGCCAGGTGCTCGACACCATCATGAGCCGCGGCGTCGAATATGCCGATTTGTATTTTCAGCTGTCGCGGGAGGAATCCTGGTCGCTTGAAGACGGCATCGTCAAGGAAGGTTCGCACAGCATCGAACAGGGGGTCGGCGTGCGCGCGATCAGCGGCGAGAAGACCGGCTTTGCGTACACCGACGAGGTGTTGTTGCCGGCGCTCATCGAGGCTTCCGACGCGGCTCGGGCGATCGCCCGAAGCGGCGGCAAGAATGCGGTGAAAGCCTGGCGGCGGCCTCTCACCCACCGGCTGTATCTGCCGGTTGATCCCTTGGATGCGATCAACGACGAGGACAAGGTGGCGTGGCTGATGCGTATCGATGCCGATACCCGCCGCATCGACCCACGGGTCAAGCAAGTGATGGCTTCATTGGCGGCCGTGCATGAGATCGTGCTGATCGCATCGAGCGACGGCACGATCGCCGCGGATGTGCGGCCGTTGGTGCGCATGAACGTGTCGGTGATCGTCGAGCAGAACGGCCGCCGCGAACAGGGCTACAGCGGCGGCGGCGGCCGCTTCGGTCTTGATGAATTACTGCACGGCGACGCACCATTCGCACATGGGCGCGAGGCCGTACGGCAGGCGCTGGTCAATCTCGAGGCGGTGGCCGCGCCGGCCGGTTCGATGACCGTGGTCTTAGGTCCGGGCTGGCCGGGCATCCTGCTGCACGAGGCCATTGGTCATGGCTTGGAGGGCGATTTCAATCGCAAGGGCACCTCCGCGTTTTCCAACCGCATCGGGCAGAAGGTCGGGACTGAGGAGATCACGGTGGTCGATGACGGCACGCTGAATCGCCGGCGTGGGTCCTTGAACATCGATGATGAGGGCACGCCGACCCAGTGCACCACGCTGATCGAGAACGGCGTGTTGCGCGGCTACATCCAGGACAAGATGAACGCCAAACTGATGGGCATGGCCCCCACCGGCAACGGCCGGCGCGAGTCCTTCGCGCACATGACGCTGCCGCGCATGACCAATACCTACATGCGTGCGGGTTCGCGCGCTCCGCAGGAAATCATCGCTTCGGTGGAAAAGGGCTTGTATGCCGTCAATTTCGGCGGCGGCCAGGTCGACATTACTTCCGGCAAGTTCGTGTTTTCGGCGAGCGAAGCCTATTTGATCGAGAACGGAAAAATTGGCGCGCCCGTGAAGGGCGCCACCCTGATCGGCAATGGGCCGGATGTGCTCACGCGCGTCAGCATGGTGGGTAATGATCTCAAGCTGGACAGCGGCGTGGGCACTTGCGGCAAGGAAGGCCAATCGGTTCCGGTCGGTGTCGGTCAACCCACATTACGCATCGATGCACTGACCGTGGGCGGCACGGGCTAGCCCCGCCTATTCTCGACGATTCGGCTGCAAATGCCGGTTCTGCGCAAGCTGCCTGCATGGAAGAATGATGCTGCGGACTTCCATGGAGGAGACCCCGGGACTTCGAAGGGGATCGCAGGACTCGAGCCGCGCGCGGGCGGGACGACAGGCCGGTCGTCTTGCCCGCGCCTCATCGTGGGGCAGATGGAAACCCAAGCAACTGTTTGTAATAAATACTCTGTCATAAGCGGGTTTTCGGTGATTGCGTCACTTCCTGGCGACATGTGCGATCGGGTGAGTTCGGTGAGACGATCGTAGCGTGCACCAGGTCGCATTCGCCCAGGCGACGGACTCGGTAGGCTGCTCACCACTTACACCTGACGGAGTTTCCATGGCTGACAACACAATGACCGGCACGTTTCAGATCAACCTGCCGAAGGATCTCTTGTCCGAAGCAAAGCGCGCTTCCAAGCCGAAGAGCGATCAGCTGCACGTCGAAGGCTGGCGCACTTCCTGGCTGTCGCGGCTTGCGGAGTTGTTGGTCGGCAAGGACTAGTCCGAAGGGTGAGCGAGCAGAGCCCCACCGAAAGGCCGGCCGCGATTTCTGGCATTTTAAGTTAAATTTACGGATACCAGCGCGGCAACGGGCCTAAAATAGCGCCTGAGGGGAACTCATGCGCTTGGCCCGACCGGTCTATGAAAGCCTGCCGCTGATTTACGTGGTGATCGGCGCATTGGCCATATTTCTCTTTTACATCAATCCGCCGGGATTTGCCGGCAAGGCCGCGTTCCTGATCGGCTGCATTTGCCTCACCGCCGCCGCGACCTTGTTCTTGCGGCGCAAGGATTACCGCGCGTTGAGCCGTGAATATAACGGCGAGACGATCGACCTGCCTTCCAATCTCAACGGTTAAGCGGTCTTCGGACTTTCCGTTAATTCGCCCGCCGAGGTTTCCAGCGAATTTCTCACCCTTGGTGCGCGTTCATCGATGTACATGATCTCGTGCTGGCCGATTTGCACGACGTCGCCGTCATTCAAGTTATAGCGGCGCACGCGTTTGGACTGCACGTATATGCCATTGGTGCTGTTGAGATCTTCGATCAAGCAGGAATCCGCCTGCGTGACAATGTGGCAGTGATGCCGGCTGATGAATTTGCTGTCGATCTGCAGGTCATTGTCGGGAGTGCGGCCGATCACGAGACGGCCCGGCTTTAATTCGCGCTCGCCCACGGTCCTGCCCTCGGTCGCCAGGAGAATGCGACCGACCGTTTGGCTGGACTCGCCGCTGGGTGCTGGAATGTGCTCCATGTTGGCAATTCGCAGGCGGTTGGTGCCGGAGCCAAATTCCACCCACTGCAGTTCGCGGATCGCGGCATCGAGCTCCGCTGCCGTCACCACATCCTTGTCCTGCCCGAATGCGGCCATGAGACAGGTGTCGCACAGGGTGTTGATCAGGCGCGGTACGCCGCCGGTGTACCTGTAAATCGTGGCGTAGGTGTCTTCGGCAAATATGCGCCGCCCCTGGGATCCGGCCACTTCCAGGCGATGATCGATGTACGCGCTGGTCTCGGCCTTGGTGAGCGCGGTGAGATGAAATCTCAGGCGCACGCGTTGCGTGAGCGAGTGCAGTTCCGGCGAGTTGAGTTTGTCGTTCAATTCGGGCTGGCCGACCAGAATGATGCGCAGCACCTTCTCCTTGGTGGTCTCCACCCCGGACAGCAGGCGCACTTCCTCGAGCACGCGCAGGCTCAAATTTTGCGCTTCGTCGATTATCAGCAGCACCCGTCGGCCGTTGACATGCTGCTCCACCAGGAATTGGTTGAGCGTTGACAGCACTTCCGGCTTCTTCATCTCGAAGGGCGAGAACCCGAACTGCACGAGTACGGTTTGCAGAAATGCCGTCGGCGACAGCTGGGTTTGGTTGATCTGCGCGATCACCACATCGGATTGCAGTTCGCGAAGGAAGGTTTCGATGAGGGTGGTCTTGCCGGCGCCGATTTCACCGGTGATCACCACAAAACCGTCGGTAAACCAGATCGTCGACTCCATGTACGCCTTGGCGCGCGCATGCTGTTTGCTCAAGTACAGGAACTGCGGGTCCGGGCTCACGCGGAACGGCAACTCGTGGAGTTTGAAGAGTTCTAGGTACATCGCGAAGCAGTTTAAGGGATTGCCATCAAAGGGCGAAATGACGGCCCTTAAGTCCACTCGATCAAGTTCAGGGCTGCCGCAAGGGCCTCATCCCGGTCCTTGGCGTGCTTCCTGAGGATGGTGCAATGGCCCAACTTGCGTCCTGGACGGGGCTGTTTGCCATAGTCATGAAACGCCAGCCCGTCGATCGCGAGCAGTTGGCTCCGATCGGGCATTTTGCCGAGAAAATTGATCATCGCCGTGTGGCCAAGCGCGCGCGTGCTGCCGAGCGGCATGTCGCAGATGGCGCGAAGATGGTTTTCGAACTGGCTGGTGACGCAGCCTTCGATGCTCCAATGTCCCGAGTTGTGAACTCGAGGCGCCATTTCATTGGCGATCAACCGTCCTTTCACCACGAAGAATTCAATGGCGAGGACGCCGACATAGTCGAGGGCCTTCATGACCCGTTCAAGATATTTCCTCGCCGAACGCTCGAGCTTGCCATTCGTCAGTGGCGCAATTCCATAGCGCAAAATGCCGCCTTCATGGGTGTTGGCGGACAGTGGATAGAATACCGTCCGCCCGGCGGCCGAGCGCGCGCCAACGATGGAGACCTCGCGCGAGAACGCCTGAAACTTTTCGTATATCAGGCCCGTTCCCCCAATCGCCGCCCACGCGGCATCGATGTGCGCCGCGTCGTGCAGTACATATTGCCCCTTGCCGTCGTAGCCCAAACGCCGGGTCTTCAGCACACCGGGAAGCCCGATTCTTTGGGCTGCCTTGATCAGCTGCTCCTTGCCGTCGATCGCAGCGTGCGCCGCCACAGGAATTTTGAGCTTCGAAAACAGGGCCTTCTCGGCCACGCGATCCTGCGATGCTTCGAGCGCTGCTCGTGGCGGCCGGACCCGGGTCATCCTCTCCAGAGGCTTGAGCGCGCTGCCGGGAATGTTTTCCCAGTCGAAGGTCACGACATCGCTGCGCGCCGCCAATTCCTCGAGCCGCTTGGGGTCGGTAAGATCGCCGACCAGGATGGGCGCAACCTGGGCGCCCGGCGCGTCGGCGCTGCGATCGAGAAACAGGCATTGCACGCCCAGGGGATACCCGGACAGCGCGAGCATGCGCCCCAATTGACCGGCACCCACGATGCCAACGCGCAACGACTTCAAGAGGCGCGAGGATCCGGCTTGGCGAGCACCGCCGCGGTCTGCGTGGCGCGAAATGCGTCCAGGGCCGCGAGAATGTCGGGGTGATCGTTGGCGAGAATCGAGGCGGCGAACAATGCCGCATTCTTCGCGCCGGCGTCGCCGATGGCGAATGTGGCGACGGGCACGCCGCTGGGCATTTGCGCGATCGATAACAAGGAATCGATGCCGTTCAACACCAGGGATGGGATCGGAACGCCGAGCACTGGAAGCGAGGTCTTCGCCGCGGTCATGCCCGGCAAATGCGCCGCGCCACCCGCGCCCGCGATGATGACCTTGAGGCCCCGCGCGCGTGCCGAAGCCGCGTATTCGAATAGCAGGTCCGGTGTTCGATGCGCCGAGACCACGCGCACTTCGTGCGCTATACCCAGGGAGGTCAGGGTATCGGCGGCAGCCTGCATCGTTTTCCAGTCGGAAGACGACCCCATAATGACTCCGACCAAGGCTTTCATCGCGCCAAGTTTACCAATCTATGCGAGCAACTGGCGCAGAAACGCGAAAAGCTCCCGTGCTCCAACCGGGGAGCGCTGTTCCACGCGCTCTTTCTCGGCCTTTTCGAGCAGTTTTGCCAACACCGCGCGGTCGGCGTTCGGATACTCCTTCAGCAACTCCTCAAGGGCCGCCTTGGGCTCCGACAACAGCCGGTCGCGCCAACGCTCGATCTCTTGAAACTGCCGAATTTCGAGGTCATGGCGCTGTTTGCGCTCCGCCAGCTTGGCAAGCACCGGCTCCGGATCGATGTTGCGCATCAACTTGCCGATATACTGCCGTTGCCGGATCTGCGCGCCATGGGAGGGCAGCCGGCGCAGGTCGCGCAGCGCGACAAACAGATTGTCCGGCAAATCCAGCGCCTTGATCTCCTGATCGGGCAGGGCGGACAGTTTTACGCCCAGTTCCTGCAAGGAAGCCGCCTCGCGCTTGCGGGCGCTTTTGCTCAACCGCTGCTCCTCGGTTTCACCGGTTTCACCGGCTTCATTCTCGCGCGTCATATTCCCCATGCTATCACTCGGGCCGGTAGAATCACCCCTCGGATTCCTCGTAGCTGTTCGTCGGAGATGTCGATGGCCGTGACAAATGCCCCCGTACGCCTTGCCCAAGCTGATCTTCAGTCCATCATCGAACGGGCTCTGGAAGAAGCCCGCGCCCGAGGCGCCTCGCAGGCCGAAGCCGCGGTCAGCCAGGATACTGGTCTTTCGGTCGGCGTGCGACTCGGCGAAGTGGAGACCCTGGAGCACCAAAGGGACCGCAGCATGGGTATCACCGTGTATTTCGGCCAACGCAAGGGTTCGGCCAGCACCGCGGATTTCTCGCTGGATGCGGTCAGCGCCACGGTTGCCAAGGCATGCAGCATCGCCCGATTCACGGCGGAAGACTCGAGCGCGGGCCTTGCGGATGCCGCCCTGATGGCGCGCGCGCCGCAGAGCCTGGATCTTTCCCATCCGTGGAATGTCACCGCGGACCGCGCCATTGAGATCGCCAAATCCTGCGAGGCCGCTGCGCTCTCATTCGACTCCCGCATCAACAACTCCGAGGGCGCGTCGCTCGGCACTCATCAGGGGCTGCACGTGTACGGCAATACCCACGGCTTCATCGGCGGCTATCCGACCACGTCGCACACTGTCAGCTGCGTGGTTCTCGCCGGAACCGGCGAGGATATGCAGCGCGATTATTGGTACACCAGTTCGCGCGATTGGCGCGACCTGCAGGATTCCGAGGCCGTCGGACGCGAAAGCGCGCGCCGCACAATCGCACGGCTTGGACCGCGCAAGATCACCACACGCCGCGCGCCGGTGCTGTTCGCGCCGGAGCTGGCCCGCGGCCTCATCGGCCATTTTGTCGCCGCCATCCGCGGCAGCAGCCAATACCGCCAGGCCTCGTTCCTGCTCAATTCAGCGGGTCAGCAGGTGTTTCCGACGGGATTCAACATCTCCGAGCGGCCGCATATTCCGAAGGCCATGGGCAGTGCGCCGTTCGACGACGAAGGCGTTGCAACGCATGATCGCGAGCTAGTCGCCGACGGCGTACTCACGGGATACATTCTTTCCAGCTACTCGGCGCGCAAACTCGGGTTGCAGAGCACCGGCAATGCCGGGGGCGCGCACAACCTCATCGTGGCGCCGACGCAGGCCGGCGGTCTACAGGCGATGTTGCAGCGCCTCGGCACCGGTCTGCTGCTGACCGAATTGATGGGCCAGGGGGTCAACACCGTGACCGGCGACTATTCGCGCGGCGCCGCCGGCTTCTGGGTCGAGGGCGGCGAAATTCAATTCCCGGTGGCGGAGATCACGATTGCCGGCAATCTGCGGGCGATGTTTGCCGGTATGGCCGCCGTGGGCGATGACCTCGACATTCGCGGCGGTACCCGGGTGGGCTCGATACTGCTGCAGGAAATGACCATCGCCGGAGATTGAAGGTTCAAGCGCCCCCGCCCAAAAGATCCTTGAGCGATCGGCTCCTCAAGGAATCACGCACGGCGGACTCGATCTCGGTCAGCAGCGCGGCCGGCTCCTTCAGGTGGTGCAAAGCAATCGGCAATCGACCGCCATGCAGCGCGCGAACCGCAGCGAAAATCTCAGCCAGTTGAATTCTCTCCGGGTCGCGGCCGGGAACGAATTGCCGTTGTTCGGTGGTCAGGAGCAAACCGGCTTGCTGCAAACAATTCAGAATGGGTGCAATGACCATGCTGGGGATGTCGAGTTCCGCGGCAACGGCACGCGCCGTCGGGTGGGTCCTGCCGGCGGCAAAGTCGCGGCCAACGATGTACATGATCGACAGTGCCGCGAGCTCGCGGTCCCGCACGGACAATTCGATTGAGTCCTGGCCGTGGCGCAGGTACTGGGGAAACTGCAGGTAAAACGCGAGCTGCGCGCCAATCAGCAATATGAGCCAGCTCAGGTAGACCCAGATCAGCGTCGTCAGCACGATGGCAAAGCCGGTGTACACCGCCACCAAGGTCGAGGAATACACGAGGAACGCCGTGAACGCCTTGCCGACGAGCGCCCATATGATGCCGGATACGATGCCGCCGATGAGCGCGCACCGGAACTGCACCTTGGTGTTGGGTATGAACGCGTACATGATCGTGAAGACAAGGGTGACGATCACGTAGGGCAGCACCTGCCGCGCGGCGCTGAAGGTCCATGCGAGCGGCGCGATCGCATCGATCCACTGGGCAAACGGGCTGTTCTGGGCGCTCGCCAGCAGCCCCAATGCGACGGCAAGCAGTATGGGACCGAGGATCATGACGCTTAAATATTCGATGAAGCGGCGCGCGAAATTTCTCGGGTGCTCCACGCGCCACACGAAATTGAAGCTGGTTTCGACCTTCTGAACGGTGCTGATCACCGTGTAGACGAGAAACAAGAGACCAATGGAGCCGAGCAGCACGCCGCGCATGTTCGTGACGAACTGCAGGATGCTCTCGGTCAACTGCGAGGCTGCGCCGCCCAGGGGGCGGAAGAACTCGTCCAGTACGAAGCGCAGATCTCCGCGCGCGCCCACGCCTTTCAAGATTGAAAAGCTGAATACCATCAGCGGTACGATCGACAGCAGAGTCGTGTAGGCCAGACTCATTGCGCGGACGCTGATTTCGCCGTGCAACCAGTCGCGAATCAGAGCCACCGGATAACGCGCCACGCGCAAAGCCGCGCCCCACCGCGGACTTAAGGTCCGGGAGCCGGTAAATAACGTGTCCTCCAGGGATTCGACCCATTTGAGCATGGGGCGCCTGTTCGCCCTAGGCCGCCGTCAACAGCTTGAGCGCCTCGCGGTAATTCTCGCTGGTGCGCGTCAGGATCTCCGGCGGCAGATGGGGCGCGGGGGGCTTTTTGTTCCAGTGCAGAGATTCCAGATAGTCGCGCACGAATTGCTTGTCGAAACTCGGCGGACTGATGCCCGGTTTGTACGACGCCACCGGCCAGAAGCGCGACGAATCCGGCGTCAGCGCCTCGTCGATGAGGTACAGGCGTCCGGCCTTGTCGGTGCCGAATTCGAACTTGGTGTCGGCGATGATGATGTTGCGCGCGCGGGCGTGTTCCGACGCGAATCGATAGATGTCGAGGGCGATGCGCCGCATGCTCGTCGCGCATTCGAGGCCGACCAATTTCACGATTGCGTCGAAGTCGATGTTTTGATCGTGAGAACCCGCCGGCGCTTTTGACGCCGGTGTAAATATGGGCTGCGGCAGGCGCTCGGCCATCTGCAGCCCGCGCGGCAATTCGATGCCGCACACGGAACCGTGCTGTTGATAGTCCTTGTAGCCGGAGCCGATCAGATAGCCGCGCACCACCGCCTCGACCGGCAACGCGGTCAGCTTTTTCACGATCATGGCACGCCCGGCGAGTTGCGCGCGCTCCTGCGAATCGGCGACGACGTCCTCGACGCGTAGATCGGTGAGATGATTTGCCGTCATGTGCCTGGTTTTCGCAAACCAGAACAGCGAGATTTGCGTCAGTACCTGACCCTTGAAGGGAATCGGGTCGGGCAGGACCACATCGAACGCCGACAGGCGATCGGTGGCGACGATCAGCAGATGCTCGGCATCCACATCGTAGATATCACGCACCTTTCCCTGATGGATCTTCTTGAGGGAGCGTAGTTGCGATTCAAAAAGCGTTGCCGACTGCGAGAACTGTTCCATGCGTGTGCGGCCTGCGGACTGCTAACATTGAAGGTCGGCGATTGTGGCGGGACAGGGCGCATAGGTCAACGCGAATGGCGTGGAAAGGCATTTTTTTTGGGGCTTTGATCGGCCTACTGATCACCAGGAGCGTCTGGGGAGCCGCCGTGGGCGCCATCGTCGGGCAAATGCTCGATCCAGGTGCAGGGGTCAGGCTGGGCGCAGCCGGCCCCACCTCGATTTCCGGAGAATTTTTTCGCACCACGTTCGAGATCATGGGTTATGTGGCCAAATCCGATGGACGGGTATCGGAGGCCGAGATCGACGCCGCCCGCAAACTCATGCAGGAACTGAACCTGGGCGCCGCGGACATCAGCGCGGCAATTGCATGTTTCAGGACCGGAAAGTCGCCGCATTATGATGCTGAACTGGGCATCGAGCGGCTGCGCGAAGCCTGCGGGCTGCGTTACGACTTATTGCGGGCATTTGTAGAGCTGCAACTGCGTGCCGCGCTCGCCGGCAATGGCATATCGCCGCCGGCCAGGGCCATCCTGACCAGGATCGCCGAGCGTTTGGGACTGTCGGGCCTCGAATTCGCGCAGCTCGAGGCGTCGGTGCGCGCCAGGCAGGCGCGGGGTGGATCCGGCACTCTGGCAGAATGCTATGCGGAACTCGAAGTGGACGCTAGTATCAGCGATCAAGAAGTAACCAAGGCCTATCGCCGCCAAATGAGCCGGCATCACCCTGATAAACTCGTGGCCAACGGCCTGCCGGAGTCGATGGCGCAAATGGCGAAAGAGAAAACTCAGCGCATTCAAGAAGCCTATGAAGGTATTCGCGCGGCGCGTGGAATGCGCTGACCCATGAGCGTGATCATCGCCCCATCGATTCTGTCGGCGGATTTTGCGCGTTTGGGCGAAGAAGTGAACGCCGTGATTGGCGCCGGCGCCGACTGGATTCACTTCGACGTCATGGACAATCACTACGTCCCCAACCTCACCATCGGGCCGCTCGTATGCGAGGCGTTGCGCAAGGCCGGCATAAAGGCGCCGATCGACGTGCATTTGATGGTCTCGCCGGTCGACTCCTTGGTCGCCGACTTCGCCAAGGCCGGCGCCAGCAACATCAGCTTTCATCCCGAGGCCACGCAACACGTGGACCGCACCATTCAACTCATCCGTCATTCCGGCTGCAGACCGGGGTTGGTCTTCAACCCGGCGACCTCACTGAACTGGCTGGACTATGTGATCGACAAGATCGACATCATCTTGTTGATGTCGGTCAATCCGGGGTTTGGCGGGCAGGAGTTCATCCCCGAGGTGTTGCCGAAACTCGGCGAGGCGCGGGCGCGGATCCAAGCCGCGAAGCGCGACATACGCCTCGAGATCGACGGCGGCGTCAAGGTTGAGAATGCGGCAAAAATCGCGCAGGCGGGCGCTGACACCTTCGTCTCCGGCTCGGCTATCTTCGGCAGCGCCGATTATGCGCGAACCATCAAGGCCATGCGTGCGCAAATAGCAATCGGTGCCGGCGCCCGCTAGGACTTGGGGTAGGGCGTGCCATCCTCCACTTCCGCTTCGAAACCAAAGGCCGAATAGCATATGGGTCTCTACGAAGATCGCATTCTGCCGCATGTCATCAATCTTGCAATGCGTAATCGCGAACTTTTGCCATATCGCGAACGAGTGCTGTCTTCTGCGCGCGGGCGCGTCCTTGAGATTGGCATCGGCTCCGGTCTGAACCTGCCTTTCTACGGACCACAAGTGGAGGAGATTCTTGGCTTGGATCCCGTCCCAAGACTCATCGCCATGGCGCAGGTTGCCGCAGGACGCTCCAAGACCCGAGTGACATTCATTACTGGCTCGGCGGAAGCCATCCCGATCGATGAGCACAGCCTCGATACGGTCGTTACAACATGGACGCTATGCTCGATTCCAAACGCCGTCGGGGCGCTGCGCGAGATGCGTCGCGTGCTCAAACCCGGCGGTCAATTGCTGTTCGTCGAACACGGACTTGCGCCGGAGGAAAACATTCAGAAGTGGCAAAATCGGCTGACGCCGCTTTGGAAGAGGATTGGGGGAGGTTGCCACCTGAATCGACCGATTGGCGCGCTTATCGAAAGCGCGGGATTCGCCATCAGGCGACTCGACACGGGCTACATGAAGGGTCCCCGGGCTATGACCTTTCTGTATGAGGGGTGTGCAGCGCCGCGGTGCTCCTCGCCGCAACCGAACTCGACGGTATCCCCGACTCCCACCGCTCGGGCACGCCCGTAGCTAGGCGCCTCAACTCCTTCAGGCAGCCTTGAGCACTTGCCAAGCAAAGACGAGCATGACGATCCAAGCGGCGAAGTAGATCATCGGGCGCAGCGGCAAGCGCGCCAGGCCGGAGATCATGATCTGGCGGCCGAGCAAACTGCTGCTCCATGCCTGGAAAATCCGTAATGTTGACTCCAATGATGAATGGAATCCAAAGTGAGCCGGCCAGCAAAGCGGTGTACATGAGCCATTTGAGTTCCGGTGTCATGGGAGAAACCCCTCGTAGGTTCGCAGTCAGAACGAGCAAGCCTCTAAACTACAACAAGACATCGCCGACCGAGTAGACAAAGGCGGGGGTGCGCTCTAACGTGCGAGCCGGCCGATAAACGCCGCGATTTTGTGCCAAGTTTCGCCGGCTACGATCAGCTCGCACTCCTCGACCTCGATCGTCTTGAAATCCAGAGTTGCCGCAGTTCCATTCACGATCACAGTAAGTCTGGCAATGCCGGGCGGAGTTTGGATGCTTCCGGAACTGCATCGGATCGATTGAGCTGCAATACCAGCGCGATCTAGTTCCTCCCGAACGTGACCAACGATCTTAAGCTTGCCTAACTCGAATGAAGTAAGTGCCATTCGAATTGCTCCACGTGCCGCAGTCGATGCTAAGCATATCGGTTTATCTTATGAATTGAATGATCGCTCTGAGGTGTTGATTCCCGCCATCAAGAACTGAAGTTCGCCGGTCAGCGACCGTCGCAGGATAAATAATCTTTCAAACCCTTCAACGAATGCCAACCCGGGTTAGCGCAAGCTCCGAGCAAAGGACCACTACTTCGCGAAAATCTCTTGGAGCGTATCCAAAGTGAGCGAGAGCGTCTTGGCCGAAACGCTCCCCGCTTTCTTGGCTAAGCGCACCTTGTCTACGGCCCGTATCTGATCGAGAAGAATCAAACCCTTTCTGCCCCCATGCGAGAGGGGAATGCGAAACGGCGCCGGGCGGCTTTTCGTAGTCATCGGCGCAACAATCACCGTGCGCAGATATTCGTGCATCTCCGGCGGGGACACCACCAAGCATGGCCTGGACTTCCTGATCTCACTGCCAACCGTTGGATCCAGTGAGACCAGCCAAATGTCACCGCGCGCTACCATTGATGGTCTGCATCATCCTCGTTGCCAAACTCACCCATGACCAACGCGTCGTCATTTTGATCCGCGATCTTTTGCGCCGCCGCCGCCCATCCCGCACGAGCGGCCTTGGCGGGCCTGCGAAGTACCAGCGCGTCCCGCTCAATGCTCAGATCGGCACGATCTTCCAGCCCCACTTGGGCAAGCAGCGGCTTCGGGATTAGGATCCCCTGAGAATTTCCGATCCGCCGAATGGCGATCTGGGTTCGCTTCATAGTTATAACAATGTAGCACCGTACATATTGGATTGCAAGCCGCGAAGCTCCCAACGGTTCACCGCAAGCACGACTTTGAGATACATCCCTGTGGCAATTCGCTACTTCGCCGCCGCGATCTCCGCATCCACCACCACCGGAAAATCTTTCGGGACGGAACACCCGAGGCCTTCCACCCGCCATGAAGAGCTCCATCACTTAGGATCCGGCGATTGCGCTACGCCGAGGCGCAGTTGCGAAACTTATCGCCGTGTTGTGCGGCGAATCTCCCCCAGGTACGAAAGCCCGAATATTTTCTCGGCAACGACGCGGCTATCTCCGCGCCTGCCTCGTTTAGCAGGCGCTCTTATTTGTCCGGCGGTTGCGCAACACCGCCAAGCCACCCATCAACAGCGTAAGAGCGCTCATTGTCGACGCTGGGTCGATCTCGGGTGCAGCAACGGTGGGCGAACTAACGGTAACGAAGCCGGTCTTTGTGAGGTCGCTAATGACGTTAATACTTGAATTCAGCAACGTCTCGTTCTGAATTGCCAGAGTGCTGGTGCCCGCACCGATCGCGTCAAAAGTAAAGACGGCAAGTTCGCCCGAGCCATTCACGCCGGAGACCGCGGTGAGTAGCGTATTAGCGGTCGCGAATACGGTGCCGCCCAGGTTGTCATTGGTCCCGGGAATAAAAAACGTGCTTCCACCCGTTGCGAGAAACGGTCCCTCCGACGAGGACACGGCCTGCAGAATACTTGGATTAAATGCGAGATCGAATTGATACCCGTAAAGATCGCTCACATTCGATATGCCGACGTCGACCGTTACGACGTTTCCGGTCGAAGCCGTTTGGGTCGTTGGATCGATGCTGATAACGGCTTGGGCATTCGCCAGTGAGCCGACAAAGACGGACGCGGCGGCGCAAACTGCTAGTCGAAGAAGCTTTGACATGATTCTCTCCAAATCCTTACCAATATGTAATGCAAGAAGACTAGTTGCATACGGTGCCGGCGGGCATCAGCCGAGCCTCTGTGCTGAGATCGATAATATTCACGACGCCATCACCGTTCACGTCAGCGCGCGGATCGAAGCCTGCCTGCCCCACTTTCTTTCCGAAGGACGCCTTGATGATTGCAAGGTCGGCGCAGTTGACGACGCCATCGCCATTGAGATCACCTTGCAAGGCTCCGCTGCTGATCACGAGGTTGACGGGAGAGCCCGCGGCAACACTCGTACCTGCCGTCGGGCTTTCGCTGATGACAGTGCCGATTGGGACCGAGCTACTCGGCTGATTCGTGACCGTGCCGAGCGCGAGACCCACTCCGGTGATGGCGCTGGTCGCTGCGGCCTGCAACTTCCCGACGACATTTGGTACCGCCACCGGCGCGGGGCCGGACGAGATGACAAGGCTCACTGCTGCACCATCCGCCACGCTGGCGCCGGCAGCAGGGCTTTGGCTGATCACATTTCCGGCTGGTACCGAACTGCTGGATTGCGAGGTGAGGGTGCCGACCGTCAAGCCGGTCGAAACAAGCGCAGTCGTGGCGGCGAGTTGACTTAGGCCCACCACGTCCGGCACCACCACCGTGCTTGGCGGTGTCAGATACGCATTGATGGCACCGGTGTCGTCCCGGTAAGCAGCACCCGGCGTGAGAGGGTCAATGTAGACCAGAAGTTTCGCGTTTACGCTCGAATCGCCGTTCTGTACGAACACCGTGGAGGCACCATTGAACACCAAATAGGGGTACCCTGCGAAGGCCTGGGCTATTGCACGGAGTTCTGTGCCGAGAGAAAAGCTCTCGCCCGCCAGAATCGTAACGACACCCGTCGTGGTGCTTTGGACTCCGAGGCATACGCTGGAATAGATCCCGAGGCCGGGCGCGCCGGGCAAGTCTGGATCGAAGGTGTTGATGGTCCCAGAACCAGAACCATTGTCGTCAAAGAAAACATCGGCCCGAATAACGGCATCAGTCAAACCTGAAACACACTCGCTGGAAGTTGGCGTGCCGGTCACAACCATGGTCAATTGAAATTGCAACAGTCCGGTACCAAGGGCAACGAACTGATCGAACCAAGAACTTTCGCCTACCGGTTGCGCCGCGGAAATCAAGGGATTGTTGATTTGCGCGCCATTGCCGTTGACGGAATACTCATAAAACGCCGGGGAATTCGACGCGGATGCCACAGCTGAGGCCTGCAGTACGAGTCCAGAACTGCTCGCCGTTGCACTATTGGAATAGCCGATGGTAAAGATCGCCGGAAACGAGCCACCGTCGTCCTCCACAATGATGGTCTTAGAGCCCCCGAACTGGCCGGAATCGCTGTTGCTGCATGGCGCGGGACCGTTGGTCGTCGCATAAGCGCCATTGCTTGCCGACGAAGTGCAGCCGTGATTTATTTGCGCAAAAGCTGTCGATGCACCTAAAACCCATACCGCAAGCACGCAGATCGATCGAGATAGGAAGGACAAGCGGTTAAGTCCAGCGCCCCGTGTGGCGACGCGGGCAAGCCATTCGTGTCGTTCAGTCGTATTCATGCACCATCGCCTTCTCGTTAGTTATTCAATGCTTGCGCGAATTTTTTCTACAGTGCGGCCATTCGCGTCATCCGGTTGGCTTTGGACTGCTCCCCGTTCATTCCCGACTGGAGAATTGACGGCCGACTTAACTTAAAGCGCATTCCGCATTCGATTCGTGCTCCCCGACTCGGGATAATTTCGGAGCTCTTATAGAGGAGTACGAAATAAATGAACCAAACAGGACACGCGCCCGCGACGGCACCCACGGGAGGCCGATTTCTCTTTCAGTCGGGGTTTGTCGAAAGCAGCGGAGAGCTGCGCGGGTGCGCTTGAATATCGTGCGGCCGAGTTCCTATCACTCCAACGCGGCGCGCAGCAGCAGCCGCGCCTTCTGCCAGTCGCGACGTACAGTGCGCTCGGTCAATTCCAGCACCTCGGCGATCTCGCTCTCGCTCAAGCCGCCGAAGTAGCGCATATCGACGACCTGGACGAGTCGTGGATCGGCTTGGGCGAGCTCTTCGAGCGCCTCATTGACCCGGATGATCTGCTCTTCGGAGGCATATAACTCATCCGCCACATTCGTGTTGAGCGTGACGTGCAGTGCGCCGCCGCCGTGCCGCTCGGCCCGATGTTTGCGCGCGAAGTCCACGATGATCGAGCGCATGACGCGTGCAGCATAGGCGAGAAAGTGCGCCCGATCGGTGACCCGCAGCCGACCCGCGGAGAGAAACCGTAGGTACGACTCATGCACTAGTCCCGTGGTTTCGAGCGAAGAATCGCGCTCCGAGGCCTTCAGGCGCCGGTGTGCCAGCTGATGCAACTCGTCGTACATGAGCGCCAGCAGCCGATCGATGGCATCACGATCCCCGCCGCTGACCGCATCAAAAAGCTGCGTGAGCTCGCTCAACGAGGGCACTCCATTCGTGCGCTTCGGCGACATCGAACGTGGGTCATTATTCCTATCCCTTTGGCACGGAACTGCGATATCAGCATACCGTGCTCTTGAGGCATCTTGCGATTCGCAAGTGATTAGCAATTATGTCTCATGCGCCAGGGTCCGCCGGTGCCCGCTCGCACCCTGCGGTCGCCTCGCTTAGTATGAGGTTTGAGAGGGAGCGCTACGTGCAATTGTCGAAGGATCAGTTCGCGGTTTTGTCGGAACTGCTGGATGAGGGGCTGGATCTCCCTGAGGCGAGCCGTGGGTCGTGGGTTGCGGGCCTAAGCGAGCCCTTTGCGGGCGCCAAGGCGATACTGCGCAAGATGCTCGCTTATGAGGCGGGCGGCGAAGCGCAGGATTTTCTCAACACCCTGCCGAAGTTCCCGGCGCCGGGTGACGCCGCGCCGGATCCGCACGAGACGGGGCTTCAACCCGGTGCCCGAATCGGGGTCTATATTCTGATCCGCGAGATTGGCCAGGGCGGCATGAGCACGGTGTGGCTCGCCCGGCGCACCGATGAACTCGTCAAGCGCCCAGTCGCCCTGAAGCTGCCCCATCTGCACCTGCAAAGTGCGCGCTTCGCCGAGCGCTTTGCGCGCGAGCGGGACATTCTTGCCAATCTCACCCACCCGCACATCGCTCACCTGTATGACGCCGGCATTACCTCAGAGGGTCAGCCGTTTCTGGCGATGGAGTTCGTGGCGGGCGAACCTCTCACACAGTATTGCACGGCGCACCAGTTGGGCATTGTCGAGCGCCTGCAATTGTTCCTGCAGGTCTTGGAGGCCGTCGACTACGCGCATGCGCAGGGGGTCATCCATCGGGACTTGAAGCCCTCGAATATTCTGGTGCGCGAGGGCGGTGAGGTGGTGTTGCTGGACTTCGGCATCGCCAAGCTACTTGTCGACGGACAATCAGAGCAGACCGAACTGACCCTGCACGCGGGTGCAGCACTCACACCGCACTACGCCTCACCAGAACAGATTCGAGGCGATTCGCTGGGGCCGGCGACAGATGTTTACTCGCTGGGTGTTCTGCTCTATGAACTCTTAAGCGGGCAGCGGCCCTACGAACTGACGGGCTCGACCCGACGCGCGCTCGAAGAAGCCATCCTCTCCACCGACCCGCGTCGACCGAGCGAGGTGGCGACCCAACGGTCTCGGACGGGAGAGACCGCCCCCCGCGAGTTAGTGCGCAATCGCTTGCGGGGCGATCTCGATATCATCGTGCTCAAGGCATTGAAGAAACCCTCCGCCGAGCGCTACCTCACCGCGGCCGCATTCGCGGAGGATCTGCGCCGCTACCTACGCGGCGACACCGTCAGCGCACGGCCCGACACCTTCTGGTATCGACTCACGAAAAGGGCCCGCCGGCACAGGCCGGCGTTGCAAGGCGCCGCTGTGGCAGGACTCGCGATCGCTGCTGTAGCAGCGGCGGTCATTAGCGCCCTCGAGGGTGGCTGGATGTCCAATCGGCACGCGTCTGCGGTCACGGCGAGACCGGTCGGCGCAGAGCCCGCCTCGCTCACAACAACGATCAATCCCAGGTCGATCGCAGTGCTCCCATTTCTCGATTTGAGCGAAAACAAGGACCAGGAGTATTTTTCCGATGGCATGACCGAACAGTTGATTAACGAGCTAGCACAACTGTCCAGTCTTCGAGTGTCGGCCCGCACATCATCGTTTTATTTCAAAGGCAAGCAGTCGACCGTCGCGGAGATTTCCAAGCTGCTGCACGTTACGGCAGTCGTGGAAGGCAGTGTGCGCCGGGTTGGCAACCAAGTACGCATCACGGTGCAACTCGTCGACGCCGGTAGCGGCTTTCACGTCTGGTCTCATGTTTACGATCGCGGCCTCAAGGATATCCTCGAAGTCCAGTCGAGCGTAGCCACCTCAATCGCGCAAGCCTTAAATGTGACGCTGACCCCCGATGACTGGGCCAAGTTCGCGTTGGGTGGCACCCAAAATCCCGCGGCATTCGATATGTATCTACGCGCAGAACAGCAACTTAGGACCGGTATTGATAGCGAAGCGGGCACTCGCGCAGCGCTGGCACTATTCGATCAAGCCATTGCGCTCGATCCTAACTACGCCTACGCCTATACCGGCCGCGCTCGCTCGCTCGATGTGCTCGCTGTCTTTCACGTTGATGCGGCTACCCGCGACGACGTGCGCCGCCAGGCGCTCGCAGCCGGCGAACGCGCGGTCGCGCTGGCGCCGCAGCTCGGTGAGGCGCATGCAACGCTGGCCATCACTCGCGCATACGGACTTCTCGACTTCGCCGGCGCCGCGCCTGACTTTGATCGAGCCATAGCACTCTCCCCGGGAAATGCGCGTGTCCAGCGGCTGTACGCGGAATTTTCCTCCGCCTTAGGCCATCGCGAAAAGGCCATCGCAGCGGCCAAGCGTGCCGTCAGCCTTGACCCGCAAAATCTGCTATCCCACGTAACACTGGGCCGAGCGCTCTTACACTCCCGCAACTACCGCGATGCGTTGCTGGCGTTTCACGATGCGGAAGCGCTCAAGTCCGACTCAAATTACCTCCAGGGCAACATCGTGGCCGCCTTGGTTACTTCCGGACAAGTGGAACAGGCACGCCAGCGCTGCGAATCCAAAACCATATCACTCAATGATGACAATCGGCACTACTGTCTCGCGCTTGCCTATCATTTACTCGGGAATCAACCGACGGCAGAGCGCGAGCTGGCACAGCTCAAGGCTCTTGCTGGCGACGAAGCGGCATTCGGATACGCCGCAATCTACGCGCAATGGGGCGACGCCAATACCGCATTGGCGTGGCTCGCCAAGGCTGAACAGCGGCGTGACCCGAGCCTCCAGAGCTTGAGAGTCGCCCCGCTACTCGACCCGTTGCGCAAATACCCCGAGTTCCATGCGATTGAGGAACGACTCAAATTGCCGCCGTAGCTGGATTAGCGCCTGCTGCATTTAGGTAGCGAAGAGCCGCACGCTCAGGGTCCTCCGCGCCCAAAGGAGGTAGGAGTATTGGCTTTGCCCGCTAGCCTTCCACCGCCGCAAATGCCCGCACGGGAAAGGTCCCAAAGCCCTTGACCTTGACCGGCACGGCAAAAAACTTAGCGCCTTGTTGCGGCACGGCGGCGAGCCCGCACAGATGCTCGACGATCGGAATATCCGCACGCAGCAGTGTCGAGTGAACCGGGCGCTCGCCGCCATCGGTGCAATCGATGTTGTGCGAGTCAATGCCGACCAAGGCGACACCGGCGTCTAACAACCACTGCGCCAGTCGTCCCGAAAGATACGGAAACCCCTCGAAATACTGATCGGTTCGCCAGTGCCGATCCCAAGAGGTCTGCACGAGTACCGCCTTGCCGCGGAGATCGCTTGGCTTGAACGGCAAACTGTCGATCGCTCTCATTGCGGAGGGCTCCACGCGAGCGACGACGCACTTTAAGTTAGCGAGCGATTCCAACGGCAACGACGACAGATCCTTGCCGTCGCTGTAGCGATGGAAGGGACTATCGACGTAGGTACCCGTGTTGGCCACCATATCGATGCGGCCGATCTGAAATTCCGTCCCCGCCGCGTACAATTTGCGCGACGCCTCCCGCGACAGATAGTCGCAGATGACGGGCGCCGGCAGACCCTTGTAGGTCAACATTCCCGATTCCACGGTATGACTGACATCGATGAGTGGCATGTGCGAGTTCCTAAAGTTATGCCTAGATAATCAACTGCCGCTCCCCGCGATACAAACGGCAAATGACCTTGCCGATCAATGCCCACCTTGGCGAATTGACAATCACTGACCCGCAGCTCGGCAGCTCAACCTATCGTATTCCAAAGCAAGACGAGGGATGTGCCACAATCCTTAGCCATGCAAAGACGTTACGTCACAGTCGATGTATTCACAAATCGCGCCTTCGGCGGCAACCCCCTGGCAGTTGTTCTGGATGCAGAGGGCTTAAGCGCGATTCAAATGCAGGCGATCGCGACGGAATTCAACTATGCCGAAACCACGTTCGTGTTACCGCCATGGGCTAGGGCTCACACCGCCCATGTCCGGATATTCACGCCGCGAAGCGAAATTCCCTTCGCCGGGCACCCCAACGTCGGGACCGCCGTCGTGCTTGCCCGTGAGTTGGAAGCGAACGGAGGCACGCCGCTTGACCGGCTCGTGTTCGAGGAAGCCGCCGGACTGGTGCCGATCCGTATCCTGCGTGATGGCCACACCGTCGCCGGCGCGGAACTCACCGCGCCTGAATCTTTGACCATCGGACCATCGGCGTCCGTGACCGACATCGCCGCGTGTTTATCGCTCGATGCGACCGATATCAAGCTTAATAACCACCCACCCCAGGTACTCTCGGTCGGATTGCCCTTTCTGGTGGCCGAGCTCACATCCAAGGACGCGCTGCGACGCGCGAAACCCAATGCGCTGACTCACGAACATATTCTGCCGCCAATCGGTACGGACGCCATATTCGCGTATGCCTTAGGGGCGAACCCAGAAGAACTGCATGCCCGCATGTTCTCGCCGCTCGATGGCATATCAGAGGACCCGGCGATCGGCAGCGCCGCCGCGGCGACGATCGCACTTCTCGCCACCTTTCGAAGCGAGCGCGACGGTGAGATTGCCTGGCGCATTCAGCAAGGCGTTGAAATGGGCCGGCCGAGTCTGATTTTTGGGCGGACCGAGAAACGCGATGGCGCAGTCACGAACGTTTATATCGCAGGCCACGCCGTGCAAGTCATGTCCGGGTTTATTGATTTGCCCGCTGCCTAGTTAGACCGTTGGAACCTCCGACACCGCCCCACTCGAGCGCGGCATCAAAAACGCCAGCACAGCGGCCACGACTAGCAGCGCCGCCACGCATCGATGCCTAGCCATTGTTTGGCCACTATCTGGCAAATGGCCCGCGGCGCTTTGGCGTTCGCGCTGAGGCATACTCAGCGGGGTTGAATGCCCGTCTCTGGCTCAGCAGCGGATCGCCATCGATGCGCGCAGCGAGGCTCTCGAGATCCGAGTTCGTGACTCCGCACCCCGCGAAGTGCTCACGCCATCCGTCAACCACCCTAATCACACGAACAACTTGCTCAGCCGCCTGAATTGGCGTGTAGCCGAAGAGTTCACACTGCGACATGGCGTTGGAAAGTGTTGAATCTCGCTGATCAACGCCAACAATGAACTCCTGAAAGCCAAAACCTGAGTTCGTGCTCAGAATGTCATAGGCAGGCGCCAACCGGTACCGCCCCTGCCGCGTCGGCGCGACTACTTGTAGCGCGTGATTTTTCTCATGATCGTCGGTGTTGTCGATGAGAATGTTGAAGACCATGCGGCGAAAGAGTTCACGCATATCGTATAGGTTCTGATCTTGATCCGTCACACCGGTGCGGCGCAGCAGCTGGGCCAGGCTCGGATAGCCCAGGTCCGGTTCCTGTCCGGCCAGGGCTTGCGCGCGCAGGGCGGTTCCAGCTGAAATGCAATGAATTCGCTGGGCGCCGTCACGATCGTACCGGCGCACCGCCAGCGCATGCTCGCCGATAAGCGGAACCACCTGTGTTTCGGCCACTGTGATGTCAGCCATCTTGGCGAGTGTCATCGAGGCGTGCTCAACCAGCGGTACGTCAATAGGCTCATTGTCGAAGAACTTGATGACCCATTGCACCCCACCAATGTCGATGAGTGCTTTCGGCTTTGCCCCGCCGAAACTGCCGCCGGCGTTGAGCATTTGTCGTTCGACTCTGCTGACCGGTGCCGTGGCGCTGACTTTGTGAACAACTTCGCTGAGCTCCTGCGCTTGCTGCAAACGCGGCAGCGGGCTCTTGGGACGTGGAGTGTAAGCGTCATTGGATGTTGATACGCCGAGCGCACCAAAGCGGTCATCGCCCGCATAGTACAAGTACTCCATGAGGGAGAGGCGGGCAGGCTTATCGAGGTACTGAATGACACGCTCGCCCCAGCGGTCCGGGCGAGCATCGTCTACGGCGCCGACCGCCATACCCTTCCAGCGCGGCAGATGTTCGATGTCGGTGAGCACCAGGTCTTCGCTAAGCGGGAAGCCGCTCGCCAGCCATTCGCTCCCATACTGCAGGGAAACCCCCTTGCCGGCCTCGACGAGTCGCAACTGGCCTACGTAGCGCGGCGCACTCGGATCGGCCAAGAACCACAAATATAGATTGTCGTATCTCACGTTCTCTTACCAACTCGAAAGGCGTTAGCTTTTTTGATCACGTTTTGCGCTCGCTCTTTTCAACCTCGCTTGCGCCGTTGCCTCAACGCGTTCCCTGCCCAGCGTCTCTGCTTGGCGCACGTCCAGCTCCAGTGCCCCGCGGTCTTCCTTGGGAGTGGCCAGTGCGCCTAGCGCGGTGTCCCGCCCAATCAGCCAGAGCGCGGTTGCGAGCACACCAAGGCTGACGTTGGGTTCACCGGCTTCGAGTCGCAGCAACGTCGGGACGCTTACCCCGAGACGCTTCGCCCAAGTCTTGAGCGACTCTTTGCGACGAAGGCGGGCAACCGCAAGGTCTGCACCCAGCTGGGACAGCGCCGCGAGAGTCGAGGGCGGCATCTGACTAAGTACCGGAGACGCTTTACTCATAATATATATTTTACTGTCACACGGGTAAACAATCAAGTATATGTACCAATGAGCTGACGCGTCGCAGCATTTATGCAGCAAGGACAGCGACCCGGCGTCCGCGCAATTCGCTATGGTGAAATCAACACGCTGAGCACGCAAGCGACGCCGTTGAAGGTGGCGTGCATAACGAAAGAGGGTCGAAGGGATCGATAGCGGATGGCGAACATCGATGAGACCAGTCCTAAGGCCATTCGAACTCCGAATGCCAATGCGCCAATGGCTCCCAGCTTGAAGCCGTTTTATGCAACAGAGCAAATAACACGCTCAAGATCAACGCTGCCGCCCACACGTTGATCTTTTGCTTAAGCCAGTCGAGAAGAAGCCCGCGAAAAATCAGTTCTTCGGCCAGTGGTCCTATGATGACAATCAAACCCAGCGCGAAGATGAGTTGACTTGCGTTACGGGGCAATATTTCAGGCGACGGCAGCGGCACCACGTCGATGCCAAGCCAGCGGAGCAAGCTGCCCACCGCGGATACAAATACTATCAAGCCAATAGCGCTGGCAGCCGCAGCCAGCAGAATCTTTGGCCGGATCCTCGGGAAGCGGGCTTGCAAGTTATCCCAGCCCCTGGTTTCCGCGAGCCGCTTATAGCCGACGAGCCAGGAGCCATACACTGCGGACCCGAATATGGTCCCCTCCACAAATTTTGAGTGGGTAATGAATCGGGCTAATGCGACAGCGATCACTCCCAGGACTGCGCCGACGATTAGGCCGACTACAAGCAAGAGCGCGATGTCGCGCAAGCGAGCCGGCTGCACGGGCCGAATCGCATACGGATTGATTGGGATGTTCTGGGGAGTATCGGCCATCGCTGCGGGATTTCGCCGTGTCGGGTTGCACGGCCGCAATCGAATCTATCCCACGTCCTTGTAGACCGCCTCTCGTTCGCCATGCGTCAGTATCTTAGGCGCGACAATGGGGACGCCGGTGTCCGCAAAGAAAAAAGGCGTGCGCTTATAGGCGCCGTTCAAGCGTGCTCGCAAGACCATGGCGATGAGCCTCAAGATTCCCGGAACCATCCCGAAAGGACTTGCGTTGACCTTGGGTTTCGCATTCTTGGTAAAGCTCCACATGCGCACGGGGCCGAATGAATCATTCAATGACGCAGGCGCGGTTTCCAGGCAGTTGTGGATGAGGCCAACGAACGAGACGCGATAATTGGCGGCGGTATTTCCAATGGGCGTATTGCAGCAATTGGCGTACCAGCGTACGAGGCCTTTCTCGCTGAGGCGCATGCAGGCGAGTGCTTCTCGTCCTTGTGTGAAGGTGACTTTGGCGGGGAGGGTTTGAATGACATCTGTGCCTCCGTTACCGTCCAGGATCTCGCTGGGCCGTCCCAGGAAGTGTGCGAAGGCTTGGCAATCCTTGCAGTAGCAAACAGCGCGATTTACCGGGTTACTGGTCTCGACGTAGCCCTTGAGAGATCCGCAGCGGCATTGCAGGACGTGGTTCACGGGTAGGATTGTAATCCCAACCCGGCCACTCACGACTAGCGGCCTGCCATTTTGAGATGAAACCACGCGTGCACCCGGTGAACAGCGACGGGTCGTTCACCGGTAATTCCTGATCATTCGCCGAATATCGCGTGAGCGCCTGCGGGATCTCCCGCAGAATTTCCGCATTGACAGCGCGGCTGAGAATTTTCCCACGGAGCCCCCGTCTAACTAAAGGAGATAGTCATGAACAACGTGATCAAAACTCAATCTGGATTGGCGAAATTCATGGTGGTCGCCAGCTTCTTCGCTCTCGGCTGCACGGCAATCGGCGGAACAGCGCTGGCGCAACAGCCGGCCGTCGAAGCATCACCGGCGAGCAGCCAGTCCGTTGCACAGTGGTCGGTGTCGTACCCGGTACGATATGCGGACCTTGATGTTTCCAAGTTGAAAGGAGCAAAGACACTCTATCTGCGCATTCGCTACGCAGCGGAAACGCTGTGCGAGAGCGCCGCCACTTGGGGTAAGAAAGAGGGAGAGGCCTGCGTCAACAAGGCGGTAAATGACGCCGTTGTCCGCGTCGATGCCCCACTGCTGACACAATACAGCCAGTTGCGCAGCAAGGGTGACAAAGTGGGACTCGTGCAGTTGGCAAAAGCGAATTGATTTTAGTTCGTCAAGCGCAATGCCGCGCAGCGGGGCACTCCTGCGCGGCATTGCCGGCCCGATCCCACCAACCCTACGGCGCCCAAGTCGAATCGATGAGATGCTCGTCCATGGCTTTGCCCGGGGCGCATTCTTTCGAATAATATGCGCCCTGCAGTCCTCCTATTTCCCCGCGCTGCTGGTAGACAACGTTGTAATACTGAAGCGCGTTACTTTTAGCGGTGCCATCGGCAACGCCCAGCAGCATGGCCGCACGATAGTTTCGCTGCACAGCCTCACATTCGGTGATGGCCTCGTTGAGTTCGCCACGCACATGCATGCTCTCATGAGTGAACATGTCGAGACTCGCAAGTTCCTCATCGCTCGCGCGATTAGGATGGCGCAGGTACGCCATCAAGGTGCCGCACCACGGTTTTTGGATGACGATTTTCCCGGTTCTCGGATTGGCGTGCCCGGCGGCCAGCATTTCAGGGTCGATCATCGTGTCGAAGGTGGAATTGCAATGAACTTTGGCGCGATGACCGTCCGCCAGCTCCGTGGCTTTTCTGGCAAGGAGGCCTTCGAAATACCAGGTATGAACGGGTGGCCAGGCCAATAGCACCGCTAAGGTCAGAACAATCGCGAGGTAGGGTTTCGATACCGGCGTCGGGACATCAAAACCCGGCGCAGGGACGATGCTCCTGCGCACCTCGCGGAACGCACACCAGAAGAAAAATAACGACGCGAGAATCCAAAGCACTGTGGTTCGTTAAATTCCCTTGTCCCAAACTGCAACTGTCGTCTGATATTCGCGTTTCAGCTTGCCAGGCTTGGCCCTGGAATGCTATCAAGCCGGCAACCGCTGGAATCGCAGCCAACTATGTCCCCAAACGAAGTCGAAGCGCTATTTTTTGATGTCTTCGGCACGCTCGTTGACTGGCGGACCGGAGTGGCACGTGAAGCAAAATCCATATTGAAGCCACTCGGCTATTCCCTCGATTGGATCGCTTTCGCGGATGCGTGGCGCGATCAATATCAGCCAGGTATGGAAGAAGTCCGCTCCGGCCGTATCCCTTATACGAAGCTTGATGTGATTCACCGGCAAATGCTACAGAAGATCCTTCCGCAATTCGGACTCGATAAACTTCAGGAATCGGAATTGAACCAGCTGACGCTGGCGTGGCATCGCCTGGATGCCTGGAAGGATGTTCCGTCGGGTCTTTCCAGGTTGCGAAAGCGTTTTCTCATCGCCCCGGTGTCCAACGGCAACATCGCAATCATGTCGGACCTCGCGCGACGAAATGACTTTCCCTGGGATGCGATACTGGGTGCCGATCTGGCCAGGGACTATAAGCTGAAAGCGGTGGTGTACCTCACGGCAGTTGAGGCATTTAATCTCAAACCGAGCGAATGCATGATGTGTGCCGCTCACAGCGAGGACCTCAGAGCAGCCGCTGCCCATGGGCTGCGAACGGCGTTTATTGCACGGCCACAAGAACGCCCCGGCGTCAGCGAGAGCGCACCAAAATACTCTGTGGATGTGTTGTCTACTTCAGCCTTGGATCTTGCGAATCAATTGGGCGCGTGATCCGCTTGTTACAAGGGTCGGTAGTCGCCGCGCGGCCCTGGCGTAATATGAATGAGTTGCGCTGGTTCCACCATCATGACGCGGTGCCACTCGCCCTTGCGCACGATGCAGGCATCTCCGGGCCCCAAGTCAATCACCTTGCTCGGCGCGGATTCGCCAATGACGCGCAACCTTCCGGAAATCACATACAAGATTTCATCACCGTCCGGGTGAACTTCGCCTTTGTGAGGCGCGTCGCTTGTCACCGAAACGAAGCCAATGGTCACGCCATCGATCCGCTGCGGTGGCCCGGGCTTGGTGGCTCTGGGCGTAATGGAAAAATCGCGGTGCAGATCCAAGGCAAAATGAGTGACATCGACTGGCACGATTTGGTCCATATGCGCCCTCAGCTGTGAAAATTGCCTGGTTGCGTTGCGCTAGCGTGTTGTTGGATCGAACGGCACAAAACTCTGCTCCATCTTCGGATTCCCTGTCCCGGCATAACGAGCCATCACAGGGTACGGGTAAACTGGACGGGTGCGTTCAACGACCCCGTCCTCCACGCGCCCGGCGATCAGTTTGACAGGTGCTTGTCCTTTCTCCACCCAGTCTTCCAGTGCGCTGAACGAATCGAATTCAGTGAGTCCGGGGCCGCCGCCACCATGATGAACTCCCGGGACAAGAAACAGCCGAAAGAAGTCTTCGGTGTGACCGCGGCCACCCATAAACTTGCGCACGCCCTCATAGTAGCCAATCGATGAGGTCGCCATAATCGCGCCGTCCGCCCAGCCGTGCCACATGAGAATTTTACCGCCGTGCGCCTTGAAAGCGTGCAGATCAAAACTGGTCGCGTCGTAAATACGGCGCGACCGGGAAAACGTCGCCGGGTCGCGGTCGAAGTCGAATGAAAGCGCATCGATATTGTGTCTGACTTTTTCGTCCGCCAAATACCCGGCGTGTTGCGCCGGCAGATCCAAGTTGGCGATCCGCGGTGGCAACCGGGGACTCGGTTTGCCATAGTAGTTCCAGCCGACCCACTGCGTTTCCGCCCCTGGAATGTAGGGATACGCGTAGAGGACCACACCCTTCGAATTGGTCGCCGGGGTCATCAGTCGTTTGACCGCCTCAGCTTGCCGCGGTGCCAGGCAGTCTGAATCGCCGCTGTCCGCGGGACACGCGATCATCTCTGGTTGCCACTTGCAGGAAGGAGGATCAGTGACCAGTCCCTCGTCCACGCCTGCCTGAGCGCCGCAGTGCTGCAGCACTGACTTATGGACGATCCGGGCTGCCCGATCGTCGAGGACTGAGCCGCTGTGACCGTCGCTGAACGCCTGCGCAAACCAGGCCGCTGCGATCGTATTCCGGCCGGTGTAGTCGTAGACCGGGGCGCTGGGCATCAAACCATCGAAGTCTTCCGGGAAGCGCTGCGCCTCCATCAGCACCGCCTGACCGCCCTTTGAGTTTCCCGCCATATAGGAAAACCGAATAGGCTGTCCGTAATAATGTGCCGTGATCGCTTTTGTGATGAGCGTGACAACGTGATTGCTGCGCCAGCCGAAATCTTCCTGCAGTTCAGGTGCGTTCGCTGCCCAGACTCCGTCGAAACCCAAGGCGCTGTCGTGACCGCCGTTTCCCGTGGCGGAGGCATAGCCACGCTCCAGTCCGAAATTTGCTGCATCTCGCACGATCGAGCCACAAAAGCCGCCACAAGCATAAAAATAAAACTTATGATTCCAATCAGCCGCCAGCGGCAGTTTTAGTTCGAACTTGTTCTGTGGAGCCGCATAGCCCGTCACGTCGCAGTAGCGACGGATCGGACTTGAACCGCGCGCAGTAGGGCCTGCATAGCCACTTTGGCTGAATCGCTCCAAGCCGCTTGGGGGAACATCGACGAGCTGCGCCGACACGATGACCGCCGGACCCCCGGCGACTGCTTGGAGATTGAATCCGCTCAGCGCCAAACAGTTCTGCTCGTCTTGCGTAGTTGTCGTCGAGGCCGTGTCCGGGGCGGCGCCAGCAAATTTACAAAGACTGCAGAGGATCAACAGTGCGCTGCACATCACGCCCGGAGACGTGTCACGGCACCGCTGCTCTACACCTTTCATTGGCGGCTCCTGAGAAATTGCTCCAAGGTCGTCCGTCAACATCGTGCGCCTGCAAACGAACCCGGCCATTATGCATTTTGAATCCTGTGCCGGGGCCTGTGAAGCCTCTGGCGGATGCTGTGGCGACGCCCGACGCAGGGGGTAGAATCGCCCCGACGCTGGCGAAGCATCGAAAACCCCGGGAATAACGCTCATATATCTCCACTAGGACGGTTAGGAGGTCATCATGATCCGGATCCGGCACGCCCCACGGATGGCAATTCTTGTCGGCACCTTTGCAGGTCTCGCGGCTTGCCACTACCACCAGAAATTTGCGGTCACGACATACCACTATGACAATCTTCGGACCGGCTGGAATTCCCACGAAGAGAAATTGACTCCCGCCACGGTCCAGAGCTCGCACTTCGGCGTCTTGTACACGACGATTCTCGATGAGGTCGTCAATACCCAGCCGCTCGTCGTCCCGGACCAGACGATTACCGGGGGTTCGCACCCGGGCAAGTACGACGTCGTTTACGTTGCTACCGAAAACAACACGGTGTACGCGATCGATGCAGGGAGCGGCACCGTGCTTCTGACGCAACCCTTGGGAGCGCCGATTCCGGTCTGGGGTGCCCCAATCGGAATCGACGGCACTCCGGTGATAGACCGCGGCAGTAACACGATGTACGTGTTGGCCTACACGATGGTGAGCGGTGTGCCTGCGTACCAAGTCCATGCGCTCGATTTAAGTACGCTGGCCGATAAGATCTCTCCGCCGACGGTATCCGCTTCGCACGCGCTCACCGATGGCTCAGGTTTTTCGTTCATCGCGGGTTGGCAACGGCAGCGCCCAGCGCTGCTGCTCGCGAACGGCAACCTCTACGCCGCGTTCGGGAGCTTCGGGGATGGGGGAGGGTCCAACTCGCGTGGCTGGGTGCTGGGCTGGAGCACGCCGTCGTTGGCAGCCCTGCCCAATAATCAGCTGAATAACCGCCTTGTCACGACCCCGGACTCCCTATTTCTTACCTCGGTTTGGATGTCGGGCTACGGCATCGCTGCCGATCCCGCCGGCAACCTGTACTTCGTCACTGGGAATTCCGACGTCCAATTCACTCCGTGCTGCACGAATGTCGGGCAGTACCAGACCACGTACCAGGGCGCGCCGACGTTCGGAAATATTCAAAACAGTGTGGTGAGCGTGCCCCCTGATCTCAGCGGGGTTCGAGATCTCTTTACGCCGTGGGCACAGACGGGGCTCGACCAGGTCGACGCCGACTACGGCTCCGGTGGAGCGATGCTATTGCCCGATGTGCACGGTCCCGTGCCGCACCTCGTTGCCGCCGCCGGCAAAGACGGGAAGATGTACATTTTGAATCGGGATAATCTCGGTGGCTACAATCCCCCGCAATTCGGCTCCGGCGCCATCGACACTGTTGTTGCCGAAGTCAATATCGGCGCCTGCTGGTGTGGGCCATCTTACTTTGACTCGGACGGGCCCTACATCGTCAGTAGCGGTGGGGCGAACGCGCACGTCTGGAAGGTCCATACCTCTGAATCCGTATCGCTGATCCATGAAGGCGTGTCGCCGCCTCTCGATACCCATGGGGACGGGGGGTTCGACGCGGGGTTCATGACCAGCGTCTCCTCCGACGGTCAGAGGCACGCAATCATCTGGGCCGTTTCCCGCCCTGACTCAACTGGGCAAGTTTGGCTCTTCGCGTTCGAAGCGAAACCGCCGCATGGCAGCGGCACGCTGAAGCTCCTGTACAACCAGGCGATCGGAGTCTGGAAAGGTGGAAATTCCAACGTAGTACCGGTGGTCGCGAACGGCAAGGTATACGTGGCGACCTATCAGAAGCTGACCATCTTCGGACTGCACTGACCGTAAAGACAAGGAGACCGGCATGCCAGCATCTCACGTATGCGTCCTGACCATCGTTCTCGTGTGCCTATCGAGCCACCCGACGGCGGCGCGTGCGGACAACGTACAGACCTCTCAACCAGCACTCGAGCAAACGGCCGCATTCTCATGGGAGCATCGGTTGAGCGGCAAAGTTGTCAGCCTGAAAGGCACCATGCTCGAGATCGAGACTCGGGACAAACGCACCGTGGCAGTGGACGCCGCGCCGGCGATCGATAGCCACCGTGCCTATGTTCTTGCGGTCGGCGCGCTGATCACGGCTTTCGGATCGTACGATCAAAAGGGCGTGCTGCACGCGAAAGGCGTTACCCGTGCCAAGCGCCTCCCAGCCGCTTGGCCGGAAGACCGCTGATCTGCCTGACACTGTGAGAGCCGGCGCCCATAGACGCGCGAGGCATTGCAAACACCTCTGACGGACCTAAAGGGGGCTCGGCCCACTGCGGGCGGTGGCATATTCGATTTCCGTCTACAAGCTGTCGAAACTGACCCCGTTCGTTCGTTTAGGGGCTGAAACCCACTTGTCGCCGAGGTAGAGGAGTTGACCATGAAACAGTACTTACTGAGTGTCTGTTACCCCGCCACTGGCAGTCAGCCTCCACCGGCTGAACTGAACAAGATCCTGAGCGACGTCATAGCCTTGCAAAGGGAAATGCAGTCCGCCGGCGTGTGGGTCTTCAGTGGCGGACTCCACGCCTCGAATTCCGCAACGGTTCTCCGCCACCAAAACGGCGACGTCGTGCTGACCGACGGACCGTTCATTGAGAGTAAGGAGCAAATCGGAGGTATCACCATTGTGCGGGCACCGGACCTCGACGCGGCGCTGTTATGGGCTCGAAAACTCGCACGCGCCACGACCACACCCGTTGAAGTGCGCCCGTTTATGGAGCATCCAAGCTGAACGCCGGGATCGAAGCAATCTTTCGGCGCGAATACGGACGGAGCGTGGCCGTGCTCACCCGCTTCCTCGGCGATATTTCGCTCGCCGAGGAAGCGGTGCAGGAAGCCTTCGCAATCGCGCTTGCCAAGTGGCCGAGTAACGGCATTCCGCCGTCTCCGGTGGGCTGGCTCATTACGACTGCGCGCAACAAGGCATTGGACCGTCTGCGCAAAGAAGCCTCTCGATCTGAGCGTCAGCATGCCGCGCACTTGCTGAACGACGTGGAGCGGGCTGAGGAGCATGATGTGCACGACGATCACTTGCGATTGATTTTCACCTGTTGCCACCCGGCGCTGGCACCCGAGGCGCAAGTCGCATTGACGCTGCGATTGATTGGCGGACTGAGCACCGAAGAAATTGCTCACGCGTTTCTTTTGCAACCCACTACGCTGGCACAGCGCCTATCCCGCGCCAAGGCCAAAGTGCGCGACGCCAATATCCCGTATCGCGTTCCGGACGCGGCCGAACTACCGGCCCGCCTGCGCGCAGTTTTGGCGGTTGTCTATCTGATTTTCAACGAAGGCTACAGCGCGTCCTCCGGCGATGAAGTGCTTCGTACCGCACTGTGCGACGAGGCCATTCGGCTCGCTCGATTGCTGGTGACGCTCATTCCTCAGGAACCCGAAGTACTCGGCCTGCTTGCGCTGATGCTGCTGATCGATGCCCGGCGCGACGCACGAGTGGCGGGCGGAGACTTGGTGCTGCTTTCCGAGCAGGACCGAAACCTATGGGATGAGTCCAAAATGGATGAGGGCCGCGCGCTGATGCGAATCTGCCTTTCACGAAATCGTCCGGGCACCTATCAGCTGCAGGCCGCCATCAATGCGGTGCATAGTGACGCACCCTCAGCTGCCCGCACGGATTGGCGGCAAATTCTCCAGCTCTACGATCAGCTCATGTGCATTGCGCCGAGTGCGGTTGTTGCACTGAATCGCGCGGTTGCCGTAGCGGAAGTACACGGCGTTGTGCGCGCGCTTCAACTGGTTGATGCGATTGAGCTTCCGAAATATCATTTGTACCATGCGGTTCGTGCTGATCTATTGCGGCGGATCGGGCGCACAGCCGATGCGGCGTCCGCCTATCGCCTGGCATTGGACAATTGCGAGAGCAAGAGGGAGCGCGACTTCCTCATGCGCCAATGCCAATCACTGGCGAGTCATTGAAACACCGCTTAGCGGCATGATGGGAATCACTATGGCACTTACGTGGAAGCGGATTGCAGTTCTCTGGACCAGCGGCATCTGTGCGGCCATGGCGGCGCACGCCACCACGGAGACTGAAGGCCTGCAGCGATTTCGAGCGGTTTATAAGGAACTCGTGGAAACCAACACCACCCTTTCCGCCGGGGATTGCACGCTGGCTGCCCAGCGCATGGCTGCTCGACTTAAATCCGCCGGCTACCCGGATGCTGATCTCCAAGTATTTGTTCCCGAGGGACATCCAAAGGAGGGTGGACTCCTGGCGGTCCTTCACGGTTCCGACCCTAAGGCCAAGGCGATTCTGATGCTCGCACATGTCGATGTCGTGGAGGCGAAGCGCGAGGACTGGACACGTGATCCGTTCACGTTGATCGAAGAGGACGGGTATTTCTACGGTCGTGGCACCAGCGACATGAAGGCCCAGGCGGCAATCTGGGTCGACAATTTGATCCGCTTCCGGGAACAAGGTTACAAGCCGCGGCGGTCAATAAAATTGGCACTTACCTGTGGTGAGGAGACGAACGCGGCGCTGAACGGCGCCGGCTGGCTCACCAGGAATGCCCGCGACGCCATCGATGCGGATTTGGCGATTACCGAAGGTGTCGATGGTGATCTCGACGCGAAAGGCCGGCGTATCGCGCTTGAAATACTCGCGGCGGAGAAGACCTCGCAGAACTATGTGTTGGAGGCGACCAACGCGGGCGGCCATAGCTCCCGCCCGGTACCCGACAACGCCATCTACCACCTGGTGCGTGCGGTCGATCGGGTGAGTCACTTCGAATTCCCTGTGGAATTGGACGATGCGAACCGCGCGTATTTCACCGGAATGTCGAAAATCGTTGGCGGCGAGGCCGGCTCGGCCATGGCCGCCGTCGTTAAGAATCCGCAGGATGCCACTGCGGTGGCCATCCTCGATAGGAATCAGAACTGGCACGCCATGCTGCGCACGACCTGTGTGGCGACCACGCTGAGTGCAGGCCACGCGACCAACGCCCTACCACAACGGGCCAGGGCCAATATCAATTGCCGCATCTTTCCGGGCGACACGCGCGATGCCGTGCTGTCGCAACTGGTTGCGGTCATCGACGATCCCAAGGTCTCTGTGACAATCCCCGAGGTCCGGGGCCCGATCGCCGCTCCAGCGCCGCTGACACCGCACGTATTGAAGCCAATCCAAAAAGTAGCGCAGGAAATGTGGCCGGGGATTCCGGTGATTCCAGCCCTTGAGCCCGGCGCGTCGGACGCGCAGTTCTTAAATCCCGCGGGCATACCCACATATGGGGTCACCGGCATCTTCACGGACCCTGATGGCGGGGGCATCCATGGACTGAACGAGCGCGTTCGCGTGCGGTCGGTTTATGAGGGCCGGACGTTTTTGTACCGGCTGATCAAACTCTACGCCGACCAGTAGCACCCACCCGGGAGCTGGCGTTCAGGCCGCGGATTGTGAGTGTCAGGCGGCGGCAGCCGGATCGGCGGAGAGCTCCACCGGCTGCGAACTTGCATCGAGGGTTTTGAGCAGCACCGGTCGGCGCCACACGCTTTTCACGTATTGCAATACCTTGCCGGCGCGCTCCACATCCAGACCGCGGCCGTCGAGCTTCGTATCGTGCTCGAGGATCAGCGTGCCGTCACTGCGCATCTCGACCACCGACACGCGCGGTGCGCCGAAATTGTATTTGTCCGACAGCAGGCCTTCGCGCAGCGCCTCGATCTCGCCGCCGACGACCTTGACCTGGCCGTTCTGCTGCTTCTGGTAGCTGAACAGGCCCATGTCGGTCGCAATTTCACGCGTCAGATGGTTGCGCAAGAAGCTGAAATCATCGTCTTCGCGCCTGATCCGTAGCGCCTCATCTATACCTGCGCGCTTGACGATTTCCTCCCAGAGCGTGAAGCCCAAATGGTAGGGATTGACGGCCAGCGCGCTTTTTTCGCCGGCGGCAATCGGCCGCACCACATCGGAGTGGCACTTGATGGCATCGACATACGCCTCCTGCGGGATGAAATCCGACTCGCGCAGCAGGCGCGCATGCCAGTAGGACGCCCAACCCTCGTTCATGATCTGTGTCGCAAACACCGGGTAAAAATAAAATGATTCCTCGCGCACGGCGAGAAAAATGTCGCGCTCCCAGCTCTCCAATTCGGGCGCATAGGTTGCGATGAACCAGAGCAGATCGCGCTCTGGATGCGCCGGCACCGGCGCGCGCTTCTTGTGCGCTTGAGGCGCGGCGCCAACGCCGACATCCAGCGCCGCGAAGCGCGAGTGAAACTCATCGTCCACCCGCAGCTTCGGGGTGGCGACGAATTCCGGATAGCGTTCACGGCGCAGCGGCTGGTCGAGATCGATGTATTGTTCGAGGGACAATGCGGCGTCCAGCACCCGCTCCACCGCGGCCTGGCCGTAGGCTTCGATATGCCGCTCGATCTGGCGTGCGTGGTTGGCGGCGTGCTCGACGATGTGATCGCTGATCTGCTCCTGGCAGCGGCGAAACAGCATATTGTTCTTTGAAAAATCGGCGTGACCCAGCACGTGGGCGGTCACCAATATGTTGTCCGCCAGCCCGTTGCTCGCGGCAAGATAGGCGTGACCGGGATTGCCGGGAAACACCACCTCGAACAGACGAGAGAACCCCATGTGCCGCTGCACCAATTGATAGATGTAGCGCGCGCCAAACGACCAATGCGGCATGCGGACCGGCAGGCCATACACCGCAATTTCCGTCATGAAGCTGTCGGGAACCGCCTCGAAGATGACAGGCGACCAGTCGAGCCCGAGCGTGCGCGCCAGATCCTCCAATCGGGGTACATGTCCACGCCAGGTCTCGGTCATGGCGCAGCCCTCTGCGCGTCGATCTGCGCGGCTTGCGACTCGGCGGCGAAGAAATGGCGCACCGCCGCCGCGATGTCATCAGGGCCCGTGATCACGAATCGCCCGGTCGGCGCGCCGGTTGCGGCGATTTCGTCGAACATCTGGAACGTTTCGGTGGCCGTGCTGCGCGCCGTGGCGGGGGAAACTTCGGCGTAACCGCTGTAGCGCGCCAGTTTGGCGATGGCTTCGAGTTCGCCGCGGGCCTGGGCCCGATCGTCTGCCGCATTGTCGCCATCCGAGGCATAGAACAAATACACATTGCAGCTCGCGGGATTGAAGCGCGTTTCCATGATCTCGCGTACCTTGGCGAATCCCACCGAAGCCACGGTCCCGCCGCTGCCAGTGACTTTGAAGAAATCCGCTTCGCTGAATTCCCATGCCTCGGTGGTGTGGGCGACGAACACGATATCGAGGGCCTGATACTCGCGCCGCAGGCCCGCGGCCGTCCAAAAGAAAAACGTCTTGGCCAGCTGGCGATCCCGGTCGGTCATGCTCGCCGACACGTCGATCAGAAAGAACACCGCTGCCCGTACCGACGGCTGGGGACGGCGCGTAAGCTGGCGGTAGCGCAGGTCTTCATCGGTGAAGGTGGGCGATGCCGCATCGAGCGAGCGGCGTTTGATGGATTCCTTCATGGAGCGGCGCCGATCGAGTCGCGAACGCGCGCCGCGCCGGTCCAGGCCCTCGCGCTTCCATTCCAACTCCTCCGATTTGCCCACCCGAGGCTGCAGATTGGGCAGCTGCAGGTCCTCCCACAGCCAATCGATGACTTCATCGACCTTGAATTCGAGCAACAGTTCGGTGCCGCCGCGTTCGCGGCCGCCGCTGCCCTTCTCGCCGGGTCCGCCGTCGGAGTTGGCTTGACCGAGCACATCGCCCGGCTTGGCCTTTCCCTGCCCGACGCCGGTCTGCTCGCCGTTGTCGCGCAGCTGGAATCGGTAGTGCTCGAGCATGCGTACCGGCACGCGCACGGTGTGCGCGCCGCCCTTGATGATGTCCGAACCCGCCACGATTTGCGGCAGGTGCTCGCGCACTGCCGCCCGGATCTTCTCGCTGTGCCGCAGCCAGTCGCGGGCACCGCGCGAGAATAGCTTGTACCAGGCGTTGATGAACGGACGGTCCGGCCCGGTGGAGTCAGCGTTCATGGTCGCAACATCTGGGTTGGCGCCATGGCTGCGGCCTACTCTTGTGACAAAAGCGTGGTGACGTAACTCAGCGCCTCCTTGGCACTGTGCTCGTCATAGCCATATTCCTTGACGAGCCTCTCCTGGACGACGGATATTTTTTGCCGGGCTTCATCGTCGGGCCGGGACGTCGAGGTCACCAAACGCAGCACGTCGCGGCGCTCTTCGAAGAGATATTGCTCGATTGCCTCGCGCACGCGCGCGTGGCTGCCGAGGTGGAATTTCTCGCCGGCCTTGAAGGCCACCATGGCCTTGCGGATGACTTCCTGGCGGAAGGATTGCTTCCCCGATTCGGAAATCTTGATTTTCTCCTCGACCGAGCGCAGGAATCTCTCGTCCGGGGCGCGATTCTCGCCGGTCATGGGATCGGTGACCTGGCGTTGATCGAGCGAGGCCTCGACCTCGTCCAGGTACTTCTCCAGGAGCTGCTGGGCCTCGTCCTGAAAGGATGCGAACAAGGCGCGATGCACATCCTCCTTGACCCAGCGGTTGTAGAACTCCTTGCGGGCGGTAACCAGGTGATCGAACCAAAGCTTCTTCTGCTTGGCGTCCATGCGCGCGTCGCTTTCGATCGCGTCCTTGAGCGCCAGCAGCAGCTCCATGCTGGTGAGGCTGTGCGCGTTGCCGCGGGTGATCGCATTCGACAGGGCGTTGATCACGAACCGCGGGCTGACTCCGGTGAGGCCCTCGTCGGGCGACTCTGACTTGAGGCGCACGACCTCGGTCTCGGAGAACCCCTCGACCGCCTCGCCCGCGAACAGCCGCACTTTTTTCGGCAGATCCAGCCCTTCGCGTTCCGGCTTGGTGTGGCGCGTGAGAATTGCAAATACAGCCGCGAGATGCAGCACGTGCGGATCGAGGTGCGTATTGCGAAATGCCGGGGCGCCATAAATGAGCTTCTTGTAGATGCGCGACTCGTCCCGGTATGACAGCGCATAGGGGACCTTGATGATCACCATGCGGTCGAGAAGCGCCTCGTTTTCCTTCTCCTGGAGAAAGTTGTTGAATTCGGCGAGATTGGTGTGCGCGAGAATCGTCTCATCGAGATGGATCAGGGGAAAGCGCGCGACCTTGACGTTCTTCTCCTGGGTCATCGTCAGCAACAGATACAGAAACTCGCGTTTCACCTTGAGGATTTCGATCATCTCGAGCATGCCGCGGCTCGCGGCGTAGACCGCCCCCGACCAGGACCAGGCGCGCGGGTCGCCCTCATCGCCAACCTGCGCGACCTTGGAAAGATCGACGGATCCGACCAGATCGGCGATATCGGCGGTCGAGGGGTCGTGCGGCGCGTAGGTGCCGATGCCGCAGCGGGCCGCTTCGGACAGGAACACCCGCTCGACGGGTACGTTCAGGTAGTCGCCTTCGCATTTGCGATCCACGTAGTCGCGTGCCCAGGGACTCATCTCGCCGTTGATTTCAACCCCGTAGGTTTCGCGAAATCCGGCACGCAAGCTGACGGGGATGAGATTCAACGGCGACTCGCGCAGCGGCGAGCCTTTGACTGCGTACAGCGCTCCTTCATCCGTGCGGCTGTACTCCTCGAGCCCGCGCTTCAAGAGTATTGCCATCGTCGATTTGCCACCCGACGGAGGGCCCAGCAGCAACAGCAACCGGCGTCCGACATCGGAACCGGCCGCGGCGGCCTTGAAATAGTCCACCACTCGTCCCAGCGGCTCATCCACGCCGAAAAGTTCGCGTTTGAACAATTCGCAGGCTTTTTGAGTTTCGGTGCCCTGGGCCTCCCGACCATGCCACAGGAGCATGTCCCATATGTATTCGTGGCTCGAGCGCGCACATGCTGCTGGGTTGGGCGGCAATATTTGCGTCAGGAAGTCTCCGAAACTACCTTCCCAGCGCTGCGCGCGATGCTGCTTGCTATACGCGCTTAGCGAATCGAGAAAGTTATCGGGGTTGGAGTCTGCTCTAAGCGTCGATGCTCGCATGTCGATCCTCCGCTCTTAAGTTCACCCGGCTCATTCCGTCAAATCGGCAACCTTCGGCTTAAGTTAAGAACAAGTTGCCTGAGCAAAGCGTGATCGTGTTCAAGACTTGACGCCGCTTCATGTTGAGATCGGTCACGGCTCCAGATTGTTCTTTCCAGTAGACGAGGGAAAACCCTAGCGGCGTGCCGGGAAGCGTTGCAACGGTGATCTGGAGATTTGTTGCAGCGGTGATCTCGATGCGTCGCAGCAACGGCGTGCGGCGCGCGAAGTCGCGCGAGCTTAAGTATCGTGGGGGAGTTGCGGCGCGCCAACTTCGGCGCAAGTCGCAGGGGGAGCGCGATCGGAAGGCTTAAGGGTGAAAGCCGGCTCCCGCCCGCGATGGGGTGGCCCTATTCGTCGTCCTCGTCATCCTCATCGTCATCATCGTTTTGTTCCGTGCGCGCGTTCTTGGCCGCCCCGGTGTTCGCGCCGGCCTTCACCGGCACGATCAGAGGACGCGTCTTGACCTTGGGCCGCGCGTTGAACACCACGATGGTTTTCCCGGTCGCGCGCAGCAGGCCTTGTTCCTCCAGCACCTTGAGGACTCGTCCCGCCATCTCGCGCGAACAGCCGACCAAGCGCGACAGTTCCTGCCGGCTCACCTTGATCTGCATGCCTTCGGGGTGCGTCATCGCATCCGGTTCACCGCACAGATCCATGATGGCGTGAGCCACGCGGCCGGTGACGTCGACGAAAGCGAGGTCGCCAAGCTTGCGGTTGGTGCGGTCCAGGCGGGTTGCCAACTGAGTCGCCAGTTCGAAAATCAACCCGGGACTCTCGGCCGCTATCTGGCGAAACCGCGGGTAAGTCATTTCGGCAAGCTCGGACTGCTGGCGGGTTCGGACCCAGGCGCTACGCGTGGGCTGTTCATAGAACAAACCCATTTCGCCGAAAAACTGCCCCTTGTTGAGATACGCCAGCACCATTTCGTTGCCATCCTCGTCCTCGATCATGACTTCGACCGATCCGGAGATGATGTAGTACAAAATGTCCGGCAGATCACCGGCGTGAATGATCACGGTCTTGGAAGGGACTGTCCGGATTCGGCAGTAGCTCAAGAAACGATTGATCGCTGGGATATCGCTTAAGGCTTTTGCCGCTTCTTCCATGTTCACTCCCGCTGGTTTTGTCGTCTGATAAACGGCTGTGCTGGCGCACGTTTTATTACATAAGTCCCGGAATCGCAAGCATTAGGGGTCTTTACCTAGATCCAATACGATCCACGAGTCATCAGCCGGGACGTCGCGCGCATCGCCGCCACCACCGGAAACGGCAATGGCTTGCCGCCCATCGAAGCGGCTTTCGCACCGTGCCGCATCTCATCCAGAGTCATCTGTTCGAGGATGGCGCGACTGCGCGAATCGTTGGGGCTGAGGCGCCTAAGGTGATCGCGCAAATGGGATTCAACTTGTTTTTCGGTCTCGGCGATGAACCCAAGACTGTTGTGATCGCCCAGGGCGCCCGCGACGGCGCCCAGGGCGAAGGAGCCCAGGTACCATAGTGGGTTCAAGAGGCTGGTTCGTCCCCGCAATTCCCGCAGGCGCTGCTCGCACCAAGCCAGATGATCGACTTCCTCCGCGGCGGCTTCGCGCATGGCTGCCCGCACGTTCTGGTCGCGCGCGGTGAGCCCCTGGCCCTGATACAAGGCCTGGGCGGCCACTTCGCCGGAATGGTTGACCCGCATCAAGCGCACCGAGGATTCGCGGTCGGCTTCGGGCAACGTGGTCGCGGGGACCCCTTCGGGAATCCCGCGCCGCGAACGTGCTGGTACGCTTAAGATCTTGATTATATTATCTATTTCACCGATCAGGCGATCGGCAAGGTCGAATCTGCGGGTGGCCATCAACACATTATATTATAGGTGCTTAAGGCTAAGGACTTAAGACTGGCATCTGCACCCGCTGTTCTGTACACTTTCGCGCCTTTCGTCAAGACCCGAAATCACTTGAGCACTCCATGTATACCGTATTCTCGAAGCCTGAAGAAACTCGCGGCGACTGGTTCCTAGTCGACGCGGCGGGCAAGACGCTGGGCCGCCTGGCATCTGAAATCGCGCATCGCTTGAAGGGCAAGCACAAGCCGAATTACGCCCCGCATCAGGACCTTGGCGATCACATCGTCGTCATCAATGCCGGCACCGTACGCGTCACCGGCGCCAAGCTCACGGACAAGTTCTACCACCAGCACACGGGATACGTCGGCAACTTGAAGAGCATTTCGCTTGGCAAGCTGCTGAAAGAGCACCCGGAACGCGCAATTGAATTTGCCGTCAAGGGCATGCTGCCGAAGGGCCCGCTGGGCCGGCGCATGTACAAGAAGCTGCATGTGTTCGGCGGCAAAGATCATCCCCATCAAGCACAGCAGCCGAAAGCGCTGGAAATCTAAAGTTCCTCAGGACCATCAATGGCAAACGCAGCCAGCAATTCCTTTTACGGCACCGGCCGACGCAAGACCTCCAGCGCCCGGGTATACCTCACGACGGGCACCGGCAAGGTATCGATCAACGGCCGCACTCTGGAAGAATTCTTCGGCCGCGAAACCGGCCGGATGATCGTTCAGCAGCCCTTCGGCGCCGTGCAGCTCAACGACAAATTCGATGTCGAAGCGCATGTCGAGGGCGGCGGAATCACCGGTCAAGCGGGTGCGATCCGCCATGGAATTACCCGCGCGCTGATGGCGTTCGACGAAACGCTGCGTTCGCCGCTGCGCAAGGCGGGTTTCGTCACCCGCGATGCGCGCGAAGTCGAACGCAAGAAGGTCGGGCGCCGCAAAGCTCGCCGCGGCACGCAGTTCTCCAAACGCTAGTACAAGAGAACGCCTTCCGCCTTCCGGTACACGATTCAGTCGGTTTTGGGGGATCGTCTAGCGGTAGGACAACGGTCTCTGACACCGTTTACCTAGGTTCGAATCCTAGTCCCCCAGCCAAACAGGGCTCACTTTTGTGGGCCCTTTTCTTGCAGGGTGGCGGATAACGATGTCGGGCGAACGCAACGGGAACGGACGGCTTGCGCCATTGGCGCTTGGGGCCCTCGGCGTTGTGTTCGGCGACATCGGCACCAGCCCGCTTTACACCGTATCGGCCTGCTTCACCGGTCCGGGAATCGCCGTTACGCCGGAGCATGTTCTGGGCGTGCTGTCGCTGATCTTCTGGTCCCTGGTTCTCGTCATCCTTCTCAAGTACGTCACCGTGGTGCTCAACGCCGACAACAAGGGCGAGGGCGGTGTGCTGGCGTTGACCGCGCTGGTGATCAACACCGCGCGTGAGAGTCCGCGGCGCAAGCTCTACGGCACCCTCGGCATTCTCGGCGCCTCATTGTTCTTTGCGGATGGCGCCATCACGCCTGCGATATCGGTGTTGAGCGCCGTCGAAGGTCTGCACGTGGCCGCGCCCGATGCTCAGATACCGGTGTTGCCGATCACGCTGGTGGTGTTGATCGGGCTGTTCGTCATTCAGCGCCATGGCACCGGCTCGGTCGGGAACGTGTTCGGGCCGGTGATGCTCGGCTGGTTCGCGGTTTTGGCGGCGATGGGTTTGCGCTGGATCGTGCGCGAGCCCAGCGTCCTGTGGGCGCTTGATCCCACACGGGCGCTCGGCCTGCTGGCTCAACATCAAATCAGTTCACTCGCCGTCCTCGCCGGCGTTTTCTTGTGCGTTACCGGCGGCGAGGCCCTGTATGCGGATATGGGCCATTTTGGCAAAACTCCGATACGCCTCGGCTGGATATGCGTCGTCATGCCGGCGCTGGTCACCAATTATTTCGGACAAGGAGCCATGTTGATCGAGAACCCGGCGGCGATCAGCAATCCCTTCTACCTGATGGCACCCGCATGGTCATTGTGGCCGTTGGTCTTGCTCGCCACCGCCGCCACCGTGATCGCATCCCAGGCGGTCATCTCCGGGGTCTTCTCGGTAACCACGCAGGCCGTGAGCCTGGGATTGCTGCCGCGCCTGCGTGTCGAGCATTCCTCGGCGGAACACGCGGGACAGATTTATGTGCCGACCATGAATTGGATTCTCATGCTTGCTGCATTGGCATTGGTGGTGGGTTTCGGCAGTTCGGCGGCGCTGGGCGGTGCCTACGGCCTGGCGGTCTCGGGCGCCATGACCATCGTCACGCCGCTGACCTTGAGCCTCATCAAATCGCGGACCGGTAAGGAAAGCCGGGCGCTGCGCACCGGCCTGTCCCTGTTGTTCATCGTGGATATAGGCTTTCTTCTTGCAAACCTGACCAAACTCGAGGAGGGCGGGTGGCTGCCGCTGGTGTCCGGTTTCATTATTTTCTGGCTCATGCAAACCTGGCAGCGCGGGCGCGCCTCGGTGATGGCGCGGCTGCTGCGCGAACAAAAGGCAGTGCGGGAATTTCTCGAGGACCTGAAGCGAGAACCCCCGGTACGCGTGGCCGGTACATCGATTTTCCTGGACGCCAAGGCCACCGGCATACCGCGCGCCCTGCTCAACAACATCAAATTCAATCGGGTCATGCACGAGCGGGTGGTGCTGCTGACGGTGGTGACCCGCGATGAACCGCGCATCGGTCCCTCCGCGCGTTTGACCGTGACCCCGGTATGCGAGGGCATCGTCCGGCTCGTGGCCCAGGTCGGGTTCATGGAGAAGCCCGAGATCACGGCGATCTTGAGGGAGGCTGAGAGCCACGGCGTGCCGTATGAACCCGAGCGCACCACCTACTTCTTGAGCCGCGAAGAACTGCTTCCAGGCAGGCGCTCCGATCTGCCGCCGCTGCGCCGCACCGCATTCATGCAGATGGCGCGCAGCGCGCAGATCATCGCCGACTATTACGGCCTGCCGCCGAATCGCGTGGTTGAGATAGGCACCCGCCTGGAAATCTAGGCGGCAATCCAGCGCGCCGGCATTCTCAAACCGCCGCGCACTCGTAGGTTCTCACGCCCTCGTCCCCGGCGACGATGAGCACGTCGGCGCGGCGCCACGCGAACAAGCCGACCGTCACGACGCCTGCGATTTGATTCACGGTTGATTCGAAGGCCTTGGGGTCATCGAGCCGCAGATCATGGACATCCAATATCACGTTGCCGTTGTCCGTGGTGACGCCTGCGCGCCAGACCGGCCGTCCGCCGAGTTTGACGAGCTGGCGCGCGACATAGACCCTGGCCATGGGTATGACCTCGACCGGCAACGGGAAGGCGCCCAGCACCCGGACCAGCTTGGAGTCGTCGATGATGCAGACGAACCGCGAGGAGGCCGCGGCGACCACCTTTTCGCGCGTGAGGGCGGCGCCCCCGCCCTTGATCAGGCTGCCGTCGGCGGTGGCCTCATCGGCGCCGTCGATGTACAGGGCAAGGTCGCCCGCTGCATTGAGATCGAGCTCCGGAATTTTAGCGTCGCGCAATTTTTCGGAGGTCTGCCGCGAACTCGAGACTGCGCCGGAGAGCTGTATTTTACGGTCTATCAGCGCTTCTATGAGCTGGTTGACGGTGGAGCCGGTGCCGATGCCCAACACCATGCCGGCTTCGATGTAGCGAAGCGCTGCTTCGGCGGCCAGGCGTTTCTTTTCCACTGACACTTTGTTGAACCCCAGAAACAACTGTGCCCGCTTACGCGGGCACAGTTGATTACTTTCGAAGGCTTACTTTTTCTTAGCGGCCTTTTTCTTAGCTACCTTCTTCTTCGCCTTCTTTGCTTTCGCTGCCATGATAGAAACTCCGTTGTCGGGTTAGTCCGGGGACCGAGTATATACACGAATAATTAATTTACAAGCAATACGTCGCGCTTACCGCTCGACTTGTGGTAGCGATGTGAGCGACATCACTCGAGGCCGAGAACGAAATCCCAATCCTTCTTCGACACCGGCATGACCGAAAGCCGATTCCCACGGCGCAGCAAAACGAAATCCTTCAGCTTCTTGTCGGCGTAGTTGCGCAACTCGTCGAGCGTGATAACGCGCTTGAGCTTGCGATCAAGCTTCAGGTCCACGGCGAACCAGCGCGGTGCGTCCTTGTTCGAATCGGCATCGTAATGATGATGCTTGGGATCGAATGCGGTGACATCCGGGTGACCCTCTCGGACGACGCTGACGATGCCCGCAATGCCGGGAACGTCGCAGCTGGAATGATAGAAAAACGCCAAATCACCCTTTTTCATGGAGTCGCGAAGCATGTTGCGCGCCTGGAAATTACGCACTCCATCCCACACGGTGGTTTGTTTCGGCGCCTTGCCGAGGTGATCGATGCTGAAGCTGTCCGGTTCCGATTTGAGCAGCCAGTAGTTCATGATGAGTGTTCCAAGAATTGTTGGAGGCCGGATTCCGTCGCCAGGGAATTCAATCGTACATCCCAGGGGTCGGCAAACTCCAGGTCCGACCGCTGGCAGTCAAAGGCGTATCCGACCACATGAGGGCCCTTCCAGAATCGCCGCCGCCGGCGAAACGCCAACGCCCTATCATAGTATCCACCTCCCATGCCCAATCGCCGGCCGCCACGGTCGACTCCAACCAAGGGTGCGACGATGAGATTCAACCATTGCGGCGCGATGGGGTGAGTCATGCGGCGCGGCACCGCGATGCCGAACACCCCGGGGGCGGTCGCGCCCTCCAATGGGTAGAAGCGCAAGCGGCCATGACGCTTGTCGCTGATGACGGGGACGAAAATGCGCACGCCGCGCGCCCTGGCCGCGGCAATCAACCCGGCGGTTTCGGTTTCCCGGTCGAAGGGTAAGTACAGCGCGACCCGTTTACCGGCTGCGAACATCGGCAACCGCATGACCGCCCGGGCCGCCAGGTCCGATCGCAAGCAGTGATCGCCGGCGCTCATTGCGCGGCGCGCCGCGCGCAATCGTTTACGTAAGGTTGCTTTCATCGAGCGGAGATGGCGCCACCCGCATGTGCCGGTTTGGACCGTTGCTCCCGACCTGAGCAACAGGTGGGGCTAACTGCGGCACTTAAGGCTTTCCGCTCGAGGCGGACTTGCACAATGTTGCCAGCAAGCAATGGCCCCTGGGGTTTCAAACTTAGGGTCGAGAGGTAACCCGATCCGCATCGAACACCGCAGGCGGCGCCAAATTTAATCGCTTTGAAGGATCCGCTACGCGTCCGGCGGCAACTTCCGTTGCACGGCCGCGATCTCAAAGCTCGAGCTGTTGACCCTTCTCCAAGGCCGACTCTACGCGCTCGCGCAGGATACGCAAGCGTCCGCCGACATCAGAATCGAGATTGGTGTCACGGTTGCGGAATCGAATCAGCTCGTTCGCCATGTTGAGCGCGGCGATCACCGCGATGCGATCCAAGCCGACCACCTTGCCGCTGTCGCGGATCTCGCGCATCTTGAGGTTCAAGAATTCCGCGGAATCCAGCAAGTCCGAGCGTTCCTCGTTCGGACAGGTTATGTGATACTCCTTTTCGAGTATCCGAACGCTCACCCGCGCTTGATTGTCGCTCACACCTGCTCCATGGACTTCAGCCGGCCGATCATTGCTTCGACCCGGGCGCGCACCTGCTCGTTCTTCTGCAGGAGGGTGGCGCGTTCGGAGGTCAGGGTGTCCTGACGCTGACGCAATGCGCGATTTTCCTCCTTGATGTGGCTGACGGTCACGATCAGGTCTTCCAGGCGCTTTTCCAAGCGCTTCAGCTCGAGTTCGACGGCTGATTTCGGGTTGGCTTCGGTCATAGGCTGCCAATATAGAGCGGCGATAAGCGCAATGCAAAGGGCGGCGGTTTATGCCCCCACTGCGGTATTATTCGGTCAAATATGTTGTCCGATATTCGCTTCAAGGACTTCGAAGACGTGCTGGCTGCCGCCGGCGGCCTCGCGGACGCCGCCGAGGCTCATGGTTCCCTGTGCGGAGCGCTGTGCTCGATATCGCCCTACAAGATGCAGGACTGGATCAACGAAATCCTTCCCGACGGTGCGGCTGTCTCGGAAGAATCGGCGGCAATGATTGAAAAGGTCTTTGCCGCGACCGCGACATCCTTTGGCGAGCAAGGCATGGAATTCGAGCCCCTGCTGCCCGATGACGAACAGCCGCTCAACGGCCGCGCCAATGCGCTTGCATTATGGTGCACGGGTTTTCTTTATGGGTTGGGTGCCGGCCATATATCGGATCTTGAAGCCCTGGGCGGCGACGTCGGGGAGATCGTGCGCGATTTCACGGAAATATCGCGCGCGACCGGCGATGAGGCGGATTCGGACGAGTCCAACGAGCAGGCGTACGCGGAGTTGGTCGAGTTCATCAGGGTCGCGGCCCAGGTGGTTTTCGAGGAATTGCTGCCGCTTCGCAGGCAGGTCTATCCGGCGCAGCAGCGGCTGCATTGAGCATCAACATGGATCGCAAGGAGTTCGCGCGGCGCCGGCGCCAATTCATGCGCATGATCGGCAAGGACGCGATCGCGATCCTGCCGGCCGCTCCCGTGCGACATCGCAACGGCGATATCGAGTACGCCTATCGCCAGGACAGCCATTTCTACTATTTGAGCGGGTTTGCGGAACCGGACGCCGTTGCGGTGCTGGTTCCCGGCCGTTCGCAGGCGGAGTATCTCCTGTTCGTGCGTGAGCACGATACGGTGCGCGAATCGTGGGACGGAGCGCGCGCCGGAACCGAGGGTGCGGTCGAGCGTTACCAGGCTGACGATGCCTTTCCCATCGAGGATATCGATGAGATCCTGCCGGGGTTGCTGGAACAGCGCTCGCAAATCTACTACTCCATGGGCGCCCATCCCGAATTCGATCCGCGCCTCTTAAGCTGGGTGAACGCGCTGCGGGCCCGATCACGGCAGGGCGCCATGCAGGAATTTGTGGCACTGACCCACGTACTCGACGACATGCGTCTTTACAAAAGCCGTCCCGAGCAGGCCAGCCTGCGCCGCGCAGCGCAGATCGCCATGGGCGCGCATCGGCGGGCAATGCGTTTCGCGCGTCCCGGGCGCATGGAGTACGAAGTCATGGCGGAGTTGCTGCATGAATTTCGCTCGCACAATGCGGACATTTCCTACCACCCCATCGTCGGCGGCGGAGCCAATGCCTGCGTCATGCACTATCGCAACAACGACCAGCCGTTGCGCGACGGCGACCTGCTGCTGCTTGACGCCGGATGCGAACACGATTATTACGCTTCGGATATCACGCGCACCTTTCCGGTCGGCGGCCGCTTCAGCGTCGCGCAGCGTGCCGTCTATGATGTGGTGCTGGAGGCGCAATTGGCCGCCATCGACAAGGTGCGGCCGGGCAATCACTGGAATCAGCCGCACGAAGCGGCCGTGCGGGTGGTGACCCAGGGACTCATCAAGCTGGGGTTGCTCAAAGGTCCGGTCTTGAAGTTGATCAAGGAACAGGCCTACTTGCCGTTTTTCAACCATCGAACCGGCCACTGGCTCGGACTCGATGTGCATGACGTGGGCGACTACAAGGTTGGCGGCGAATGGCGTGTATTGGAGCCGGGCATGGCGCTCACCGTGGAGCCGGGCATCTACATTCGACCATCGCCGCGGATTCCGAAGGAATTCTGGAACATTGGCGTGCGCATCGAGGATGAAGTGCTGGTCACCGCCGGCGCTCCCGAGGTGCTGACGGGCGAGCTCGAGAAAGCCCCGGACGCCATCGAGTCGCTGCGATGATCGAGGATAAGGCTGCGACTCAATCCTTTGATATTGCCATCGTCGGCGGAGGCATGGTGGGCGCCGCCTTGGGCGTGGCGTTGGCGCCACTCGGCCTGCGCATCGCGCTCATCGAAACCATCCCGCAAACGTCAGCAGCGCAGCCGAGCTTCGATGAGCGCACCACGGCATTGTCGAACGGCAGCCGGCGGATTCTCGAGACCTTGGGCGTGTGGCAGGAGATCAGTTCGGTTGCCACCCCCATACGCAAGATTCACGTCTCGGATCAGGGGCATTTCGGCTTTGCGCGTATCGACGCGGCCGAACAGGGGCTTGCTGCGATGGGATACGTGGTGCCCAATCGGGTGCTGGGGAACACCCTCTGGCCGCGGCTTCTGCAAAGCGCCGGCCTGCGGACATTCTGTCCCGCAGAGGTGGGGGAGATCAGCGCAGGGGAAGCCGCGGTCGCGCTGACCGTCGTTGCGGCCGGGGTTGAAATCAAAATCGATGCCAAGCTCATCGTGGCAGCCGACGGTGTCCAATCCGTGGTGCGCAGCGCCTTCGGCGTCGCGGCCCAAGTGCACGACTATGAGCAAACGGCAATCATCACGACGGTGCTGCCGCAGCGCTTCCACGACAATGTCGCGTATGAGCGCTTCACGGCCAGCGGGCCTCTCGCGCTGCTGCCGCTGGAGAATGGCCGGTGCGCCTTGGTCTTGACGCTGGCGCCTGACATGGCGCAGGCGGCGATGGCCTGGTCGGATCATGAATTTCTTGCAGAGGTGCAGCGCCGCTTCGGATTTCGACTCGGGCGATTTCTCAAAGTGGGACGCCGCGTACCGTATCCCTTGTCCTTGAGCCGTGCGAAGCAGACCAGCAAGGGACGGTGCGTCATCATCGGCAACGCGGCGCAAAGCCTGCATCCGGTGGCCGGCATGGGCTTCAATCTGGGTCTGCGCGACGTGGCCAGCCTTGCCGAGCTGATTGCCGAACGCGGCGCAAGCGCAGACAGCGATCCTGGAAGCCCGCGGCTGCTCGCCGAGTACGATGCGTGGCGTGCCGCGGATCGAGGTGGCGTCATTGCTTTCACCGACGGACTGGTCCGACTGTTTGCAAATCCGCTCAAGGGAGTGCAGCGGCTGCGGAATCTCGGACTCCTGGCGTTCGATTTGTTGCCGCCCGCGAAGGCGGCATTGTCGCGCTTGAGCACCGGCGCGAACGGTCGCGTGCCGAAACTCGCGCGCGGCGTGCCGCTGCGATGACCAGCCCAAGATCCCCCGACTTCGACGTGATCATCGTCGGTGCCGGCGTCATCGGCGCGGCGATGGCGTGCCTTCTGTTGGCGCGCAAATTGAGCGCGCCGGGCAGGGTTGCGATCGTAGCCGATCAATATCCCCCGGATCCTCCCGGGGCGGCCGATTGGGACCTGCGGGTATTCGCCTTGAGCCGCGCGTCCGAGCGCCTGCTCAAGATCTGCGATGTCTGGCGCTTGCTGCCGGCGGACCGGGTATTCGCGTACGAGCGCATGTGCGTCTGGGATGCCAGCGGCGCGCCGCGGGGCGAGGGGTCATTGACGTTCGACTGCGCGCAAATCGGCGAGCCTAACTTGGGATACATAGTCGACGGGCGGGCGCTGCAATCGCAGTGTCTGCATGCCGCGCGGGCTGCAGGCGCGGTCCTCATTGAGGCCGCGGTTGGATCAACGATGGTTAGCGAGGCGCATGTCCAGCTGCGCTTGGCTGACGGCCGCGAACTGCGCAGCAAGCTGCTGGTTGCCGCCGATGGACAGGAGTCCAGGACCCGGCAGCTGCTCGGCATCCAAACCGCAGGTCATCTCTATCATCAGGATGCGCTGGTGGCTCACGTGCAAACCGCCAAGCCGCATGAGAACACAGCCTGGCAGCGCTTCCTCGCCACCGGCCCCCTCGCATTCCTGCCGCTCAATGACGGCCGCTGCTCGATCGTGTGGAGCCTCGCGCGCTCCCAGGCGGACACTGTGAGCGCCCTGGACCCGAGGGGCATAGGCTGCGCCCTCGACAAGGCCAGCGGCGAGGCGCTGGGCGGGTGCACGCTCACGACCAAGCTGGCGAGGTTTCCGCTCAAACTGCAGTACGCGTTGCAATACACGAGTTCTCGCGCGGTCCTGCTCGGCGATGCCGCACACGTGGTGCACCCGCTCGCCGGGCAGGGGTTGAATCTGGGGTTGCTGGACTGTGCCGCGCTTGCGCAGGTGCTGGGCAGTGCCGGAGGTGCCGGCAATTTCGGCGACGCACGGCTGCTGCGGGAATACGAGCGCTGGCGCCGCAGCGAGAATCTGCTCGCGGCTGCCGCGCTGGATGGAATGGAGCGGTTGTTTTCCCGTACCGATGCGCTCAGCGCCGGGCTGCGCACCGCGGCTTTGAGCGCCGTCGGCAGGATGCCCTTCGTAAAGCGCCGCGTTGCGCAGCGCGCCCTGGGGTTGATTGGCGACGTGCCGGACTTTCTCAAGACCTAAGCTGCGTCGCCCGCTATAGCCGATCCATCTTGGCGGCGCATATGAAATCATTGACGGATAGTCCGCCAATCGAATGCGTCGTGAAGGTGACGTCGCAGTAGTTATAGCCAACCCTCAAGTCCGGGTGGTGGTCCTCGGTGTTCGCCACGTGCGCGAGCGCATTGACGAAGCTCATGGTGCGATAGAAATCCTTGAATTTCACGGAACGCTGCAGACTCCTCGAGTCCTTCGCGATCCGCCAATCCTTGTGCAGTCGCTTTGCGAATCGCTTCGCCTGAGTTGCGGTCAACGGGGCGGCACCTCCCTCGCAGGGCACGCACTTCTTCTCGGACAGCGCCGTCAAGATGAGATCCTGGCGTAAGTGCGCTCGATGTAGCGCTCGACCAGATCCTGGAATTCTTCGGCGATTCGATCGCCCTTGAGGGTCACCGTCTTCGCGCCGTCTTCATACACCGGCGCGACCGGATGTTCGCCGGTGCCCGGCAGGCTGATGCCGATGTTCGCGTGCTTGCTCTCGCCGGGACCGTTCACCACGCAGCCCATGACCGCGACCGTCATCTCCTCAACTCCCTCGCGCTGTTTGCGCCATTCCGGCATGCGGTGACGAATGTGGCCTTGAATCTTCTGCGCCAGTTCTTGAAAGTAGGTGCTGGTGGTTCGGCCGCAGCCGGGGCAGGCGATCACCATCGGGGTGAAGGCGCGCAATCCCATGGTCTGCAGGATTTCCTGGGCGACGATCACCTCCTGGGTGCGATCGCCGTTGGGCTCGGGCGTCAACGAGACCCGGATGGTATCGCCGATGCCCTCCTGCAACAGTACGCTCATGGCCGCCGTGGAGGCGACGATGCCCTTGCTGCCCATGCCGGCTTCGGTCAACCCCAGGTGCAACGGGTAGGTGCAGCGGGCCGCGAGATTGCGATATACCGCGATCAGGTCCTGCACACCGCTGACCTTGGCGCTGATCACGATCATGTCGGAGCCCAAGCCCAGCGCTTCGGCGCGTTTTGCGCTGTCCAATGCCGATACCACGATGGCCTCGCGCATGACCTCGAGCGCCGCCAAGGGTTCCTCGAGTTTCGAGTTCTCATCCATCATGCGGGTCAGAAGGTCCTGATCCAGGCTGCCCCAATTCACGCCGATGCGCACCGGCCTGCGGTACCTGACGGCGGTTTCGATCATTTCGGCAAATTGCGGGTCACGCTTCGAACCGCGGCCGACGTTGCCCGGATTGATGCGCAATTTCCCAAGTGCTTCCGCGCACGCGGGGTGAGCTTTGAGCAGCTTGTGGCCGTTGAAGTGAAAGTCGCCAACCAGGGGCGTGGCAATGCCAGCGCGGTCGAGCCGCTCTCGGATATGAGGCACGGCGGCAGCGGATTCATCGTTGTTGACCGTGACGCGAACCAATTCCGACCCGGCACGCGCCAACGCGCGCACTTGCGCCACCGTGGCTGCAACATCCGCCGTGTCGGTGTTGGTCATGGATTGAACGATGATGGGCGAGGCGCCGCCGATGGAGACACCACCCACTTTGACAGGCACGGAAATTCGACGCGATTTCATGCGGGCATTATACAAGGGAGCACCGATGCGGGGCAGTTGGCGTTTCGGACATGAGTCTCGGATAGTAAAGTCGTGTAATTTGCCGACTTGGGGACAACGTGGCCTCCACCAGGATCATCTACTCGACCGGCATTGGCAGCCTGTGCCCGAACTGCCGCCGCCCGGTGCGCGAATGCGTGTGTCCCAAAGGCGCTCCAGGGGCTGCCAAGCCATCTTCCATCAGAGTAGGCCACGAGACACAGGGCAGGGCCGGCAAGGGCGTGACGACCGTCACCGGCCTGCCGTTGTCGGTCGCCGATATCGAGGCGCTGGCGACAAAGCTCAAGAAGCGCTGTGGATCCGGCGGCACCGTGCGCAACGGCATCATTGAAATTCAGGGCGATCATCGCGATGCGATCGTCGCAGAACTCATCAAAATGGGATGGCAGGCGAAACGGTCCGGCGGTTAGCGCTTTGCGGCTGCATTCTGTATCATGCTTAATATCGCGATAAGAGCTGTCTGGAGAGAGTCCTTTCGTAGGACCGCCGAAGGCGCAACCGCCCGGAAACGCTCAGGCACATGAACGGCAGACTCTCGCGATCTCTGGAGAGCGATCGCAGCGGGCGATCCACCGAAGGGGAGCAGCGCACAAGCGCGCAATCTCTCAGGTCTTAAGGACAGAGGGGCCAAGCACGAGGGTGCTCGCGTCTCTGTATTCTTTCGCAGCGAGGTTGCGATGGGCCTTAAGACTCCTCTCTTTGATGTGCATGTCCTGCAAGGCGCGAAAATCGTCGACTTCGGCGGCTGGGACATGCCGCTGCATTACGGTTCGCAGATCGAAGAGCATCACGCGGTGCGCCGCGACGCGGGCATGTTCGACGTGTCGCACATGGCCGTCGTCGATCTTCGCGGCGCGCGAGTCCGGGAATTCCTGAGGTTTCTGCTCGCCAACGATGTTGCCCGCCTCGCATCCTTGGGCAAGGCCCTGTATTCCTGCATGCTGCTGCCGAACGGCGGTGTGATTGATGACCTGATCGTCTACTTCATGTCGGACAGCTGGTATCGCCTGGTCGTGAACGCCGGGACCCGCAACAAGGATCTGGCGTGGATTCGTTCGCGTGCCGCCGCATACTCCGTGTCGGTCGCCGAACGAGAGGATCTCGCGATGATCGCCGTGCAAGGTCCAAATGCGCGGCACAAGGCGGCAGCATTGCTGGCGCCGCGGCAATCCGCCGCGCTCGACCTGAAACCATTCTTCGGCACCGAGTTCGGCAACTGGTTCGTGGCGCGTACCGGATACACCGGTGAGGATGGCTTCGAGATCGTGCTTCCGGCCGCGGATGCCGCCGCTGCATGGAACAAGCTGCATGCGCTGGGCGTCAAGCCCGCCGGCCTCGGCGCGAGGGACACGCTGCGTCTGGAGGCCGGTATGAACCTGTACGGCAATGACATGGACGAGAATCATCATCCCTTGGAGTCCGGCCTCGCCTGGACGGTGGCGTTCGAGCCGCAGTCGCGCGAATTCATCGGGCGCCCGGCGCTGGAGGAGGCGCGGCGCGCCGGCGGCCCCGAACTCGTAGGGCTCATTCTCGAAGACCGCGGCGTGCTGCGCAGCCATCAAAAGGTGTTGGCAGGCGTAAGTTCGGACGCGCCATCGGGCGAAGTCACGAGCGGTACTTTTTCGCCTACCATGAATCGTTCCATCGCGCTGGCACGCGTGCCCTTTCACCCGCACTCCAGCGTCCAGGTGGAGATTCGCGGCAAATTGCATGCGGCGCGCGTCGTCAAGCCGCCGTTCGTGCGTCACGGCAAGCCGTTGATCGAGATTTAATAGGGAGTTTTCGATGAGCAACATACCGGCCGATTTGAAGTACACAAAAAGTCACGAATGGGTTCGCCAGGCGCAAAACGGCGCGGTGGAAGTCGGCATCACCGACCACGCGCAAAGCGCCCTCGGGGACCTGGTGTTCGTCGAGGTGCCCGAAGTCGGCCGCGCACTGCGTGCCGGCGATGCCTGCGCCGTGGTCGAGTCGGTCAAGGCGGCATCCGACGTCTACAGTCCGGTGGGGGGCAGGGTAACGGCCAGCAACGCGGTGTTGGCGAGCCAACCCGAACTGCTCAACCAAGATCCCTATGGCGCAGGCTGGTTGTTTCGCCTCGAGACCAGCGATTCGGCCGGTGCTGCGGCGCTCATGAGCGCCGCAGCCTATGAGAGTTTCCTGGCCGACGAATCCAAGTAAGGGAACCACACCACCATGGCATTTATTCCCCACACTGCCGAAGACGTCGCCCGCATGCTGGAAGTGATCGGCGTGCCGTCGATCGAAGCGCTGTTCGACGAAATTCCCAAGGAGCTTCGCGCGGGAGTTCTGGCGCTGCCGCCGGCCATGTCGGAGATGGAGGTTGCCAGGCTGTTGACGCAGCGCGCCGCGCTCGACGGCCGGCCCTTGAATTTCATCGGTGCCGGCGCCTACGAACACCATATCCCGGCTCCCGTGTGGGCGATCACCACGCGCGGCGAATTCTATTCCGCGTATACGCCTTACCAGGCGGAAGCAAGCCAGGGCACATTGCAATTGATTTATGAATACCAGTCCATGATGTGCGCGCTGACCGGCATGGAGGTATCGAACGCATCGCTGTACGACGGCGCCTCGGCGCTCGCCGAAGCGTGCCTGATGGCGGTACGCGCCAATCGCGGCTCGACTTCGCGGCGCATCCTGCTGCCGCGGACGGTGAATCCGACCTACGCACAGGTGGCGCGGGCCATCGCCGGCAATCAGGACATCACATTCGAGACCGTCGACTTCGACAGGTCTGCCGGCCGCACGCTGCTGACTGCGCTGCAACCCTGCAGCGGCCAGGACTTCACGGCGCTCATCATTCAGCAGCCGAATTTTTTCGGCAGCTTCGAGGAGGTGGACCAGCTCACCGATTGGGCGCACGAGAACCGGCTGCTGGTGATCGCTGTGGTCAACCCGACTTCGCTGGCGCTGCTCAAGCCTCCGGGGCAGTGGGGTGCTGCGCGTGACGGTCATCGCGGCGCCGACATCGTTTGTGGTGAAGGGCAGCCGCTTGGCGTGCCCCTCGCGTCCGGCGGACCCTACTTCGGCTTCATGGCGACCCGCATGCAGTACGTGCGGCAAATGCCCGGACGCATCGTCGGGCGCACCGTCGATGCGGACGGCCGGCCGGGCTTCAGTCTCACACTGCAGGCGCGCGAGCAGCACATCCGGCGCAGCAAAGCGACCTCGAACATTTGCACCAATCAGGGACTGCTGGTTACGGCGGCGACCATCTACATGAGTCTGCTCGGGGCGCGGGGCCTGGAAGCGGTCGCGCAGGCGAGCATGCAGCGCACCGCCGATCTGGTCGCGGCGTTGAGCAAGGTCGCGGGGGTGAAGCGGGCGTTCAGTGCCGCGCATTTTCACGAAGCCGTGCTGCTGCTGGATCGTCCGCCGGTGCCGCTGCTCGCGGCGCTGGCGCGGCGCGGAATCCTCGGCGGGCTCGATCTCAGCGAGCGCTACCCCGAGTTGGGGCACGCGCTGTTGGTGTGTGCGACCGAAACCAAACTGGGAGTCGACATTGACTCGTATGCCGCCGCGCTCACCGATGTGATGAGCGCGCCGCGCGCCGCGGCCTAGGGAGTTGCACATGCCTGAATTGCAATCGCGAGAACCGCTGATATTCGAGTTGAGCAAGCCGGGCCGGCAGGCCGGCACGCAATTCCCGCCCCCGGTCGCGGGCAGCGCCGAGGTTCCGGCGCAGCTGCGCAGAGCGTCGCCGGCGGCGTTGCCGGAAGTGTCGGAACTGCAGGCGGTGCGCCACTACACGCGTCTGTCGCAGATGAATTTTTCGATCGACACGCATTTCTATCCCTTGGGCTCCTGCACCATGAAGTACAACCCCAAGGCCTGCAACAGCTACGCGATGCTGCCGGAATTCTTGAGCAGACATCCGCTGGCGCCGGAGCCGCAGGGCTTCATGGCCTGCATGCACGAGCTCCAGGAGATGCTGCAGGAGATCACCGGCATGCAGGCTGTCAGTCTCACGCCGATGGCCGGAGCGCAGGGCGAATTCGCCGGCGTCGCCATGATTCGCGCCTACCATCGCGCGCGCAATGATGCCGGGCGTACCGAGATCATCGTGCCGCAGGCCGCACACGGCACCAATCCCGCCACCGCGACGATGTGCGGTTTCACCGTCAAGGAAATTCCCTGCGATGCGAATGGCGACGTCGATATCGAAGCGCTGAATGCTGCGGTGAGCCCGGCAACCGCGGGCATCATGCTCACCAACCCATCCACGCTGGGCGTCTTCGAGCACAAAATCGTTGCGGTCGCGAAAATCGTTCACGATGCCGGCGGTCTGCTCTACTACGACGGCGCAAACCTGAATGCCATTCTCGGCAAGGTGCGCCCCGGCGACATGGGCTTTGATGTCATCCACATGAATCTGCACAAGACTTTTTCCACGCCGCACGGCGGCGGCGGACCTGGTTCGGGGGCGGTGGGGGTGGGTGCGCGATTGCGGCCGTTTCTGCCGCTGCCGATCGTAGGCTTGGACGGCGCGCGCTATCGCTGGCTCGCGGAACGCGATCTGCCGCAGTCCATCGGCCGGCTGTCGGGATTCATGGGCAATGCCGGCGTGAACCTGCGCGCCTACATCTACATGCGGCTGCTGGGCCGCGAGGGGATGGTTCGAGTGGCGGAATTCGCCGCGCTCAACGCCAACTACATGATGAAGCGGTTGCAGGCCCTGGGGTTTGAAGCGGCGTATCCCAAGCGCCGCGCCAGCCATGAATTCATCATCACGCTCAAGCAGGAAAACAAGGCCTACCATGTTACGGCGATGGATGTGGCGAAGCGGCTGCTGGATTACGGCTTTCATGCCCCGACCACTTACTTCCCCCTGCTGGTGCCGGAATGCCTGCTGATCGAGCCCACGGAGACGGAAGCCAAGGAAGATCTCGACCGCTTTTGTGACGCAATGGCCGCAATCCGCGAAGAAATGGCACATGATCCCGAGAAACTCGCCTCGGCCCCACATACAATGCCGGTTCGACGGTTGGACGATGTGCGTGCCGCAAAGCAGCTTGACCTGGCTTGGAATCGCAGTTGAAGAATGGATTGACGAAAACCGGCTGGGAATACCGCTTGTCAGGAACGTCCGGCTCGTGATCTTGTCCGACCACGGGCACTCATCGAAATTTAACCCCTTAGGATCGGCATGTCCCGCATCTCCCTGCTCCTGTCCCTTTTTGCTCTGTCCCTGACGCAAGCTGCATACGCCGCGCCGCCTGACTCCGCGGTGTCCGAGGTTGCGCTGCCCAAAGCTGCACACCTGCCGGTTGCCGTTCCGGCTCCCGGCATTCCCAGCAGTCCTGCCAATTGGGCACAGACCCTGGAAAGAATCGCAACCGGCGTGGTCACGATTCAAATCGACAGCACGCGCGCTTTCGACACGGAATGGAATACCACTGCCCAAGCCACCGGCTTCGTCATCGACGCGAAGCGCGGCTACATCCTGACGAATCGGCACGTCGTCACGCCCGGGCCGGTGACCGCGCAGGCCATCTTCCTGAATCGCGAGGAAGTGCAGCTATATCCGATCTACCGCGATCCCATCCACGACTTCGGCATCTATCACTACGACCCGGCGAAATTGCGATTCATTCAGCCGGCCGAATTGCCGCTGTATCCCCAAGGCGCGCTCATCGGTCGCGAGATTCGCGTGGTCGGCAATGATGCCGGCGAACAATTGTCGATTCTGGCCGGCACACTGGCGCGACTGGATCGCGAGGCGCCGGAATACGGCTACGGCAAATACAACGATTTCAATACGTTTTATTACCAGGCGGCCTCCAGCACTTCCGGCGGCTCGTCCGGCTCGCCGGTCATCGACATCGAAGGCCAGGTGGTGGCGCTGAATGCGGGCGGGGCCACCGGCGCCGCCTCGAGTTTCTATTTGCCGCTGCCGGCCGTGGTTCGGGCGCTGAAATACATCGAGGCAGGCAAGCCCGTGCCGCGCGGCACGCTGGAAACCGTGTTCAAGTACACGCCCTACGACGAACTCAAGCGGCTCGGCCTCGATGCCGCGACGGAAGCCAGGATGCGGCGGGCGTATCCGAAGCTGACCGGCATGCTGGTTGTCGACGACGTGCAGCCGGGATCGAGCGCCGATGGGATATTGTCGCCCGGCGACATTCTGGTTGGCATCGACGGCAAACCCATCCCGGAGTTCTTCGCACTCGAGGATGTGCTCGACGGCCACGTCGGCAAAAAGGTGACGGTGGAGGTGCAGCGCGGCAAGGAAACGCTGCGCCACGAGCTCGACGTTCTGTCGTTGAGCTCCATCACGCCCGACGAGTACATTGAATTCGGCGAGGCCGTGGTCCATACCTTGTCGTATCAGCAGGCGCGGCATTTCAACAAGCCGATCAAAGGCGTGTACGTCGCGAACCCGGGTTATGTGTTCGCCAGCGCCGGCATCCCGCACGCTGCCTTGATCAGCTCGTTCAACGGCAGAAAAGTCGACAATCTCGGCGATTTTTCCGCGGCGCTCGCCGAGCTTGGCGATAGATCCCGGGTGCCGGTTCGCTACACCACGCTCGAGGATCCTCGCGCCCAGCAGCTCAAGGTCATTCGCATGGACAGGCGCTGGTTTCCGGCGCGGGAATGCAAGCGCGACGACGCTTTGGGGACCTGGCCGTGCCTCAGCATCACGCCCGGGCCCGCGCCTTCGCCCGTCAAGTCCGCCGCGACGCGATTCGCCAAGACCGGCGATGCGCGCATCGATCGACTGGCGCCATCACTGGTGATGGTGAATTTTGACATGCCGTATTCGGTTTCCGGAGTCACCGAAAAAAATTACCACGGTACCGGCGTCATCGTGGATGCGCAGCGCGGTCTGGTGGCGCTGGACCGCAATACCGTGCCGGTCGCGATGGGCGACGTGCGCATCACCTTCGCCGGCACCGTCGAGGTGCCGGGCAAAGTCGTCTTCATACATCCTTTGCACAATCTCGCCGTCGTCTCCTACGATCCGAAGTCGATCGGTGATACGCCGGTGCGCGCCGCGACCTTGGTGAGCCGGCCTCTGAATCCGGGCGAGGATGTGTGGGTGGTGGGCCAGCGCGGCGATTCGAAGCTGCTGTCGCAGAAAACGCAGATCTCGAGCGTCGATGTGGTTTCATTCCCGCTGTCGCGAACGCTGCGCTTCCGCGACAGCAACCTGGAGGCGGTGACTCTGATCAACCCGCCGGGCGATTACGACGGCGTGCTGACCGATGAGAAGGGGGATGTGCTGGCGCTGTGGTCGAGCTTTGCGTTCGAATCGCAGCGCGAACTCGAACAGATCAACCGCGGCATACCCGCCGACTTGGTTTCCGAAATGATCGGCGTGGTCGCCGACGGCCGGCCGCTCTATTCGTTCGAGGCTGAATTCAACGTGCAGTCCCTGGCCGGAGCGCGCGAACTGGGTCTGCCGGATGAATGGGTGCGGCGCCTGGAAGATCACAATCCGCAGCATCGGCAAGCGCTCGGCATCGATCGCCTGGTCGCCGGTTCGCCCGCCGCCTCGCTGCTGGAGCCGGGCGATCTGTTGCTCGCCATCGATGGCAAGGTGGTGAATCGATTCCGCGAGGTTGAGCGCGCGGTGCAGAATCCTCGCGTCGCGGTAACGGTTTGGCGCGATGGCGCCGAGAAAACCCTGCAGCTGCAGACCGTGGCGCTGAACGGCCGCGACCTCGACCGGGTACTGATCTGGGCGGGCGCAACTCTGCAAGCGCCGCATCGCGCGATGGCGGCGCAGCGCGGGATTGCTCCCTATGGCGTATTCGTGTCGTTTTTCTTTTACGGCTCGCCGTCGACGCATTACGGCTTGTACGCCGGCCGCCGCATCACAGAAGTGAACGGCCAGCCGACGCCCGATCTCGACGCTTTCATCAAGGCGGTGAGCGACAAGCCCGACCGCGCGTCGCTGCGCCTGAAGACCATCAGCTGGAACGGGCAGACCGACGTGATCACGCTGAAACTCGACAAGCATTACTGGCCGGCTTACGAACTGACCCGCCAGGAAGATGGCAGCTGGATGCGCACGGCGCTCGATCCGCCGGACGTCACGGCCGCTGTGCGGCCAGGATCGGGGGCCGCGAAGAACTCCCGTTAAGCGGCCTTAGGCGGGTTCCAGATAGGGTTCCCAGGCATCCACCGAGACGGTGGATCGCTGCGCGGTATCATCGCCCCAGAGTTCGCGCTCCTCGAACGCAATCGTATACAACCATTGCGGGCATTCACCCAGACCTCTGGAGTTTGCATCGGGAAACACGTGTGCGCCGTGCACGCGCGTCACGACGCCGGCTTTGCCGCGTGCGTAGCCGGGCAAGCGCGTGTGATGTGCCGGCACATCCTGGCGCGTGCGCACCCTGTCACCCACCGCAAATCGAGCAGCCCGTGCCGGCGCGCGTGCACACGGGCTACCGCGTGCCAGCGTGGCGGCGACCTGCGCGGCGCGCAGCACCCGCGGCGCCGCGGCTGCGGGCTCTTTCAGAACGCCGCTGTCCGACAGCAGCTTCTCCAGCGCCGCGAACCAGATTTCGTAATAACTCAAGGTGCGGTAATCGACCAGCGATTCGCGCGCCGCGCGGCTCATGTCGAGATTCCACAGACCCGTCGCGTTCATGGCCAGCGTGAGCGCCAGCACCCGCGGCTCCCATGGCGCATGAAACACCTCGCCCTCGGGCTCCCTGATGATGGCGCCGCGCTCGTCGGCGCCGCCGAGATCGGCGTTCGAGCGATAACTCACGCCGGCGCCCGCGGCAAGCCGGTTCCGATCATCGAGTCCCGGGTCACGAGGGCCGCAAGCTCGCTTTCGCTCAAATGCCGCGTTCCTTCAGGACGCCGCGGTATCACGAGGTAGCGCACCTCGGCGGTCGAATCCCAAATGCGGATTCGAGTCGATTCCGGCAATTGCATCCCGAATTCGCGCAGCACACCGCGCGGATCCCGCACCGCGCGGGCACGATAGGGCGCGCTTTTGTACCAGGTCGGCGGCAATCCGAGCACCGGCCAGGGATAGCAGCTGCACAGCGTGCATACCACCAGATTGTGAATCTCCCCGGTGTTCTCCACCGCGACCATATGCTCGCCCTGCCGTCCCGAGAAACCCAGGGAGCCGATGGCCGCGGTTGCGTCCTCAAGCAGCCAGCGGCGAAACTCTGGATCGCTCCAGGACCGCGCCACCACCCGCGCGCCGTTGCGAGGGCCGATCTTGCACTGATAGGCGTCGATCAGCGCGTCGAGCGCCTTGGGATCGACAAAACCCTTCTGAGTGAGCACGGTTTCCAAGGCGCGCACGCGCAGTTCCAGCGGACCGATGGTGCTGCCCTCGTGCCCCGAATCGTGTTCATGATCGCCGTCGCGCATTGGTCTAGTATATGAGAATCAAGGAGGAATCCTCGCATGCGCGACGCAAAATCGAAGCCGCGAAGGGCGCCGATGGCGTTCCTGATCGCGAGCCTGTGGCTGATCGCAGCGCCCGGTGCGGCTGCGGCCGCCGAGCTCAAGCTCTATGTACTCGATTGCGGACATGCAAGCTTCAAGGACATGGGCGGGTTTTCCGACACGGGTGAATACGACGGCATGCCGGGGGAGATCGCGGTGCCGTGCTTCCTGATCCAGCATTCGAAGGGCAACCTGTTGTGGGATGCCGGGCTTGGCGACCGCTTCGCGGCGAACAAGGATGGCAGCGACGTCGCGCCGGGTGTGCACGTGACCGTGCCCGTGACGCTGCTTGCGCAGCTGCAATCGCTAGGTCTCACACCGAAGGAAATAACGTTCCTCGCTTTCTCACATCTGCATTGGGATCACACCGGCAACGCCAACGAGTTTTCCGACTCGGTGTGGATCATGAATTCGGCCGAACTCGCGGCGGGGCTCACGCTTCCGCCCCCGGGTGGGGTGCTGCCGGAAACCTGGAATGCCTACAAGAACGCGAAGAATGAAACCATCGACGGTGACTTCGACGTGTTCGGCGATGGCACGGTGATGATTTTGCGGGCGCCGGGACATACACCCGGCCATCAGGTGCTGA